>JAEEGJ010005764.1_pt1 | contig 38240 bp, 32 predicted proteins | sample 8958761 | NCBI WGS metagenome assembly JAEEGJ01 (sample SAMN16246546, study PRJNA631951) | gut metagenome | biome: gut microbiome; feature: rumen; material: RS-attached | host: Bos | place: Iran: Karaj | collected 2018-10
ACATCGATCCGCTGTAATCTCTATAACCTGAGGCCGATGAAGGCGCGGGCGCGCCATTTGTTCTGGTTGATAACCACGGCATCGTCGTCGAAGACGGAGTTGTTCATTACAAGGGTGGCACCAGCGAGATAGCGGGGCGAGAAGTTATAGACGATGGCGGCTCGCTCATTGAAGATCATGTTGAAACGCATGTGCTGGGCCTCTTTGCGCTCGCCATTGACAGTCATCTTATTGCGGTTGTAGACCACGAAGGTGGGCAGCAGGGAGAAGTGGATCAGCCATTTCTGGCCCAGCACCCAATTGTAAGCGTAACCGCCGCCGATGCCGACATGACCAACGTCGATGCTGACGGTAGGGGCGTTCGGATTCCTGGCCTTCAGTTCGTCTCTCGTCTCGATGATGCCTCCCTGATAGCTGATGCCCGCAAGCCAGGAGCCTGCAGAACGGCGCTGGATATAACTCTGGTTGAAGGCGGCGGGATAGGAGAAATGACGGTGGTTGAAGGCATAGTAGCCCGCGAGGTTGACGACTTTCAGCGTGAGGTCGCCTGACTCCATGGGCTGCTCCCCACGATCCTCACGGTAGACGTCGCCCGCCAGCGATTCTGACCGCTGGTAGCTGAAGTCGAGGCTGACGCGGCTACTGTAGTAGTTGAGGTTGAACTCGTAGTCCTTGTAGGCGCCGCTCATCTTGGCGGGATTGAGTGCCACGGCGGCTGAGAGGCCTCGGTAGGAGGCTGCAATGCTTATGGTGGTCTTGTGGCTGGTGCTGAGGTCGGCTTTCGAGTAGATGTCGTTCACCGTTCCCTTCGCATGGAAGTCATTTCCTGTCTGGTTCAGCCTCAGCTTCAACGTCACTGTGCCTTCGGGACGAACGACGTAGTTGGTGTCGTAAGGCGTCTTGTAATAGCGGCTGGAGAGGACACTGTCCACCTTGGCCTTTAATTGCTGGTTGCGACTCTGTCCCAAGGTCCCGTTTGAGACCATGAGAAGAAAAGATGCCAGGATCCAATGACAGACGTTTCTCATACACAGGGCTGTTAAAAAGTATGAACTCTTAGAAGTTCAGCTCGCAGTTGATGCCAAGCACGCGGTTGGTGCGAGTGAAGGAGTCGCTGATGCGCGGGCTGGTGGAGCTGACGCGGTCGTAGTCCTCGTAGTTCGTCTGGAAGTAGCCGGCTCCAAGTTGGATATTGTCAGTGGCTTTATATTTGAAGCCGAAGCCGATGCTGCTGGAGTTGACCACAAACGACATGTCGTTCATGTAGGCATCAGTAAGCTGGTAGCGCGTGACCTGGACACCTGCGGAGATGGTCAGACGGTCTGTGACATCCCACTCTGCACCGCCGAGGTACTCGTTGGTACCGCCGTCGAGCAGCTTCTGGGTGTCGTTATACCAGTGGGCCTTGGTGTCGTAGAAGTGGTGGTAGCCGAGGTTCAGGCGCACGCCGTCGGTGATGTTCCACATGGCTCCGAGAGCGAGCTGGGCGGGAGAGTCCTCGTCGATCTTCTCTGCATCGCGGAACTTATTGACGGCAGGGATCTCGCTGGCCTCGTTGACGGTAGACTCGTTCTCCATGTGCATCTCGGTACGGGCCTCGTACTTCGCAGCGAAGTTGAAGTTGCCCACACGCCAGTCGATACCGATGACGGGGGCCACGCCGACACCCGACTGGTTGCAGAGGAGGTTCACACCCTGGGAGTACTTCTGCAGGGCGTTGAGACTCTGCTTCGTGCCCTCGAGCTGGGCGAGCTTGGCGGTGAGCTCTGCGGGAGCCTCGACACCTGCGGCCTGATACTGGGCGATGCCTGCGTTCACCTGTGAGATGCCAGCGTCGACGGTGGTGGCTGCACCCTGGAGGAAGCTGCCAAAGTCGACATAGCCCGCGGCGGTGTTCACCATGATGTTGTGGATCTTGGCCTTATAGGTGGCAGTGCCGTAGAGCAGTCGCAGACCGCCATAGACGGAGAGGTCTGACGTGATCTTATAGGCTGCGCCGAGCTGGAAGCCGAAGTAATACTGGCGCCCCTGCATATAGCCATCCATGTCGTAGCCTGTGGCGCCGAGGGGCTGCAGTTGAGTGGCGATGTTGCCCACGACACTCTCGAAGGAGCCGAGACCGTCGGCAAACTCACACTTGCCACCGCCGCCAGGGACGGAGAAGTTGAACTGTACGCTCCAGTTGCCTTTGTTGTAGGCTCCCTGCAGCGAGGGGATGAAGGGGGCGTCGGCCACACCCTCGAAGGTCTTCTCGGTCAGTCCGTGGTTCTTACGGCCTAAGGCGAAGACAGGACTCTCACTACGGATTGTACGCGTCTGGTGGGCGTACTGCCAGTTGAGGGCGAGGTGGAGACCTTCAGTCATGAAGGCAACACCTGCGGGGTTGGAGTAGACACCGTCGAGGCCGATGGCTGCATCGCGGGCGGGGTTCCTCAAGAAATCGATACTCTGGTTTGTGTTGGTTAAGATTCCACCTGCGTTGGCAGTGGTGGTAGCGGCCAGCATCAGGCAGGCCAGCATGGATTTAATTGTTTTCATATCCTAAATAACATCTTTTTACGAAATCGGCTGCAAAAGTAAAAAGATTACATGAATCACGGGTGTTTACGCACACATAGTTAACGAAGTTTAACAAAAACTGCACAAAAACATGCACATTTGTGCAATTCTGTGCAAGAATTAGACAGAATAACTTTTAAAGACATAGTAACATATTAACATTTTTCTTAGACAGAAGAACATAAGAACATATTTTTAGAACTAACAATATATTTGAATACTTATGTACTTATGTTCTTATGTCTAAAAATCGTGTATAATAAATTTGTTAATATGTTACTATGTCTTTAAAAAATACTATGTCTTTACTTTTTGAGTTCGGGGTAGGAAAGGCGGGTGTGGTAGATGTTTTTGAGCTTCTCGATGAGGACAGTCTTGGCGTAGGCGATGTCGCGGAATGTGATGGGGCACTCGCGGAAGTAGCCCTCGGCCACCTGGGTGTCGATCAGACGGTTCACCAGCTCGCGGATGGACTTCTCCGTATAGTCTGGGAGTGAGCGCGAGGCGGCCTCGACGGTGTCGGCCATCATGAGGATGGCCTGCTCCTTGGTGAAGGGGTTCGGACCAGGATAGGTGAACAACAGCTCGTCGACATCCTCATTGGGGTGGGCGTTCTTATACTGCACGTAAAAATACTTGGTCTTGCCCTGTCCATGGTGGGTAGAGATGAAGTCCTTGACAATGTTCGGCAGGTTGTATTTCTCTGCCAGTTTGATGCCTTCGGTGACATGGCTGATGATCATCTGGGCGCTGTCGATGGAACCCATCTTCTCGTGGGGATTGACGCCTGACTGGTTTTCGGTGAAGTAGATGGGGTTGGCTATCTTGCCAATGTCGTGGTAGAGGGCTCCTGTACGGACGAGCTGGCTCTTGGCATTGATCTTACGGGCAATCTCGGCGGCGAGATTTCCCACCTGGATGGAGTGCTGGAAGGTGCCTGGGGCCACCTCACTCATCTTGCGCAGCAGCGCTTTGTTCATGTCGGAAAGTTCGATGAGCGTGATGTTCGACGTGAAGCCGAAAGCCTTTTCGATCAGGTAAAGTAGGGGGTAGGAACAGAAGAGCAACAGACCGTTGATGACGATATAGGTGGTCTCGCTGATGCTGATTTTGGTTGCATCGCTACTTTTCATCCACTCGAGCGCCAGGTTGGTGATGGCCATGACGGCGGTGATGAGGACGGCCGTCCAAAACAGCTGTGAGCGGCTGGAGAGCTCACGGAGGGAGAAAATGGCGATAAGTCCTGCTGCCGACTCGACGGCGATGAATTCCAATGGGTGTTGGAGGATGCAGGCGCAGATGAGCACGGTGGTGATATGTGTCATGAAAGCGGTGCGGGAGTCCATGAACACACGCACGAAGATGGGGATCATCGCGAAGGGCAGGATGTAGATATGGAGCACGCTGTGGCTGACCATCAGTGAGGCCAGGACGCAGAAGAAGACGATGATGGCATAGAGCATGGCCGTGGAGCGTGCCAGTTCGAAGTAGTCCTTGCGGAAGAGGGAGAGGTAGATGGTGAAGCAGATGATGAAGACGGCGACATAGAAGATCTGTCCGAGGATGGTGAACGAGAGGCGGGGATCGTTCTCGTGTTTGCGTTCCGACTCTTTCTTGAACGACATGAGGATGTTGTAGGTCTTCGTGTCGACGATGTCGCCGCGGTCGATAATCTTCTGTCCACGCTGTACGAGGCCCGTTGCCAGCGGAATACTGTTCTGTAGCTCGTTGAGACTCGACTCACTGCGGTTCTTGTCATAGGTGAGATTCGGCGCGAGATAGTCGTTGAGATTACACTTGCGCAGGATGTCGCGATGGGCCGCCAGCGCCTCGTCGAGGAAAATCTGCTCGTAGGCAGAGACCACGGAACTCACCTTGTTGATCTGTACGCTGTTGGCGTCCTTGCCGTCGATGATACGGATCATGCGGGTGGTGTCCTGACAGAGCTTCTGGTACTCTGAACTGCTCATGATGCCCTGGGTATAAAGGTCGCTCAGACGGTTGGCGATGATGCTCAGGTAGTCGTTGCTCAGTCCTGGGATGCCGTCGCTGTAGTCTTTGTAGAACTGTCGGATCTGTTTGCCAGACACCTCTTTGTCGTATATATAGTAGGGCTCGTAGAGCTCCATCAGACTGTCGCGCTCGGCCTTCACAGCCTCGTCGCTCTTGTAGATGGGAAAGTCGAAGGGTGCGCTGAGGTCAGCATAGATCCAGGGACGCCCCTTCTCGATGTTGAAGTTGAAGTGATTGCGACGGGGCATCAGCCACACGATGATGGTGACGGAGGCTATGATCAGGGCGGCACGGATGAGATAGTCGCGCCAGTTGAGATCGTCTTTGCTAATGGAACTGCTCATTTTTGCTGATTTTGGTGCAAAGATACAAAAAATAACCACAGATAGCATAGATTCTATAGATTATTTGTCATTTTTTCTGCATAATCTGTGTAAATCTGCGGTTTATTTAGTAACTTTGCACGCAAAATTAATAAAACAATGTCAGAAAGAAGAGTGAGGGTGCGCTTTGCACCCAGTCCTACGGGCGCCCTGCACATCGGAGGTGTGAGGACGGCCCTTTATAACTATCTGTTTGCTCGCCAGCACGGTGGCGACCTTGTGTTCCGTATCGAGGATACCGATTCCAACCGTTTCGTGCCTGGTGCCGAGGAGTATATCCTGGAGTCGTTCAAGTGGCTGGGCATCCAGTTCGACGAGGGTGTCAGCTTCGGAGGCGACAAGGGCCCTTACCGTCAGAGCGAGCGTCGTGAGATCTATAAGAAGTATGTGCAGCAGCTCTTGGATGCCGATAAGGCCTATATCGCCTTCGACACCCCTGAGGAGTTGGAGGCAAAGCGCCAGGAAATCCAGAACTTCCAGTATGACAGCCATACCCGTGGCCAGATGCGTAACTCGCTGACTCTGCCGAAAGAGGAGGTGGAGCGACTGATGGCCGAAGGTCACCAGTATGTGGTGCGCTTCATGATCGACGGTGGACAGGAGGTGCTGGTGAACGACCTCATCCGTGGTGAGGTGCGCGTGAAGACTGACATCCTCGACGACAAGGTGCTCTTTAAGAGTGCCGACGAGTTGCCCACCTATCATCTCGCGAATATCGTCGATGACCACCTGATGGAGATCTCCCACGTGATCCGCGGTGAGGAGTGGCTGCCGAGTGCACCCCTGCACGTGCTGCTCTACCAGGCCTTCGGGTGGGAAGACACCATGCCACAGTTCGCCCATCTGCCGCTGCTGCTGAAGCCCGACGGCAAGGGCAAGCTCTCGAAGCGTGACGGTGACCGCCTGGGATTCCCCGTATTCCCATTGGAGTGGAAGGATCCGAAGACGGGCGAGACATCGCGCGGCTATCGTGAGGACGGCTATTTCCCCGAGGCAGTCATCAACTTCCTCGCTCTGCTAGGCTGGAACCCAGGAACGGAGCAGGAGCTCTTCACACTCGACGAGCTCGTGCCGCTGTTCGACATCTCGAAGTGCTCGAAGGCTGGTGCGAAGTTCGCCTACGACAAAGGTATCTGGTTTAACCATGAGTATATCCTGAAGAAGTCGAATGAAGAGATTGCCGCCTTGTTCGAGCCCATCGTGAAGGAACACTGTCCGCAGGAGACGTCGGAGCGTGTGCTGCAGGTGACGGCGATGATGAAAGACCGTGTGTCGTTCGTCAAGGAGTTGTGGCCTCTGTGTTCGTTCTTCTTCGAAGCCCCCACGACTTATGATGAGAAGACGGCGAAGAAACGCTGGAAGGAAGACTCTGCTGTACAGCTGACGGAGCTCATCGGCGTGCTGGAGGGTATCGAAGACTTCTCGTTAGAGAATCAGGAGCAGATCGTGCATGCGTGGATCGAGCAGAAGGAATATAAGTTGGGCAACATTATGAACGCCTGGCGCCTGGCACTCGTAGGCGAGGGCAAGGGGCCCGGCATGTTTGATATCTCTGCCTTCTTAGGCAAAGAGGAGACCATCAAGAGAACAAAACGTGCGATAGAAGTGCTTGGATGATCTACAACCTCATCATATATCTCTATCTCTTGGGTGTGGCGGTCTACAGTCGCTTCAACGAGAAGGTGCGTAAGATGTGGCGCGGTGAGCGCGACGCCTTCCGTGTGCTCAGAGAGAAGGTAGACCCCAGCGCGCAGTACGTGTGGTTCCATGCGGCCTCGTTGGGAGAGTTTGAGCAGGGACGCCCGTTGATGGAACAGCTCCGCTGCGACCATCCGGAGTACAATATCCTGCTCACCTTCTTCTCGCCTTCGGGCTATGAGGTGCGTAAGAACTACGAGGGGGCCGACATCATCTGTTACCTGCCCCTCGACACCATCACCAACGCCCGTCGTTTCCTTCGTACCATCCGTCCTGTGATGGTTTTCTTCATCAAGTACGAGTTCTGGTATAACTACATGCATATTCTCAAGCACCGTGGAGTGCCCGTGTATAGTGTATCGAGCATCTTCCGTCCTGATCAGGTGTTCTTCAAGTGGTATGGCCGTCAGTATGGCCGTGTGCTCCACTGCTTCACCCATTTCTTCGTGCAGAACGAGATATCGAAGGAGTTGCTGGCGAAGATCGGCATCACCGATGTGTCGGTGGTGGGCGACACCCGCTTCGACCGTGTCCTGCAGATCAAGGAGGCTGCCAAACAGCTGCCGATTGTGGAGGAGTTTGTTTCGAATAATGAAGTGGGTGTCTTCGTGGCTGGTTCTTCATGGCCGCCGGATGAGGAGATCTTCATTAAATACTTCAACCAGCATCCTGAGTGGAAGCTGATCATCGCCCCGCATGTTATCGGCGAGGATCATCTCCGTCAGATCGAGAAACTGCTTGAAGGCCGCAAAGTCCTCCGCTACACCTCCGCCGCTGAAAAAATGGTCAATGATTACGACGTTCTCATCATCAATTGCTTCGGCTTGTTGTCGAGCATCTACCGTTACGGCGATGTGGCCTATGTAGGTGGTGGCTTCGGCGTGGGCATCCACAACCTGTTGGAGGCTGCCGTCTGGGATGTGCCCGTGTTCTTCGGCCCCAACAACCAGAAGTTTCAGGAGGCTCAAGGGCTGAAGAAGAGTGGTGGTTTTGAGATCAGCAACTACGAGGATTTCGCCCGTCAGATGGATCGTTTCGCTGCCGATGCCGAGGAGCTGAGGGCACAAGGCAAAAAAGCAGGCTCTTTTGTGGAGAGCCTGTCAGGTGCTACAGCAAAGGTGCTGGCTAGCATCAGTCTTCCATTACCTTCAGTCGATTGACGCTGGCGTAGTTGACAATACCTTTCTTTTCGAGGAATTGTGTGAGCATGTCTGAAGTGAGTATGTTCAACGAGTGTGTCGACGAGTTGAAATACTGCTTGCAGACGGTGGCCATATAGCTGCTCGTGACCAGCTTGTAGGTCCTGTGGATATCGAAGTCCTGGCCGTCGAGCGTCTTCAGCTTGATACTCTTCAGACGGTCTTTGTTGGGGTCGTCCTTGTCGATAATGGCCTCACAGAGGATGCCCGCCACGCGCGGCAGGTGGTAGAGCGAGCCACGGCTGTAGGTGGTGATGATGTTCAGGATATCCTCTCCCGTGACGAGTGATGTGACGGCTTCGTTGTAGAAGGGGTCCATGGCGAGGATGTCGTGGACGGTGATGTCGCCTGCCGAGAGGGAGTCGATGCGTGTGCCACCGTTGTTCATGATGCAGATGTCACCCTGTCCTTCCGTCAGAAGGGCGTCGCAGAGCATGTAGGTCATCTGGTCCTTGATCTTGAAGGGCTCTTCGGCCTGGGCCACCACGCGCTTGAAGAACGGATCGTCGCTGAAGTGGTCTACCATCGCTGCCACGAGCTTGTTCTCGTTGGGGAACTTCTTCACCTCGATGTATTCTGCCTTCTTCTTGGTCACCTTACCCTTCTCCAGCGTGAGGCTGATGTGGGTGACCATGGGCAGACGGTTCTTGTTCTGCGTGATGAGCACACCGTTATGCAGGGGTTCCTCGGCGGTCAGTTGGGTGTGGCTATGGCCGCCGATGATGAGGTCGAACCAGGGGAAACGCTCTGCCATCTCGAGGTCTTCCTGATAGCCGATGTGCGACAGCAGAATCTTGACATCCCAGTTCTTGCTGAGAGCCTGATACCGTCCGATGACGTTCTCGGGTTGCGTGAAGCGGATGCCCTCCACATTCTCGGGGTGGGTGTCAGGGCGCCCCATCGAGTTCACCTGTATCACGCCAATGATGCCCACCTTGATGCCGTTGACATCGAACACCTTGGTAGGTACGATGTTCAGACCTGCCTCTGGCGAGGGGAACATGTTGGCACAGATATAGCTGAAGTTCGAATAGCCCATCAGCGGTGCCAGCGACTTCACGTCGAACTCATGGTTGCCGACGGCGGTGGCGTTGAAGCCCACCTGGTTCATCAGCGACACTATGGGATACGACGACACTTCGTACATGTCGTTGAGGGGATTACCTGTGCGGTTGTCACCTGCCGAGAGCACGAGCAGCGAGGGATAGAGCTTCCGCAGGCTGTCGGCAATGGCGGCTAACTTTGGGAACGCCTCGATGGTGGCGTGCATATCGTTCACGGCGAGGATATGTACCTCTTGCTTTTGTCCGTAGGCAGAACAGACGACTGATAATACAAGCCCCAGAAGGCCTGTCCGAATGAATTTCATGTGCATTTTTTACAAATATTCTGCAAAGGTACAAAATATCATGTTAATAGATATGCACTTTCTATGATTTTTTGCACTTTTTAAACCTGCTGTCCCGCTTGGGGGGGCTGTCAGAACTCGAGCACCAGACTCTGTCGCGGCTTGAGCTGCAGGTCCTTTGAGAGGTCGTAGTTATGGCCTGTCAGGATATTCTTGGCCTTCGTGGTGGTGCCGATGACCTCTGCATAACGGGCCACTTCCATCGTGGCAGGCTTTGATGTGCCGTTGAGGATGGTGAGTGCCGTCTTGCCCTTGTACTGACGGGCGATGACGTAGACACCCTTGTAGGGAATGAACTGCGTCTGCGAGCCCTTAGTGATCACATCGTTGTTCTGGCGCCAGTGCAGCAGACGGCTGGCCCATGTGAACATCGCCTGCTCGGCCTTCGTGCGACCTTCCTTCGTGAAACAGTTGTGGGTGTCGCCAGGGAATCCGCCAGGGAAGTCCTTGCGCACATTGCCGTCCGTCACCTCTTTCGTGCCATTCATCAGCACCTCCGTACCGTAGTAGAGCTGGGGGATGCGGTTCACCGTCAGCAGCAAGGCGAGAGCCTGCTTCAGGGCGAGCGTGTCTTTGCCATTCCCTAAGAATCGGTCTGTATCGTGGTTCTCGATAAAGGCCATCACGCTGGAAGGATTCGGATAGAGATAGTCGTAGACGAACGAGTTATACAGGCGGTTCAGACCGTTCCACCAGGCATCTGTCTCTTCATGCTTCGCCTGATTCAACTTGTCGAAGAACGAGAAGTCCATCACGGTCTTCAGGTAAGTGTTCTGGGTGGCGAGTTTCGAGTCCTTCTGCCAGGCGGCGGTATAGGCAGGCTCCGTCACCCAGGTCTCGCCCACTGTGTTGAAGTTCGGATACTCCTCGTCGAGCTCCTTCATCCACTGGGCCATCGCGTCGGCATAGGCATAGGGATAGGTGTCCATGCGGATGCCGTCGATGCCTACGGTCTCGATCCACCAGATGGAGTTCTGGATGAGGTAGCGCATGAGGTGCGGGTTGTGCTGGTTCAGGTCAGGCATTGAGGGCACGAACCACCCTTCAACGGTCTCCTTCATGTCGATCTTAGAGGCGTAGGGATCCACCACGGGGGTGAGTTTATACGATGTCTGCAGATAGGCACTCTTCGCTGGCTCCGAGCCGTCGCTGTTGGCTGTGAGTCCTGTCATCGGGTCTCGTCCGCTCTGCTCCTCGTTGAGCCACTCGGGCACGTTCAGCCAGTCCTTCGTCGGCATGTCCTTCGTCCAGGGGTGCTCGAAGCCGCTGTGGTTGAAGATCATATCCATCACCACCTTCAGCCCCTTGGCGTGGGCCTCGTCACAGAGGCGACGGTAGTCATCGTTCGTACCGAAACGAGGATCCACCTGATAGTAGTTAGTCGTGGCGTAGCCGTGATAGGTGGAAAAGCCGTTTTCCTGGTCTGGTGAGTCGTTCTCCAGCACGGGTGTCAGCCAGAGGGCCGTCACACCCAGCTCCTTGAAGTAGTCCAGATGCTCGCGGATGCCGTTTAGGTCGCCGCCGTGGCGCAGCGAGGGCTTCGTGCGGTCCTCCACATAGTGGCGCATGCCCTTGATCTGTGCGGGATGGTTGGCTCCCTGGGCGAAACGGTCAGGCATAAGCATGTAGAGCACGTCGGCATTGGTGAACCCCATGCGCTTGTCGCCGCTCATCTCACGGGCTTTCAGCTGATAAATGACTTTTTCACCTTTTGACCCTTTCACTTTTCCACCTTTAAATGTGAGCGTTATCTCACCAGGCTGGGCGTCCTTCACGTTCATATATATTAATAGGTAGTTTGGCGAGTCGAGGCGCACGAGGCTGTCGATCCTGACGCCCGGATAGTCCGTCGTCACACTGGCCACGTCGCGGATGCCCTGACCGTAGACCATCAGTTGTACCTGGGGGTTCTTCATCCCCACGTACCAGTCGGTAGGCTCAATCCGTTCAACTACTGTCTTTTTTGCTCCACTCATTGTCATCACGTTTGCCAGCACGATGGCGGCCATCAATAAAATCCGTTTCATAATTAGTCTTTAGTTTATTCTCTAACTGTTGGCAAAGTTACGAAATTATTCATTACGCCGTATGCCTGAGCGCCATATTTTTTGCAACAGTTTGCAAAAACGATTGCACAACGGCACGCTGGGGTCTGACGCTTCTGTGTCCTTCTGTGATATTAAGACTCGTAGTCGGTGGGGTCTGGGATGCCAGCTTCGGCGAGGGCTTCGCGACGTTCGACACAGGTGCCGCAACGGCCACAATGCTTCTCGCTGCCTTTATAGCACGACCAGGTCTCAGCATAGTTGATGCCCAACGCCTGGCCTCTGGCTGCGATCTGGCCTTTGGTCATGTTGCAGTAGGGCGAAAGCAGATGCACACCGTTGTAGGTTCCAGCATGGGCAGCACCGTCAAAGGCCTCGACAAACTCAGGCCGACAGTCGGGATAGATGGTGTGGTCGCCGCCATGGTTAGCCATCATCACATATTGCAGTTCACGGCTCTCAGCCATTCCTGTGGCAATGGCCAGCATGATGCCATTACGGAACGGCACCACCGTCGACTTCATGTTCTCATCGGCATAATGCCCTTCAGGGATGGCCTCGGAGCCTTCCAACAGCGAACTGTGGAAATACTGGGGCATGAAGTCGAGTGGAATGACCACGTGAGGGATGCCCAATCGTTCACAATGCATCTTCGCAAATGGTATCTCCTTTGCATTATGGTTTGAGCCATAGTCGAAAGAGACAGCCAGTGCGATACGCTCTTGGTAGTCGTAAAGCAGCGTTACGGAATCCATGCCGCCGCTCAGGATCAGAATACAGTCTTTCATCATTTAAGCCTTTTGGTTGCAAAGAAATAGGCACCATCGTCAACCACGATGGTGCCTAATCTATATTTACTCCGCTTTCAGGACCTCGGCAATGATGTCGGCCATGCGGGCGGCTCCCTTGTCATCGGGATGGATGCCGTCGGGCAGCACCTTGTCTTCATCGCCAGAGAAGAGCGTGTGCAGGTCGATGACCTTCAGGCCGTATTTCTGGGCAACCTCTTCCTGGATGGGTATGACGCCGTTGGTGATGACGGAGTCGTTGATGTTCCACGTCGACTTGAAGGCAGGGATGGGTGTGCAGAGATAGATCTGCGGCTTGGCAGGAGCCGAAGCTTTGGCCAGAGCCTTCTTGACTTTCTTGGCAGGCATGCTGGCATACTGTGCGAGATCGGGACGCAGGGTGAAGATCATCTGCTCCAGGTCCTGACGGAACTCTGCGTTATACTGCCAGTTCTCGGGCTTCGAGTCGTTGGTGCCGAGCTTGATGAGGACGATGTCGGGCTTGAAGGCGAGAGCATCGCGCCAGGCCTGCTCGTTCATGTAGGGATAGTCGCCCTTGTTGAGCATGGTACGGGCACTCACGCCGAAGTTCTTCACCCAGTATTCCTTGCCGAGCTTCTTCTGCAGCACAGCGGGATAGCCGTTGGCCGAGGCCATGTCGATGCCGTGACCATCGGTGATGCTGTTGCCGATGCAGGCCACACGGATGGCATCGGTCTTGGGAGCCTGACGGGCGTCGAGCCAGTTGCCGATGTCAGTGAGCAGCTGCTGGTGGTATTTGAACCAGGGGCCGAAGCCGAAACCGTGGTCACCCGTGGGATAGACATACATGGCGCATTCGTTGCCAGCCAGACGCATGGCTTTATAGTACTCCAAGCCGTTGGTGACGAAGGGCACCAGACGGTCGTCGCTGGCCGAAACGATCAAGGCTGGGGGCGTGAGGTGACGGCGAACGGCATTCATCGTCGAGAAGTCGCGCACCAGGGCGGGATCCTTCTGTCCCTCCTTGCCGAGGAAGTTGATGCACGACCACTTGTGGCTCACGCGCTCATCCATGGAGATAACGGGATAGAATAGGATGGAGAAGTCAGGCCGCACGTCGAAGGCCGAGTGGGTGGAGATGACCGATGCCAGATGACCACCCGCCGAGAAACCCATGATACCCACGTCGCGGGGGTTGATGCCCCAGACCTGTGCCGAGTCGCGGACGATGCGGAAACCCTGCTCCACATCGCTGATGGGGCGCGTACGGTCGCCATTGGGCAGACGGTAGTTCACCACAAAGTAGGCGATGCCGCGCTGGTTCAGCCACTTGGAAGCCATTGTGCCCTCGTGGTTGTTCGACAGCACGGAGTATCCACCTCCAGGAATGCCCACGATGGCGCGGCCAGAGGGCTGTTCTGGGAGGAAACAAACCATTTCAGCCTGACCGTCGGCCAGGGGGAGTTTAAAAGTTCTCGCTGTCTGGGCGAGTACAGAGAGTACTGAGCAGACAGCGAGAAGAATAAGTGTGTAGCGCTTCATACGAAACAGCTTTTTACTTGAGGATCATGCGAACGGATTCTCCGTGGGATAGAAGTTGCCCTTCGGGAAGTTGTAGTCGATCTCGTCCACGGGGATGCCCATGTACTTCAGCACCTCCCAGAGATACTTACCCTGATGGCCGAACATCACGGCGCAGTGGTGCGGATAGTGCTTCTCGATGAGGACGTGACGATAGAAGCGGCTCATGTTCTTGATGCCGAAGATACCGATAGAACCGAATGAGCGTGTAGCCACAGGAATCACCTCGCCCTGAGCAATGTAAGCGCGGAGCTTGGTGTCGGCTGTAGACTGCAGACGGTATACAGTAGCCAGACCCGGCTGGATGTCACCCTCGAGCGTACCGTTGGTCACCTCTACAGGCAGAGCGCGGGCCATAATGCGCTGGAAGCACATCTGGCAGTTGCAGACCTTGGAAGAAGCGGTGTTACCGCAGTGGAAGCCCATGAAGATCTCCTTCTCGGTGTAGGTGTCGCAAGCGAACTTCTTGCCCTTGATGCTCTCCTCGTACATGTCGGTAGGAACAGTGTTGTTGATGTCGAGCAGTGTCACGGCATCCTGGCTGATGCAGGTTCCGATGTACTCAGACAGTGCGCCATAGATGTCAACCTCGCAAGCCACGGGAATGCCACGGCCCGTCAGACGGCTGTTCACATAGCAGGGAACGAAGCCGAACATGGTCTGGAAGGCAGGCCAGCACTTGTTGGCCATAGCCACGAACTGGCGAGAACCCTTGTGACCCTCGATCCAGTCTGTCAGTGTCAGCTCATACTGAGCCAGCTTCGGCAGTACGGAAGGAATCTTGTTGCCAGTGCCCAGCTCGGCAGCCATATCCTTCACCACGTCGTCGATACGCGGATCGCCCTGGTGCTTCTGGAAGGCCTCGAGCAGGTCGAGCTCTGAGTTCTCCTCAATCTCCACGTCGAGGTCATACAGGGCGCGGATAGGAGCGTTACAAGCCAGGAAGTTGTTGGGACGGGGACCGAAGCTGATGATCTTCAGGTTCTGCAGACCCACGATAGCGCGTGCGATGGGCAGGAACTCATGGATCATCTCTGCGCACTGTGCAGCGTCGCCTACGGGCTCCTCAGGAATGTAAGCACGAGTCTTACGGAGCGACAGAGCCTGGCTGGCGTTCAGCATACCGCAGTAAGCGTCGCCACGACCGTCGATCAGATCCTTCTGAGTCTCCTCAGCAGCAGCGCAGAACATGGTGGGGCCCTGGAACCAGTCAGCAATCATGGTTTCAGAGATCTCAGGACCGAAGTTGCCGAGGTAAACGCAGAGGGCGTTACAGCCAGCCTTCTGGACATCAGCCAGAGCCTGCTGGGCGTGGATCTCGCTCTCAACGATGCAGATGGGGCACTCGTAGATGCCTTCCTTGCCAAACTTCTTTTCATACTCGGCGATAACGGCCTTACGACGGTTAACTGCCAATGACTCGGGGAAACAGTCGCGAGAAACGGCGACGATTCCAATCTTGATTACAGGTACATTATTCATAATGATAAATATTTGGAGTAATAAATATTTGTTTTGCGGATGCAAAGATAGTCAATTTTCCGCGAATGACCATAAAATAAGTGTTAATAGTGTATAATTGTCTGTTCATGTAGAGAGAAAAGTGTGTACCTTTGCACCTGAAAGCAATAAGAATGATTAAAAACATAATGGGATATGCAAGCAAATAGCAAAGGATTCCTCTATTTCATCTGTGCCGTTTCAGCGATGGGTGGTCTGCTCTTCGGCTACGACTGGGTGGTGATAGGCGGTGCAAAGCCGTTCTATGAGTTGTTCTTCGGCATCAGCGATTCGCCCTTGATGCAGGGTGTTGCCATGTCTACGGCCCTGGTGGGCTGTCTGGTGGGGGCGATGGTGGCAGGATCAGCCGCCGACAGATATGGCCGTAAGCCGTTATTGACGACAGCAGCCGTACTTTTTACGGTTTCTGCCATTGCCACGGGGCTGTTTAACGACTTCACCTTATTTAATATAGCCCGTTTCATCGGAGGCGTGGGCATCGGTGTGGCTTCGGCGTTGTCGCCGATGTATATCGCGGAGGTCAGTCCTGCTGACATCCGTGGCAGGATGGTTTCGCTGAACCAGATGACCATTGTGTTGGGTATTCTGGCGGCTCAGGTGGTGAATATGCTGTTGGCTAGGGATACGGCTGTGGCCTCAGAGCAGGCATGGAACCTGGAGTGGGGCTGGCGTTGGATGTTCTGGGCAGAGACGCTGCCTGCGGCGCTGTTCCTGCTGATGAGCTTCTTGATTCCAGAGAGCCCTGTTTATCTTTCAGAGGTGAGAGGTAAGAGGTTAGAGCAGGGAGATTATCATCAGCCACAAAAGTATTCTCTTACCTCTCAACTCTCACCCCTCACCTCTAAAAAGTACCGCAAGGTGCTGCTGTTGGGTTTGGTGATCGCGGTGTTCCAGCAGTGGTGTGGCACGAATGTCATCTTCAACTATGCCCAGGAGATATTCACGGGTGCGGGTTATGATGTGGATGGCATGTTTATCGATATTGTCATCACTGGCATCGCCAATGTCGTCTTCACCTTCGTGGCCCTCTACACCATCGAGAAGTGGGGCCGTCGTACGCTGATACTGCTGGGCGCAGGAGGACTGGGACTGATCTACTTCGTCTTGGGCACCTGCTACTTCATGGAGGTGAAGGGACTGCTGATGGTGGCTCTGGTGGTGACGGCGATATCCGTCTATGCCATGACCCTCGGGCCTGTCACATGGACCTTGTTGGCAGAGATATTCCCCACCCGCATCCGTGGCGTGGCGATGGCCACCTGTACCTTTGCCCTCTGGGTGGGCTGCTGTACGCTGACGTTCTCGTTCCCCTCGATGAATGCGGCTCTCGGATCGAGTGGCACCTTCTGGATCTACAGCGCCATCTGCGTCTGTGCCTTCATCTTCCTCTTCCGCCGTTGTCCTGAGACCAAGGGCAAGAGTCTTGAACAATTAGAAAAAGAACTGATATAATTATGGTAAAAGCTTGGAGAGAAATAGTGACGATCCCAACCTATGAGGTGGGAAAACCCGAGAAGAATCCGATGTTCCTGGAGAAGCGTGTCTATCAGGGGTCGAGTGGGGTGGTCTATCCTTATCCCGTCATCGAGAGCATCAGCGACGAGAAGACCGACAAGGAATACAAGGCTGTCTATCTCGAGAACGAGTATATCAAGGTAATGGTCCTGCCAGAGCTGGGCGGGCGCATCCAGATGGCCTACGACAAGATCAAACAGCGTCATTTCGTGTATTACAACCATGTCGTCAAGCCGGCCCTCGTGGGACTAGCTGGTCCTTGGATCTCTGGCGGTATCGAGTTCAACTGGCCGCAGCACCACCGCCCCAGCACCTTCATGCCTGTCGACTGTACCATCGTGGAGAACGAAGACGGCTCAGTGACGGTGTGGGTGAACGAGATGGAGCGCATGTTCCATCAGAAGGGCATGGCGGGCTTCACGCTGCGTCCCGGTTGCGCCTATCTTGAGATTCAGGGACGAGTATCCAATCGCACCAGTCTACCACAGACCTTCCTGTGGTGGGCCAATCCCGCCGTTGAGGTGAACGATGCCTATCAGAGCGTGTTCCCCCCTGACGTGAATGCCGTCTTCGATCATGGCAAGCGCGCCGTCAGCAGTTTCCCCATCGCCACAGGTACATATTATAAGATGGACTACTCGGCAGGTGTGGACATCTCGAACTACAAGAACATCTATGTACCGACCTCCTATATGGCTGTCAACTCCAAGTATGACTTTGAGGGTGGCTATGAGAACGATACGAAGGGCGGTATGCTGCACGTCGCCTCCCACCATTTCTCGCCAGGCAAAAAACAATGGACCTGGGGCAACGGTGACTTCGGACGTGCCTGGGATAGGAATCTGACGGACGAGTACGAAGAGAAGGGCTTCCGTCCTTATATCGAACTGATGGCAGGTGTCTATACCGAGAACCAGCCCGACTTCTCCTGGCTCATGCCTTACGAGGAGAAACAGTTTGTGCAGTACTTCATGCCCTATCGCGAAATCGGCATCGTGAAGCAGGCTTCGAAGGAATTTATTCTGAATATCGAAGAAGGAGGTCACTCTGTATGTTTCAAGGTACTCGCCACGTCGAGACAGACCGTACGGGTGACATTGTGCAGCAAAAAGGGTGAAACCTTCTATGACCAGACGGTGACACTCTCGCCAGAAGATGTCTTCGAACAGACGGTTGATGTCAAGGGTGCTACGATGAATGACCTGCTGCTGAGTGTGGGCCGTCTGTTATGGCAGGCAGAGCCCGATGACATCCGACCCATTCCCGATGCCGCTGAGGCTGCCCTCTCGCCGCAGGAGACGAAGACCAACGACCAGCTCTACCTGACGGGACTCCATCTGGAGCAGTACCGTCATGCCACATGGAGTGCCCTCGACTATTACGAAGAGGCCCTGCGCCGTGATCCTAACGATGTGCGCTGCCTGACCCAGACAGGCTTGTGGTATCTGCGTCGTGGACGCTTCGGTAAGGCAGAGCCCTATCTGCGCCGAGCTGTGAAGATATGGCAGAAGCGCAATCCGAACCCCTACGACGGTGAGGCCATCTTCTATCTCGCCCTCTGTCTGAAATATCAGGGCGCAGCCCAGATGGTACATGGAACATCGCAAAATGGTACATTACATGAGGCTTACGAACTCTTCTGGAAATCCACTTGGAATAAGGTCTGGGCCGATGCCGGCTACTTCGAGGCGGCCTGTATCAGTGTGTCGGATGGCCGTTACGACGATGCCCTCGACGAGCTGAACCGCTGCCTCGTCTTCAACAGTTGCAACCACAAGGCCCGTGCCCTGAAGGCTGCTGTGCTGCGCAAACTGGACCGTGCCGCCGAAGCCCTCGCCCTCATTGACGAGTCGCTCAGGATCGACCACTTCAACTACGGTTGCCTATACGAAAAATACCTGTTGACGAACGACGGGAACGTACTGGAGCAGATGAAGGAGATGATGCACGGCAACTCAAACAACTACGACGAGACAGCCCTCGACTATACTGCCGCAGGACTTCAGGACGAGGCTCGTGCCATCTGGAACATGGCCTTCAGCGAGAATGCCGTTTCGCCCATGACCTATTATTACCTGGGCCGTTACGATGAGGCAGAGCAGGCCGACAGCTACTGCTGCTTCCCCAACCGCCTGGAGGACATCCTTGTCCTCGAAACTGCGAAGAGAGCGGCAGCCAATGTTCAATGTTCCAAAGCCCCTTACTACCTCGGCTGTCTCTATTACGACAAGCGGCAGTATGACGTCGCCATTGAGAACTGGGAGTTGTCGGCGAAGCTCGATCCCTCGTTCCCCATCGTTTGGCGCAACCTCGCCTTGGCCCGTTTCAATAAGCAGGGGCGTCAGGATGAGGCTCTCGAATACATGGAGCGCGCCTTCCGTCTCGACGAGACCGATGCCCGCATGCTTATGGAGCTCGATCAGCTTTACAAGCATCTGCACAAGCCGCATCAGGAGCGCCTTGACTTCCTGCAGAAGTATCCTCGGCTCATTCAGCAGCGCGACGACCTGGTGCTTGAGGAGATAACGCTTCTCAATCAGCTTGGCCGCTATGAGGAGGCGATGGCGAAACTCGATGCCCATGTGTTCCATCCCTGGGAGGGTGGCGAAGGCAAGGTGCCTGCCCAGTATCAGATCTGCCGCGTGGAGCTGGCAAAGCGTGAACTCTCTGAGAACGCCGGACCGTCTGAGGCCTCCGAAAAACTCAAGAGGGCCATCCGCCTGCTGGAGGAGTGCCTCGTCTATCCCCACCATCTTGGCGAGGGCAAGCTCTATGGTGCCCAGGAGAACGACTTCTACTACCTCCTCGGCGTGGCCTACGACCGTCTGGGACAGACCGCGAAGGCCCGTGAGTGCTGGGAGGAGGCTACGAAGGGACCGCAGGAGCCTGCCGCAGCGATGTACTACAACGATGCCAAGCCCGACAAGATCTTCTATCAGGGTCTGGCGCTTTATAAGCTGGGGCGCGAGGCTGAGGCTCACGGACGGTTCTACCGTCTCATCAACTACGGCAAGCAGCACGTGTTCGACCATGTCGTCATGGACTACTTTGCCGTCTCGCTGCCCGACCTGCTTATCTGGGAAGGAAACCGTGCGGACGGATTCTCCGAGCTCGACATGAAGAACCTCGTGCACTGCAAATACATGCTTGCCCTTGGCTTTTTCGGCATGGGCGAGAAAGACAAAGCCCTCAGGTATCTATCGGAAGTTGAGGCCCTCGACAACAACCACCAGGGCATTCAGCAGTTCCGTTCGCTTATCGTTGCCCGTCTTTAAGCCTGTTGCATAGCCAGGGCGATACTCCGCGCAACAGTGAAGGCGGTGGTCCAGGCGGCCTGGAAGTTGAAGCCGCCAGTGATGCCGTCGATGTCGAGTATCTCGCCAGCGAAGTAGAGGCGTGGCACGTGCTTGCTCTCAAGGGTGGAGGGGTCGACGGCCTGTAACGACACACCACCGCAGGTGACGAACTCGTCCTTGAAGGGTGCGCGCCCTGCAGTCTGGTAGATGTCTCCGCCACTCAGCATATTGGCCAGACGGTTGAGTTCCTTTGCGTTGAGGTTTCCCCAGCGACCCTCCGCTCGCTGTCCGAGGCATTTCTTCAGAAGATAGGCCCAGAGTCGTGATGGCAGACTGCAGGGGGCTACGGTGTGCAGCTGTTTCTGACTCTGACGGGTCACGATCTGCTGCAGTTCGCTCAACACGTCGGCATCGCGGCTGCTGGTCCAATTCACGGCCAGCGCTGTCTGGTAGTTGCATTCTGACAGATAGCGCGCTCCATAGCTGGAGAGTTTCAGGATGGCAGGCCCGCTCAGGCCCCAGTGGGTGATGAGCAGCGGTCCTTCTGCCCGCATCTTCGTACCAGGGATCATGGCTGTGGCTTGGGTTACGACCGTCCCCTTCAGGGCCTGAAGGCCTTCGTCGTCGATGCGCAGGGTGAACAGCGAGGGTACGGGCGGCTCTATCTCGTGCCCCTTGTCGGCGAGCCACTGGAGTCCTTGCAGCTGGGGTGAGCCGCCAGTGGTCACGGCAATGAAGTCGTAGCCATTGAGTTCGTCGAGCGACGTGATTCTTGTCTCTGTGCGTATCTCCACTCCGTGGCGACGGGCTTCGGCTGTCAGACAGTTGATGATGGTATGAGAGTCTTGCGAGAGGGGGAAGACGCACTGGTCGTCCTGTACAGTCAGTCTGACACCGTGGCTCTCGAACCATCGGAAGGCATCGTCCTGCGAGAAGCCTTTCATCAGGCGTTTCATCAGTCGGTGACCACGTGGGTAGACGGCCTGCAGGTCGCGCACCTCCCGAAAAGTGTTCGTGCAGTTACAGCGTCCTCCGCCTGACACCTCGACCTTCGTCAGTACCCGCTTGCCACGTTCGAAGATGGTGACCTCCATCTCCTGACACATCTCCTTCAGATTGACAGCCAGAAAGAATCCTGCCGCCCCTCCGCCAATGACTGCTGTCTTCATCATGCCGCAAAGGTACACAATAGTGGGCCTACATGCTGTGTAGGATCAGTGCCGACTGCGGGTCAGCCACGACCTTTGCGCCCTGGATGTTGCCAAGGCCCTTTTCATTGATCTGTCCGTCGCAGCAAACGATGGTGTAGCTGTTATCGGGGATGCTGACCTCGACAGGTTCCTTGTTGGCATTGAGGATGACAATGATGTCGCGCCAATCGTCTCTTCCGGCATAATTCTTCAGACGGAAGGCGACCGTCTTTTCCGGGGCATCCAGAAACTCCAGGTGTTTGCGCACCAGGTCGGCATTTCCCAGACGGAAGGCAGGATGATGCTTGCGCAGGGCAATCAGATTCTTATAATAGTTGAACACCTGTGGATATGTCTCCTTGTGATGCCAGTCGAGTTGGTTGATGCTGTCAGGCGATTCAAAGCTGTTGTGCACGCCCTTCTTCGTCCGCAGCAGCTCCTCGCCGCTGAGCATGAAGGGCACGCCCTGAGAGGTGAAGACGGCCGTCTGTGCCAGCAGGTCGAGCCGGATCAGCTCGTCGGTGGTGAGGCCGGGGATGGAAGCCCTCAGGCGGTCTGTGAGGCACATGTCGTCGTGGCAGCTCACGTAGCTGATCATCTGTGTGGGTTCCGTGGCCCAAGGCTCCTGCGAGTAGTTCACCTTTGTCATGTCCACCTGTGGATGGGCGATAGCTCCCGCAATTCCAAACTTGATGGACTCCGCCAGGCCCTCCTCCCCCTTGGGGAGGTCGGGAGAGGTTCCCAACCATCCTGCTTTTGTATCATCAGAGAACGGTCCGCGCAGGGCGTCGCGAATCTCGTCAGAGAAAGCAGCGATGCGTGGCATATGCGGGATATTGGCCTTCAGCCCGAGCTGTTCTGTGGGCAGGGCGCATGCTCCGGCACTCCATCCCTCGCCGTAGATGAAGATGGTGGGGTCTATCTCGTCTACCATCTTTCGGATGGCGTTCATCGTCTCAATATCGTGGCAGCCCATGAGGTCGAAGCGGAATCCGTCGATATGGTACTCGTTGATCCAGTATTTCACGCTTTCCAGCATGAACTGCCGCATCATCGGCTGCTCCGAGGCCGTCTCATTACCACAGCCAGAGCCGTTGGAGTATTTAGACTCCCCTCCTTTGGAGGGGTCGGGGGAGGTCCTATAAAAATAGTCGGGATATGTGCGCTGGAAGTTCGAGTGCTCGATGTCGTAGGTGTGGTTATACACCACGTCGAGAATCACCCTGATGCCTGCCTTGTGGAGTGCCTGCACCATCTGTTTGAACTCCCTGATACGCGTCTCGGGCCGATAGGGGTCGGTGGAGTAGCCGCCCTCAGGAACGTTGTAGTTCACGGGGTCGTAGCCCCAGTTGTACTGAGGCTTGAAATCAGGCCGTCCGGGAATCACCCCCTTCGGCAGACTCTTGTAGGCATATTCGTAATAGAGGTCGGGATCGATACAGGTCTCGTCGACAGAGCCGTAGTCATAGCTGGGCAGTATGTGGATGGCATTCACGCCAAGCTGTTTCAGATGGTCGATGGCCCACGGCTCAGTCAGTGCGAGGTACTTTCCGGGATATTTCGCGTCCTGTCGGGCGATGGAGAAGTCACGGTGATGCATCTCGTAGATCGTGAGGTCGGCAGGTGACTTCACGACAGGTCGCCGGTCCTCAGCCCAGCCTGTCGGGTCTGTGTCCTTGAGGTTGACCATGGCACCGCGCTGGCCGTTCACACCCACCGCCTTGGCGAAGACACCGGGACACTCTCCCTTGCCCATATCAAAGGTATAGAACTTCCCCATCAGGTCGCCCTTGACAGTGGCCGTCCACAGGTCGCCCGTTTCCGCTGGTGTCATTCTGACGGTCTTCAGGGCCTTACTGCCCATGCCGTCCTGATAGATACGCACCACCACTTTTTTCGCCTGTCGGGGTGCGAAGAGCTTAAACGTTGTCGCCGTCGGCGCATAATTCACCTCGTCGAACAAGAACACCTGGGCCTGTAGGGCCACCGTAGTCATTAACAATAGTGTTTGCATGAAGAATCGTCTCATCATTTTAGTCGTTTGGGGTTACAACGGTGCAAAGATACAAAAAATTTTCAATATTCAATTCTCAATGATTATTTTTTAGGTGATTTTTCATTCTTGCCTTGAAACAATGAAACAATGAAACAAAAAAAAAGCCCGATGGCGTTTCACAACGGCATCGGGCACAATAAATATGATTAATAGGAAAGAAAAACAAAGACAAATTACTTTCTAAGATGAAACACATAATTGAAGGCATCCTCAATCACCTGGCGGTCGTGAGGCCAGTGGTCGCATTCCACGTTGTGGATGGCTATCACGATTTCCACCCAGAGGTCTCTTGACGCCTCGCTGGGTGCAGGCAGCTCCGTCAGCTTGCCGATGCCGTGGAACCCGGCGCTTTGCACATGACCGACAACGGCCTTGATATAGGCTTTCGTGTTGTTCTCCGTGCTGGGTGCGTAGTGCTCCAGGATGGCGGCTATCGATCGCCAGCCGCGCTGATGGTAGGTTCGCGCGATGATGATGATGCCTGCTCTGTAGCCGTAGAACGGCTTGTCGAATTTCAAGAATCTCGAGTCGGGTTGATCTTTACTCATCCCCACCCACGAGGAATTACCATACCTCAAGACGTTCATGGGGTTGTTGTTCCTGATTCCCCGCGGGGCTTCTTTTCTGTTATTCTGCATTTTTTTTACGTATTATTGTTTTTTCGTAAAGCTACTTGTCCGCTTGGCATTCACTTCCTTCACCAGGAATCCTTCAGCCATCCACCTTGATACCAAGACCCTTGCATAACTTGAAGTGATGCCAAGCATATTCTCGATATCCTTGTACGTGAAAGTCTCTGGCAGCATGGCCAATTGGCGATGTGGCTTTGTGTCGATGGTTGACGGTGCCTTCTCCGACACATCCGTCGACCGCTCCTCAAAATAGTGCTCCGTAAACTTGCCGAAGTAGATCTTCTGGGAAAACAGCTGCACCTCCATGATCAGCGACACGAGGTCTTTGTCCTTCTGGTCGATGGGCAGCTCGTGCTTCTCGTTGAACACCTGCCAATGGCGCATGATGATGAACGGCAGCGCCACGTTGATGCCGTAGTACGACACCCGCTTGATCAGGAAGGCCAGCCCCTCGTCTTCGGTCTGGGCAGCCACGCTCATCAGGTCGGCCGTCCATTTGTAGACCAGTTTCACGAGCGGCTCGATCTTCAGCTCGCCCTTCACCTTGTCGATATTGTAGGCCCACTCCTTGAGCGTCTCCCTGGCCGCCTGCTGCCGGGTGGTGGTCTTGTTGTAGTCCAGCATCTTGAACTTCTCCGCACACAGCGGTATGACCGCCAGACGGGTGGAGAGCCCACTGCCGAAGTTGGCCTTGGTCACCTTGCGGTAGAGCGAGAACGGCGTACCGGTGTAGATGAAGTTCCAATACACGTCGAAGGGCCCGGTGACGGCATCCACGTTCCTGTACTGCTGGTTGTCCTCCTCGTTGTGGAAGGCCAGCAGCTCGAACATCGACTTGTCGATCCACTGTCCGCCCTTGCTGGCCAGTGCAGCGCTGTCGAGCTCCGCGCTGAAGGTGAAGAGATGCAGGTGTAGCGGCGTGCCGTCCACATCCTCTATGTTGTTCACCATGTCCTCAATGAACACGTTGTTGGCCGTCCTCGGACCGTGGATACGCACTTTGCTTTCCGGATAGACCAGCGGCTCCTTCTTCATCTCCTTCGTCGAGGTCTCCCGCTGGCGGCGCGATTTCTTGTAATTGTTCGTCGCCTCGTTATACACCTTGTCGTGTGAGATGATGGGCGAGAGGATGAGCTTGTAGAGGTTCCCTATCCCCGACTTGCCGCTGGCCGGGTCGGCGATGATGAATATCTCGTAGTTCAGCCGGCGCATGTAGAGCGGCTCGTGATAGTGGAACCACCAGGCTCTCGTGGCCAGCGTGCCATAGAGGCAGGCCGTGGCGAAGATGATGGCCGGATACGACGGCACCCGGTATCCCTCACAGGCCTCCTTCATGCAGGGATAGGTCTTGAACATCTCCTCGAAACGCTCTCCGAAGTCGCTGAAGCGCTTCAGGATCAGGTCTTCGCTGATCTCCGCGTCCAGACCCTCCACCTTGCTCCGGTTGGCCTCCTTCAGGGCATCCGAGAACCGTTTAGGCAGAAACGAAGTGTACTTATATCCAAGGGCATCATGAATGGTGTCCACGACGGGGTCTCCCTCCTTGAGCAGATCCTGCACCCAGGGCATGCGGAGCGTGTAGTAGAACACCGCCTTCGGTATGCGCTCCACAATATGCCGCAGATCGGCAGCGAACTTAAGCAGCGTGTCGTGGCGCTCCCCATCCTTGGGCGGCTCGCCGTTGAAGTAGCCGTTGATGAGGTCATACACCTTGACGCCCTTGTAGGTCTTCTTCTCCAGTTCATCGATGACCTCTAGCTCCTTCTCCGCCCTGATGAGTGCCACCTGCCTCTTGACCCATTCCTCGACCGTCGGCTCCCCATCCGCCTTTTGGGTATTCTCACTCCTCTCTCCACACTCCTCACTCCTCGAAAATCCATTCTCACTCCTCTCTCCACACTCCTCACTCCTCTCTCCACACTCCTCACTCCTCGAATCAAAAAGATCCTGTTCCGAGCTCCCATCTGCGTATGCATCCTGGTATTTATGCTTGAATTCTTCATTTTCGTATGTAAACAATTCGTCTGTTATTAAATATACATCTTCTCTCAGCGACACGAACGACAGCCTTGAGGCGTCGATCGTCTTGTCGTCAATGGCCACGTCGAAATGCTTGGCGAAGGCCGCCTGGTTAGAAGCCAGGTTGCCGCGCTTCACGTCGGTGGGCATCACGATCTTCAAGCCGTGGCCACTGGGCGTCTTGAAGGCATAGAACGGACGCCAGTCCATCAGCCCCTTCCCCAACAGCTCCTTCCACAGGGCGTCGGGATCGTCCACGTGGTCGATGTCCACCATGAACAGACCGTTCAGCACGCCCTGCTCCTGATGCCTCCACTCGCCGTCGCCATGATCCACGCCCCTCTTGTCGGTCCAGTTGTGCACCTTGAAGGTGGAGCATTGGAACACGATGCCCGGGAGTGCCGACTTGGCTGCACCGGCCACGCCCTTGCATTCCTTGGCCTTCATCGTCAGGCCTACCTTCCTGGCATTCGACTCCTGCTCCGTGTTCTCGCGAACCACGGGGATCTTCTCCCTCACTACGGGGAGGTCAAGGATAGCGAACAGATGTTCCCTATCCTTCACAGGAATGGTCTTCGTGCCTCGAGCTATTTCTGCACAGATTGCCATCGTCTATATTCAGATGTTCATCCCCAAGTCCTTGGCCATCTGCAGCACAAGGTCTTTACGGAACTGTTCCAGGAACGACTCTAAAGTGGGCTTGGCCGCTTCCATGATGTGCTCGGCACAATACTCATGGTAGGCTTTAGAGACTAGTTGCTCGATACGCTGCGCGTTGATGTCGAACACGAGGGCGTTCATCAGCTGTTCGCACATGGCGTTCTTGGCTTCGTTGTATGAGCGGATCGTGCTCCAGTACGTCGCCTCGATGCCCCGGTTCTGATCCATGATCGCCATCTTCGTGCGACCCTGCTTGTTGAAACTCTTATACCTGTTGATCATGTCTATGCGTTGCTATGTTTGTGACCATCGACAATGGGAGTCCCCTGTGCCTCGTCGAAGGAGGGGTGTCTCGTATCCGGCTCTTCGCCGCGCGAGAGGGCTGTCAGCACAACGTCCGACATCTGTAGCTTCACGTTGAACTGGCTGATCAGCGCAATGATGAACTGATTGATCCAGACAACATCTCCAAAGTCTTCTTTTTTCACACGCTTGCGGATGAAGCGGTCTATCGCGCTGAGCAGCATCGGTGCCAGCGTCTTGATCAGATTGATATAAAACCTTTTCCCCATAATCTTTTACTTTTCCATCGTCGCCAGCGACGATCATTTATGTTCAATTTTTGTAGATTTTTGTTCCCATTATAAATCCTACATCTGTGGTTTATTGATCCTTCGGATCATTTCTATTGAACAAAAATCTTCATGAATCTGACTTAAATCTTTCCATCGTCGCCAGCGACGATTATTTATGTTCAATTTTTGTAGATTATTGTTCCCATTATAAATCCTACATCTGTGGTTTATTGATATTTATTCGTCGTTTAAAATTTTGTAGAGTCAATCAACTTGTAGATCTGCGTTTGGTATTCGATGAAATCCCGATAGATGAACGTCTTGTCCTGACAAGTATCCAGTTCGAGATACACACACACCTTCTTCTCCTTCTTCTTCTGCCACACCTTCAGGTGCTCCTGCTCCAGCATCAACCTGCTGGCAGGCTTCAACTTGTGCTCACCCTTGGCCTTGCCGGCGATTTCCGTCTGCACGATGTCGAGCAGCGTCCCATACGGGTCCGTCGCATTGCCGTCCACCTTCGCCGTCAGGATGATCGTCGACTCTTTCTCGCCTCTGGTCTTGGCCACCTTCAAGTCCTTCTTCTTCAGCAGCACCTCCTGCTGCAGCTCGGGTCTTGTCACCCTTGCCGCGAACTGATACACACCTTCCTCGATCCATCCCAGCAGCTTCCCCTTGTTCGCCACATCAGGCTTCCTATTCGGTCGGCTACTATACTCATTTTCTTCTTTCATAATCCTTTCTTTTTATTTTTATTTTTTTTATTGTTTAAACTTTATAGATGATTACTTCTATAGGCTGTTTTGGGGCTTGCCAGGTATTCAACTGTAAACTGTAAACTGTAAACTGTAAACTGTAAACCGTAAACTGTAAACCATAAACTATTTCCCTTCCATCGCCATCTCAAAAGCATCAAACAGCCCGATACTCTGTCCTACGATCGTAGGAATCTCCGCCCGTCCGGGCTTGAGGTCGTAGTTGAAGGCATTGAACACCTCCCAGTACGTGGGGTCATGCGCTCCCTCTCTGCTCTTCTCCGCCTCCAGCTTCAGGTAGCGCTCGCAGGCAGCATTGATCTGGGCGTTGTTCAACGGGTATTCCGCCACCCTGTGGATGTCAGGGTCATGGGAGTCATGAGCCACGCGGCTAAGCATCAGCATCGCCAGCACCTCCTTGAAGTCATTCGGCAGGAAGCTGGTCGTCTTCCACCTCTTCACCGTGTCTGTCATCACCCTCTGTCGTTCCTCGAAGGTGTCGAGATAGTCCGACACGCTCCCCAGCATCGTGCTCACGTCACGGGCGACCCACTCCAGGCCTTTCGCCTGCGAGATCTTCTGCGTGGTGAACATGTCCTGGGCCGACAGTATCGTCTGGTTGTGGCAGACATGCACGTAAGGCCCGAAGGCTATCTGTATGCCCTTCTGGTGATAGGCCACGGCACAGTTCAGCTTCACGTCGGCCTCTATGTCCACCTCAAGGTTGATGTTCGCATACACGCGTCTCAGGATGTGCGCCTCTAGGCTGTTGACGCCCTTGTCGGCAGCCACCACGTCCGAGAGCGAGACACCCGGGCGGTACTTCTCGCGGTTGTTGGCAGCGAATATCTCCTGGACCACCGGTTTGATGTTGTGCGCCTGCATGATGTCGAGCAGCCTCTGTATGAGTTCGAAGTGATAGATGCCGCCGACGGGCTGTCCGTTCGGGTAGTTCTCCTTGAAAGTCTGTCCGAGATCTTCCAACGTCAACGTCTCCACGTTCCTCTGAGTGAAATCCAGCTCTTTCATACGCTCTCCAGGTTTACCTTGTTGATCTTGTTCAGTCGGATCTGGTTCTTGTACACCTGCTCGTGCGTCCGATCGCTCTCCCAACTTGCGAGGCTGATGGTGATGTCCACCTGATAGAGCGTGTTTGCCAAGAGAGGATTCTTCTCCAGCCTCTCGGCGAATGCCCCTAAGGCCTCAGCATAAAATTCGTTCTGGTCGTTATGGAAGAAAAAGCCCTTCTTCTTCAACTGCCCCCTGTTCTGATCACCCTCCTTGCTGTCTATGGTGACCATCGGCTCTTGCGCCGTACATGTTACTAACATTTGCATAATTCTGAATCTTAATTTGTTAATATGTTATTCTGTCTCTTAAATTGTTAATATGTTATTCTGTCTTTAAATCGTTACTCTGTCTTTTATTCGAGAATCACACTGCAAAGTTAGAAGGTATTTCCCATAGTGACAAGCATATACATACAAAAGAAAGCCCCTCATTCAGCGAGAATGAGAGGAATGAGAAAGAATGAGAAAGAATGAGATTTTGGGATGAGAAGAATGAGACGGATTATTCTTCTTTCTTCCTGCTATATGGTATTGTCGCGCCTAAGTCTTTACCTATGTCCATGCATGTTTTCTTGTCGTTCACGTAGCTCTTATCGTTCCATTCCATATAGCCTGCCGACGGCAGGAATCCCTGTTTGTTAGCCATCCCGTTTGTAGTCTTCTTCAATTCCTCATCCGAAAGCTGGCCAATCACATCCCAGGCCATAAGTGCTTTCAGTAGAGCCGTATGGGCATTACGTTTGTTCAACAGGTTATGGTCGAAAAGCGTCACCTCAATCAGCGCGAGGTTGGCTGCAATCCCCTGATAATGATTATTAACAATGGTTTTCAATTTCTGTTTTACATAGTCATTTGCAAACTTGAAGCATTTTGCCACGTATGCCGAAGAATCGCCTGCCTCATCGTCTTGCGCAGGTTCTTCCTCTGTATCCACTTGTGTATGTGGCATCGTGGGCACCTGACTGGCATCCATCTTCATGTTGCCCTCAGAGTCCATCACGATGGTCAGGTGATTGAGGTTGGTCACAAATGCCCCCACACCCTTCTGGAAGGTGTTGTGGTTGGTGATATGCACGGTCACCGGCTTCTCGGCTTTCCTCATTTCACTTTCCTCTTTTCACTTTCCTCTTTTTTCTTATCGTCCATTACCTTTTATATTATTAAAAGGCAAGGGCATTAGCCTGTATGCATCAGGATCCAAGGGTTCTCGACTCCCAAACAACCTAAACTGCTATACGACCTCCGCCCTCGCCGTGATTACTATCACGCGAAGCGATGGTCGCACATCTTCCGGTTGTTAGTGGGCTTTTATACCCGTCGAGAATTTTGGATCCTGTGAAGATAGCGAAGCCTTACGCTATGTTTTATTTCTATTTATCTTCTTTCTTTATCTCTATAATATCTTCTATGTCTTTTGTTCCTCCTGTCAGGACTACAGCCCCAACGGGTTTATCAAACTTGTTTATATTTATATGATACACAGCCCGTTTGTTCATCGGGAAATGTGATACTACTTCATCGATAGTCTCTCCCTCCTCTGAGAGTTCTTGCTTTACGTCAGAAAAACGCTTGCGGAGATTCTTTAATATATAAGAATTCATTAAATCTAACTGTTGCTTTTATCGTTATTACATTTGCGGCACAACATCTGACAGTTCTCCGGCGTGGTGTGTCCGCCCTTGCTCCATGGTATAATATGGTCTGCCTCCATCTCTTCTATCTTATACGTCAAACCACAAATAGGACATCTTCCCTGTTGGCGCTCATAGGCAGCCCGTCATGTACGCTGGTCGAATGTGCGAATATTAAGGAAACGCTCCTGGCGAGTCAGCACGTAGAGGTATATACCTTTGCCCGAAGTCACATCATCATCCTGCATGAGCCGTTCAATCTCATGATTAAGTGCTTCTGTGTCATATCGTTGTTCACGGAAATCGTGGTATAACCTACCCCACTCGCGGTTCACTTCTTTCATTTCCTTTCGGTATTTTGGGAAAGTCATCTGCACCCAGTCTATCACATTTCGATAATAATCCCATAGTTCCGTAGCTTCTTTATCAATAGCATGTTTCGACATATAATCCTCTATGCTAATGCCTTGATCGAGGGCTACCCACGAGAGAGCTGTTTCCAAAATGTCTTGTCTGATAGCCATCCCTTTCACATATTTCTCGCCCACCTTCACGGCAGCACAGCCCGTCTTGGAGAAATAACGTTTGGCATGTGTCAGCCAGTCGCCACAATAGACAGCATTACGCAACTCTTGATCGGTCAGTCTTTCACCTGCTATATTTACGGTCTTAAACCAAGCCAGTTTCTCCGTCTCAGAACCTTCACAGAAATACACCATCAGTTTGTAGTCCAATATCAGCTCTTTCATATCGTCCTTTAGCGTATGGAAGTAGTGAGGGTTGCCATCTGAGTCATTGATACTGAAATCGCCGTTCACATACTGGCAGATGCTCAACGTGCGCTGCTGGCCGTCGATCACCTCGTAAGTATCATCGCCATTGACCGCCCAGTACATTACGTTCAGAGGAAAATCTTTTAATACTGTGTCAATAACAGCGTTTCGTTTCTTATCATCATAGACAAACTCACGTTGGTATTTAGGTCGAACGTCCAGCCGTCCACCATAGGCTACCACGCCCTCTTCTTGACTGTCTCTATAACCTTCAAAGAGGTCACGGATAGTTATTTCATGCAGTTTTATATCCATAGGGTTATTCTTTTTGTTGTTGTTTGCGTCGAATGATTATTCTAGAATAGGGCAATTTGCCAGGTTCCCCATTATCATCGAGCCTTAGGGAGTTACCGGCTTTTCGTTCTGGTACAGAATATTTTGTACTCCACACAACCTCACCGTTTACCTCGTATGTAATCAGATCTTTTTCTTTGTAAGATATATGCTCCTTTGTTTTGGGAACTTCCGCACTAAATCCTATCAGCTCGAATTGCTCTGGGTTATAGCTGTTCAAGAAAGTGTCAGGAACGCCCATATCGCCATCATAATCCATAGGGATTTCTGCAACATTGCCTACATCTATCCCATCATAATTATAATACTTCGGGTATTCATCCGGATCATATCTCTTATAGAGAATCAATTTTTCATGACGTTTCATCGTATCGATGTTAGTATACCAAATAGAAGCCGATCGGCCATATACCTTACCATCTATAACTCTGTAGTTACTACCTTCTTTGCCTTTTTTCAGAAACTGCTCTTCTATAATTTTTGGCACATCAAATAAAAGATCTTTACTCATGGGAGTATAACCAACCCATAATCTATTTTCCTTAATATATGGAAAAATTTCTTTATAGTGCAAGGCTGACTTACTACCAATAATAATGAACTTCTTTTCATACTTCATCAGTTGTGCCACATATTCACGGAAAAGCGAGAATGGTGGATTAGTAACTACGATATTTGCCTGTTTCAGCAGCTCGATACACTCAGGGCTACGGAAATCGCCATCACCTTTCAACGGATGAACACCAATCTCTTCAGCATCAGGAACGTGATTGCCATTCTTGTCCCCATCATAAATAAGATATACCGCCTGCTCACTCTGATGCTGGCTAAAGAGATCTACGTCCTGACTCTTATAGCACGTTGTAATAAGCCGCTTCAAGCCTAAGTGCTCGAAGTTCAGGGCAAAGTATTTGAAGAAGTTGCTCACACGCGGATCGTCACAGTTGCAGAGCACAGTCTTACCCCGAAAGTGCTCTTTATAGTGACGCAATTCGTTTTCTATGTCCGACAACTGCGTGTAAAACTCATCGTTCTTCGCTGCCTTAGCTGCATTTAGTGTTGAATTTGCCATTTCTTTTAATCTTCAAATGGATATGTTTCATCATAAATTCCGCTCACAAATGAGCACATCGCCAGTCACTTCTGCGCCCTTGCGCTCTAGTCTCAATTCCTATTTGTCTCTCCATACCAAGGGTTCGTCTACATGGAAAGAGAATGTCGGACGTCCATTTTGGTAAATGGGTATGTCAATTAAAATATCCTTCGCTTTCTTACATCTACTTATAAAGTCAGAAGAGCCACGCAAGAATACTATGTCAGAACTTCCATCAGCAGCCTCGTCAAAATAAAATCTCTTCGGAGATCCTTCATCGAATCTGGCTGTTATATAATTTGTACCGCTATAGCTTCTGCCATTTATCTGACCTTTGGTTATCTGTACAAGAACATTATAACCGTATTTTTTCATATATCTCACGGTTATACTGGCATACGTATATCCTTCATAAGGGAAATCCTGCATAATATAGTCATCGCTACTAATTCTTGCCCAGATGTTATTTGAATCTGTCATCGGGTCTTTTTCTATAGTAAAATCCCATTCTTTTTTAGATGGCTCTACAATATCCGGTCCCACTTCTACGACCTCTTCAATACTATCTACGACTTCTTCTACCTCTTCAGGCGCTTGCGGCATACTTCTGTTGCCGGAACAAGTGTATAAGGCTATAAATAGAATAAATATTGCAATAACGGCCAGAATAACCAAAGGAATATTTATGTCACTATCTTTCGTTTCAGGGGCAGGTTCCTGAGTTTTAGAATCTTCTGTCTTTACTGGTTCTACAGCCTTTTCTTCATTGGCATTGTCAACAGCAGATTTGTTTTCAGACTGCTCTTTCTCGGCCTTTTCTTTTTTCCATTGCAAGAATTCCTCAAATTCTTTTTTCTCTTCTTCTGTCATAATATGCTACTTTTTTGATTTCTTATATTAGGGATTGAGTAAATTACTAATTATACCATATCTTGTCTTTAGGGATTGTTACTTTCGTACCGTCCATATATGTTATGATAACTTTTGTGAGATACATTCTTGATGCATCGCCTGAGACATAATAGCTTGAGTGGTCCCATTCCCATGAAGCAGACGACCATTCCTCCAAAGGTCCCGTTCCGCTAAAGTGTCCTGATTTCCTGACATCACCCACATCGTTTTTCAATACCCAGTAAACATCAATATATTTGATCGTCTTTTTATTCGTATTCATATATTTGAAGTCACTACTGTCCCGTTAAAGTGGGCTAATCGGTCTTTGAAATAATTGAAATTCAGTCTTTTACAAGCATTATTTAGGGTGCGACGATTTGAATTTGTATCTTTGCAGTCAAAACAGATGGTTGCATATGAACAAATCAAAATACGTCTTCGCTCAATTGATAGAGTTTTTGGATAGCGACAAGTTCCGTCACCTTGTTGACAAGTACGATGGGAATCGCTATGTCAAGCATTTCACTTGCTGGAATCAACTCCTCGCTCTGATGTTCGGACAACTGAGTAACCGTGAGAGCCTGCGTGACTTGATTGTGGCCTTGGAGGCTCATCAGTCAAAACGCTATCATCTCGGCTTAGGCCGGGAGCCTATCGCTAAGACGACATTTGCCACAGCCAACCAGAATCGCGACTATCGCATCTTCGAAGAGTTTGCATTCTACATGATGGACCAGGCTCGCAGTAAGCGTGCAATGGACATCTTCAAGCTCAAAGGCAAGGTATATGCATTCGACTCAACGACGATTCCACTCTGTCTGTCAGTCTTCTGGTGGGCAAAGTTCCGCAAGAAGAAAGGTGGAGTCAAGGCACATGTCCTGTATGATCTGGAATCACAGGTTCCTGCCTATTTCCACATCACCACCGCATCAGTCCACGATTCGAAGGCCATGAAGGAAATCCCCTATGAATCAGGTTCTTACTATGTGTTTGACCGTGGCTATAATGCCTTTAAGGAACTCTATCACATCCATCAGCATGAGTCATTCTTCATAGTCCGGGCAAAGAAAAACCTGCAGTACAAGTGTATCAAATGGCGGAGAAGGATGCCACGAAACGTGTTAACTGATTCCGAGATTATGCTGACGGATTACATCACTTCAAAGAAGTACAAGGAGAAACTCAGACTGGTCAAGTTCTATGATGAGGAGCAAGGGCGTGAGTTCTCTTTCCTCACCAACGCCTTCCATCTGTCCTCGCTCGAGGTTGCCGATCTCTACAAGAACAGGTGGCAGATTGAACTCTTCTTCAAGTGGCTGAAGCAGCATCTGAAGATCAAGAAATTCTGGGGCAGAACAGAGAATGCCGTTAGGATTCAGATCAGTGCAGCTATCATTGCCTATTGTCTGGTTGCCATCGTGCAACATGATATGCGATTGGAGCGCTCGACCTATGAGGTCTTGCAGATCCTCAGCATCTCACTGACAGACAAGACTCCTTTGAAAGAGTTGTTTGAAAAGACTAAATTCAACGATGTCAAAGAACAATTTGATCCCCTCTTTCCGGGGCTATTTGATTAATATTTAACTCGTCCCAATTTTAACGGGACACTTATGATTTGAAGTTGAAGGTAACGGATGAATATTCGTTGTTCCACCCCCAATCAAGAAAATATCCGTGAGGCGCCAACTTCTTTAATCTTTCGAGATATTCTCCATAATACAAATAATCTTTTAATCCTGCGTATGACTTAGACATGATTGGGATTACATTTTCAAGGCTGTCACGATAGACTTTTGTGTGATATTGGTAGCTGAGATTTTGTTTTAGATATGTAGACACAGCTGCTGCATGGATATGATGATAAGTTAAACCAAGATCTCCAGTTAAAATATCAGCCCAATATATACTATCATTGATGATGGCATAGCAGAATGAAGAATCTCTTGTGGTCACACTTTTCTCACATAAAACGCAATACAAACTATTCCCCTTTGTAGGAACAACACTCCAATCATGACACTTCTTGTAGTCAATTTCCTTCTGCTTTTCTTTGACCAGTCTAAGTGAGTCTTCAAGAGCTCTCTTTATCGAATCTTGCCTAACTTTCTCTATAGAGTCGTTAATATGTTTTTGACGGGCTTTATTTATACTATTGTATTTATCTTCAAGTTCTTTGTTTTTTTGCTCAATGGCAGCTTTTAATTCATCTTCTTTTAGGAAGGGATAAACCTTGGCCTTTTTGTAGTATTTCGCATAAGTCTCGTTAACGCAAATCACACAATTACCTCTCTTCGTAACCATGTATAAATTCTGAGTTTTTTTATCATAAGCATAGACAGATATTGGATCAGATACTTTATTTAACTCTACGTTTTCTTTCTTCTGGAAGAAGCCGTTTCCATCTTCAACATAATAGACCATGCCTATTCTCGATGAGGAGTTAGAGGCATTAAACTCCTGTGCATACAGAGGAGCTACACAAAGGATTTGGATAAGTAATAATATTTGTTTCATATAGTTCTGTTATTAGAGTCACACCGTGCCTGGCACCGTGTTACCTAGTAGAGTTTTATTGATTGTTATAATGATTGCTTATTTTGTTCGGGATGATATAATAATCGTTATTATATGAGATCCAACGGATGTCGGCGCCGAGTTTCAGGTCGTATTTCCCTAAAGCCTGCTTAATGGTGGCGATGGCATCGTCTGTCACACCGTCAAGCTTGGCAAGCTGGCGGTCTGTATAACGGATGATATCAACTACGGTATGGATGTTGTGCGTCGCAAATTGATATGCGACGGTGCGAGGGACTCCAACGGAAGTCAGGTTGCTGCAAAGGACATTTCTGGTTCTTTCATCAACCTTTACGAGCCCCTTGGATGGTTTCGGCTCTTTCTCGGAGTAAGCCTTTACGACGGAATGCAGATAGCCGTTTTCGGTCTTGAGGGCATCGACGGTTCGCGAGAGCTCTTTTATCTGCTTATCTCTGATGAGAGCCTCCGCTTGCAGCCTTTTTATTCTCTCGCCCATCTCGTCCAGCTGCCTTTGCAAATCTTCCCAGCCAATGATCTTCAAGGCGATATAGTCAAGGGCCTGTTTGACATGTTGCCGTATGCTCGTGCTGGACTTCTTCGAATGGCGGGCTATCTCTTCGGCGCTGATGCCGCTGAGTATGCCTTCAAGCCATTCACGGTTTTGAATGGATACATGGGTATGGTCTGCATCGGCTATGCTGAGCAGACGGCGGATGAGTCTGATGGCGTAATGTGAGAGTCTTTCAACGGGGAGAGCGGGGTTCCCGGCCATCGGGAGAACCGTCGCACTATTATCATTACCTCCGCCTATAGGGGGGGGTGGTAATGCGTTGATATTCAGATTGTTACGATTTGAGTCCGTTTCTTTGGTCATCAGCTATATCTTGTAATATGCTGCAAAGATAATGATTTTTTCTTAGACCACAAAGAAAACAGGATGAATTGTTATACAATTTTCTGTTGTCGCCCGGCGATGCGATGACGATACTTGAGACAGTGACGGATACAAAGCGCCGAGGTACCTTGGGGATGTCTCGGCGGATATTTTTAATTTTCTAAAGGGGCTGGGCTACATTTCCAACTCACGCAGCAAACTGGTGAGGATGTAGGCATCGCTCTGCAGTTGGAGGCCGCTGTCGGGATTGACCAGCAGGGCGTAGGTGTGCGAGTTGTAAAGGATGTCGAGGGCGCGCTCGGTGTTGATGTTGAGGCGCTCGGCCAGCAGGTCGGCTATGCGGCCTTCCTTGCGCCAAAGTACCTGATCTCTCATCGGGTGCCTCCTTCCTTCATCTGACCTTCGGTATTCTTTGGTCGCGACTCGGCCGAGCTGATGCAAGCATCGCTCTGCCCTCGCTGCTCCCTCAGTTCCCAGTTCTTCAGGGCCTGCTCCACGTTCCACACCACACCGTCGATGCTCTCGGCGTGCAGCGTGTCGTAACAGTCAATCAACAGTCTCTTCACCAGTCCGTGAAGTTTCAGTCGGTTGTGCAGTTCGGTGGCGGAGATGCCCATGTGTCGTGCAGTGGCCCCTATGGCCAGCGTGATGAACTGCGTCCTTCGTAACGTTGCTTCCATAATCGTACCTTTTTTACGTTTCACGGTGCAAAGATACGCAATTATCCCGAGAATAAATGCTTTTTCCTTAAAAATATCCGTTTGCCTCAGGGGCTGTCCTAGGGTGTTAAGTTAACTCTCGCGTTTTTATATTAATTTCCAATAATATTATTTAACTAAATATATTTACATTCTTTAGTAAAATACTAGTTGAATATTTTGCATATCTCATTGATTTTTAGTAACTTTGTAGAGTTTTTAAGCATCAGTAATTATGGCAAATATTGACAAGAAAGAAGAAATCAGGCAGCTGAAAAAGCAATTAAAACAGGCACTGCGAAAAATAGAGAAGTTACAGTCAGAGAACAAGTCTCTCAAGACAAATAACAAAGTGCTCAGCACAGAGAGCAAAAAAAAACAGCGGAAATTAATTCTCTCATCGCTGACAGAGAAGGAAA
>JAEEGJ010005768.1_pt1 | contig 38222 bp, 51 predicted proteins | sample 8958761 | NCBI WGS metagenome assembly JAEEGJ01 (sample SAMN16246546, study PRJNA631951) | gut metagenome | biome: gut microbiome; feature: rumen; material: RS-attached | host: Bos | place: Iran: Karaj | collected 2018-10
CAGTCTTAAGGCCATGCACAAGTGCTGCCTTTGTAGCAGTCTCTGCTGCCATCTGTGCTGCATAGGGAGTAGATTTCTTTGAACCTCTAAATCCAAGACCACCGGCACTTGCCCAGCTTAAAGCATTTCCTTCAGCATCTGTAAGTGTAACGATAGTGTTATTGAAAGATGCCTGGATATGTGCCTGTCCATGTTCAACGTTTTTTCTAACGCGCTTTTTTGTTGTTTTCTTTGCAACCTGTTTCGCCATTTTAAACTAACCTACTTTCTTCCTGATAAATCCTGTTTTACTTCTTCTTGTTGGCAACTGTTCTCTTAGGACCCTTGCGTGTTCTTGCATTGGTCTTTGTCTTCTGTCCTCTGACAGGAAGATTCTTTCTGTGACGGATACCTCTGTAGCATCCGATCTCCTGCAGTCTCTTGATATCAAGAGCTGTCTGACGTCTGAGATCACCTTCAACGGTGTATTCGTTCTCGATTACCTCAGAGAGCTTCTTTACCTCATCGTCAGTAAGATCCCTGACACGTGTATCAGGATTTACCTTTGCCTTTTCAAGAATTTTGTTTGAGCTTACACGACCGATACCATAGATGTATGTGAGACCTATCTCCACACGCTTATCTCTCGGTAAGTCGACACCTGCAATTCGAGCCATTTGTGTTCCTCCATTTTCTTTTTAATAAAACTAATTGACTGGGGCGTGGTCAAGCGCCCGGCCGGATAAAAACCCGGCTTATCCGATACTGTGTAACATTATTCTCGGTATCAAAAAGTAATATCCGCAGGCGTTAGCCCGGTCTATTATCTTTCATTAAATAACGAACATAATGCGACAGGATATTAATTAACCCTGTCTCTGTTTGTGCTTGGGATTTTCGCAGATTATTCTGATAGATCCCTTTCTCTTTATAACTTTGCACTTCTCACAGATCGGCTTTACTGATGATCTAACCTTCATGTTAAACCCTCCTTTCCGAACTATCTCATAAAAAGACCGTTTAATATTTTAACATCTAAGATGTCAAAATGCAATAATAAATTTATTTGTCTCTCCAGATTATTCTGCCCTTGCTTAGATCATAGGGACTCATCTCAAGAGTTACCTTGTCTCCGGGTAAGATACGGATGAAATTCTGGCGAAGCTTTCCGCTTATGTGTGCCAGTACTCTGTGTCCGTTTTCAAGCTCTACCTGAAACATGGTGTTGGGAAGCTTTTCAACTACTGTTCCTTCTATCTCTATAACATCGGATTTTGACATTTTTTATCCTCCTAAAGAAGTGTTAATATTTCCGGCTCGCCATCCGTAATCAGGATGGTGTTTTCATAGTGCGCACTGGGAAGTCCGTCCTCGGCTACCACAGTCCAGTCATCATCAAGCCACTCAACATCCGCTCTTCCAAGGTTTATCATGGGTTCGATGGCAAGTGTCATTCCCGGATAAAGCTTGGGGCCTCTCTTTGTCTGCCTGAAGTTTGGTATCTGGGGATCCTCATGAAGGTGTGTCCCTATACCGTGGCCGACAAGCTCTCTTACGATGCCGTAGCCGTGAGGCTCTATATAGTCTGCAATGGCATTGCTTATATCATAAAGATGATTTCCTGCCTTTGCATACTTGATGCCTTCAAAGAAGCTTTCCTTTGTTATCCTTACAAGGTCTTGGGCTTCCTTTGACACCTTTCCTACCATTATCGTTCTTGCGGCGTCCGAGTGATATCCTTTATAGATAAGACCGGCATCTAAGCTTACGATGTCGCCTTCATGAAGGATGCAGTCCTTTCTCGGTATCCCGTGAACGACAGCTTCGTTAACGGATGTACAGATGCTTGCGGGAAAGCCGTTGTAGTTTAAGAAGTTGGGAACTCCTCCGTTTTCTCTGATCAGTCTGTCTCCGATCTCGTTTATCTCCCAGGTGGATATTCCCGGTTTTATACATTTTTCAAGTTCTTCGTAGACCTTTGCAAGCTTCTTGCATGACTGACGCATCAGATCTATCTCTCTGGGGGATTTAATAGATATAGCCATAGTTTAACCTCTATCCCAGGATGTCAGTTATCTGTTTAAATACATCAGCACTGTCGACGGTTCCGTCTACAGTTTTGAGTACTTTTTTGTTTTCGTAGAAATCTATAAGAGGCTGAGTCTGCTCGTGGTATACTGAGAGTCTCTTAAGTACTGTCTCCGGAGCATCGTCGTCTCTAAGGATAAGTTCGCTTCCGCACTTGTCGCATATTCCCTGGGTCTTTGGCGGGATGTGAACGATGTGGTATGTTGCTCCGCAGCTTACACATGCCCTTCTGCCGCTCATTCTGTTTACTATGTTCTCATCGGGAACATCAACGTTTATGGCGTAGTCGATCTTGTCGTTTAATTTTGTAAGTTCGCTGTCAAGGACTTCAGCCTGGGGGATGGTCCTCGGAAAGCCGTCAAGAACGTAACCGTTTTTGCAGTCATCCTTAGCAACCCTGTCAAGAAGTATCCTTACAGTGAGTTCATCGGGAACGAGTTTTCCCTCGTCCATGTATTTCTTTGCTTCCATTCCGAGTTCAGTGCCGTTTTTGATGTTGGCTCTGAATATGTCACCCGTCGATATATGCGGGATCTGATATTTATCTGCAATCATTTTGGCCTGTGTGCCTTTTCCGGCACCGGGCGCTCCTAACATGATAATCTTCATAGTTTAATTTTCTCAGGCATGGTGCGCATCGGTGACGTGCCTGTGCGGCACCGACGAAGTCATTGACTTAAACAAGCTGTTATGGGACAGCATAAAGCTGTCCCTAAACAGTTAAAGTTAATCTTATTCGTTAAGGAATCCCTTGTAGTTACGAACAAGCATCTGTGATTCGATCTGCTTTATCGTTTCAAGGATTACACTTACTATGATGATCAGGCTGGTACCGCCGAACGATACGCTGGCACCAAACAGACCGTTGAACACATAAGGAAGAACTCCGACTATTGTAAGGCCGCATGCACCTATGAAGATGATGTAGTTAAGTATCCTTGTAAGATAGTCGCTTGTAGGCTTTCCGGGTCTGATACCGGGGATGAAGCCGCCGTTCTTTTTCATGTTGTCGGCCACCTCGAGGGGATTGAATGTGATCGATGTATAGAAGTAGGCAAAGAATATTACCATTACTATATACGCCAGAAGTCCGATCGAGTATTTGATGTTAGCCGTGTTACACCAGAAAGTTGAATTGATGTACTTCATAAACTCTGTCCAGAACTCGTTAAGGTTAACTGAAAAGAGCTGGATGATGACACGGGGAAACTCCATTATTGATGAAGCAAAGATGATCGGGATAACACCTGCTGTGTTTATCCTGAGCGGAATGTGTGTTGACTGTCCGCCGTACATCTTTCTTCCCTGCATCTTTTTAGCATACTGAACAGGTATCTTTCTTATACCGTCGTTAAGAACGATTACAAGAACTACCATGCCGAGTATTATCGCGATTATTATCAGAGCAGAGAGCGCTCCGACACCAACCGACTTGTCTTTTACAAACTGCTCATACAGGCTTTTCATATCTGCGGGTATTCTTGAAATGATATTGATCGTAAGTACGATACTGATACCGTTTCCGACACCGTTTTCAGTGATACGCTCACCGAACCACATAAGGATCGCAGATCCTGCCGTGAGACAAGCGATAACCGTTATTACATTGAGTGCGTTGTACTGCTGCAAGAGTCCGCTTCTGCCAAATCCGATCGACATAGCTGTTGACTCTATAAGAGCTAGTCCTACAGTCACGTAACGTGTTATCGATGCTATCTTCTTTCTGCCTTCCTCACCGTCTTTTTGCATCTCCTCAAGCTTGGGGATAGCGATGGTAAGTAGCTGCATGATGATCGAAGATGTGATATATGGTGTGATGTTCAGTGCGAATACTGACATATTCATGAACGATCCACCTGTAAATGCATTGAGTATACCTGAATCTCCCAGCTGTGAAGCATACCACTGTGCAAAGTATGTGCGGTTTACTCCGGGTACGGGGAGTTCGCAGCCCAGTCTGATGATGACAAGCATCATCAGCGTATAGAGCAGCTTTACTCTTATCTCTTTAATCTTGAATGCATTCTTAAGTGTAGTTAGCATTAGATCACCTCTACTGTTCCACCAAGAGCCTCAATCTTTTCCTTTGCTGTTGCACTGAATGCATTAGCCTTAACGTTAAGCTTCTTAGTTAATTCACCGTTTCCGAGGATCTTCACGCCATCGCGTGCATCCTTGATGAGTCCAACTTCCATCATCTTTTCCACTGTTACAGTAGAACCACTTCTGAATCTTTCTAACTCGCTAACGTTTATTCCAACGATGTCCTTACTGTTTCTGTTAGTAAAGCCACGCTTTGGAAGACGTCTGTATAATGGCATCTGTCCACCTTCGAAACCGATTCTCGGTGCGCCGCTTCTTGCCTTCTGACCCTTATGGCCCTTGCCGGCTGTCTTGCCATTTCCTGAACCGTGTCCACGACCTCTTCTAAAATTATCAGAATGTTTAGAACCCTCTGCAGGCTGTAAATTTGATAATTCCATTTTGCTGACACCTCCTTTTTTATAAATTAAGCTTCTTCTACCTTGAGCATATATCCGACTTTGCGGATCATACCGCGTGTTGCATCATTGTCGGGCAATACGATCGATTTGTTCATCTTTGTAAGACCCATAGCCTCGATCGTTGCTCTGTTCTTGGGAACAGCACCGATAGGAGATTTTACCAAAGTGATCTTTAACATTTTCTCTGCCATGTCTTTCCTCCTAACCGTAGATCTCTGCTACTGCTTTGCCGCGATTCTTAGCAACTTCCTCGGGGCTCTTAAGCTCGCTCAATCCCTGGATGGTTGCCATTACTACGTTCTGCTTGTTGTTGCTTCCGAGTGACTTTGTACGGATGTTCTTAACACCTGCAAGTTCACACGCGATACGTGCGGGACCGCCGGCGATGATACCTGTACCTTCGGGAGCCTTCTTTAAAAGAACTGTTGCAGAACCAAATTTTCCTAAATAATCATGTGTAACCGATCTGTTCTCGTCAAGAGCAACTTCAACCATGTTCTTTATGGCATCTTCCTTGCCCTTTCTGATAGCCTCGGGAATTTCTGTGGCTTTTCCAAGACCGGCACCAACGTGACCGTTTCCGTCACCTACAACGACCAAAGCTGTGAAGCGCATGTTACGACCGCCCTTAACAACCTTTGTTACACGCTTGATGGTAACAACCTTTTCGGTCAACTCCATGTTTGATGTATCAATGAGAGTACGTTTCATGTGTTATTATTCTCCCTTTCCTAGAATTCCAAACCAGCTTCTCTAGCTGCGTCTGCTAATGCCTTAACTTTGCCCTGGTATATAAAGCCGCCTCTGTCAAAGACAACAGTCTTAATACCCTTGTCGATGGCTCTCTTTGCGATAACCTGTCCGATGTATGCTGCTGCATCTACGTTATTGGTCTTTTCAAGCTCTTTCTTTATCTCTTTTTCTGTTGTTGAAGCAGAGACTAAAGTGTTGCCTGCTACGTCGTCGATAATCTGAGCACTCATATGATTATTGCTTCTGTATACAGCTAAACGAGGACATTCAGCAGTACCGCTAAAACGGTTACGTATCTTCATGTGTTTCTTCACACGAACTTCTTGTCTTGATTTCTTACTAACCATTGTTTACTCTCCTTATCTTACTTCTTACCAGTCTTACCAACTTTACGTCTGATCGTCTCATCAGCATACTTGATACCCTTGCCCTTGTAAGGTTCAGGTCTTCTCTTGTCTCTGATCTCAGCTGCGAATTGGCCAACTTTTTCCTTATCAATACCTTTTACGATAATGATATTCTGTCCGTCGAGTACTGTCTCGATACCTTCGGGATCGATCATCTCTACAGGATGTGAGTATCCTAAAGAGAGTGTAAGAGTCTTACCGGATTTAGCTGCTCTGTAACCAACACCGTTGATCTCGAGTTTCTTCTCGTATCCGTTTGTTACACCGATAACCATGTTGTTGATCAGTGTTCTTGTAAGACCGTGAAGAGATTTCATTCTCTTAAGGTCGTTGGGTCTGCTTACTACTACTTCAGCGCCTTCAACCTTTACGTCCATTTCTGAGGGAAGAACTCTTTCAAGTGTTCCCTTGGGACCCTTTACAGTCACTTTGTTATTTTCTGCCACTTCCACAGTTACACCTGCGGGGATGGCGATTGGCATTCTTCCTATACGTGACATGCCCGTACCTCCTTACCATATAAATGCAAGTACTTCTCCGCCTACGCCGAGCTTTCTTGCTTCCTTGTCAGTGATTACACCGTGATTTGTTGATATGATCGCTGTTCCAAGTCCTCCGAGAACCTGAGGGAGTTCTTCCTTGTTAGCATAAACACGAAGTCCCGGCTTAGAGATTCTCTTGATGCCTGTGATGATCTTATCATTCTTTGTCGCACCGTACTTGAGAGTGATGCGCATTGTTTTAAAGCTTCCTTCTTCGATTAAATCGTACTTTGCGATATAACCCTCATCAACAAGGATGTCAGCTATAGCGAGCTTCATCTTTGATGAAGGGATATCAACTGTATCATGCTTTGCAGTATTTGCATTACGGATTCTTGTAAGCATATCTGCAATAGGATCGCTCATTGTCATGATTTGTTATTCCTCCTTACCAGCTTGATTTCTTAACGCCAGGTATCTGGCCCTTGTATGCCAACTCACGGAAGCAGATTCTGCAGATTCCGTATTTTCTCAGGTATGCATGTGGACGACCACAGATCTTGCAGCGTGTATATTCTCTGGTAGAGAATTTCTGCTTGCGCTGCTGCTTTACTTTCATTGCTGTCTTAGCCATGAATTTATCCTCCTTCTAAAATGGGTTAACTATGATCTTGCGAAAGGCATGTTGAACTCCTTTAAGAGCTCGCGTGCTTCTTCGTCAGTGTTTGCTGTAGTAACAAAGATGATATCCATTCCTCTTACCTTGTCGACCTTGTCGTACTCGATCTCGGGGAAGATGATCTGCTCTTTGATACCAAGTGCATAGTTACCTCTGCCATCGAAAGAATCGGGATTTACGCCTCTGAAGTCTCTAACTCGGGGCAGTGCAAGATTTACGAGTCTGTCAAGGAACTCATACATCTTCTCGCCTCTGAGTGTTACCTTACATCCGATTGCCATACCCTCACGGATCTTGAAGTTAGCAATTGAATTCTTAGCCTTTGTAAGGACTGCCTTCTGGCCTGTAATAGCCTCCATATCTTTAACTGCAGATTCGAGGATCTTAGCGTTTTCCTTTGCTTCACCCACACCCATGTTGACAACTATCTTGTCAAGCTTGGGAACCTGCATGACATTCTTGTATCCGAACTTCTTAGTCAGATTCTCAACGATCTGATCATTATATAAGTCTTTTAGTCTGCTCACTTAATGTTTTCCTCCTTCCTAAGTTAGTCGATTACGTCACCGGTACTCTTTGCAAAGCGAACCTTTTTGTCACCATCCATCTTGAATCCGACTCTGGTTGCTTTTCCCTTGTGAACGTACATCACATTGGAAACATCAATCGGAGCTTCCTTCTGAATAATTCCACCGTTCTGGTTTGCAACAGAGGGCTTCTCATGCTTCTTTACAACATTTATGCCTTCAACTGTTACTCTGTTATTCTTAGGATCTACTGCAATAACCTTGCCTTCCTTGTCTTTGTCTTTTCCGGCAATAACCTTTACTGTGTCACCCTTTTTGATCTTTAATGTTGCCACGGTGCACCTCCTATAATACTTCCGGAGCAAGGGAAACGATCTTCATGAACTGCTTCTCACGAAGCTCTCTTGCTACGGGCCCAAATATACGTGTTCCTCTGGGAGTCTTATCTTCTTTTATGATAACTGCAGCGTTCTCATCAAATCTGATGTATGAACCATCTTTACGGCGAGCGCCCTTTACTGTTCTTACTACGACAGCCTTGACAACATCACCCTTTTTTACAACGCCACCTGGTGTTGCATCTTTGACAGTAGCAACGATTATATCACCAATGTTTGCATATCTTCTTGTAGATCCGCCCATAACTCTGATGCATAAGAGTTCTTTTGCACCAGTATTATCAGCGCATTTAAGTCTGCTTTCTTGCTGAATCATGCTAATTCTCCTTCCAATCTTGATCGTTATAGATCAATCTATTATTTTGCTTTCTCAATGATCTCAACAAGTCTCCATCTCTTGTCCTTTGACAGAGGTCTTGTCTCCATAACTTTTACTGTATCACCCATGCCACACTCATTGTTCTCATCATGAGCTTTAAGCTTATATGTCTCTTTAACGATCTTTCCATAAAGCGGATGCTTAACATGGTCTTCGATAGCAACGGTAATAGTCTTGTCCATCTTGTTGCTGACTACCTTACCGATACGAGTTTTTCTCAAATTTCTTTCCACGGCTTTGCTCCTTTCCAAATCAATTAAGCTTCATTAGCCTTTTTTGTTATAACTGTCTGAATTCTCGCTATGTTCTTGCGAACTTCTTTGATCCTAGCTGTGTTGTCTAATTGATTTGTAGCATTCTGGAATCTTAAGTTGAAAAGTTCTTTCTTAGCAGCTACCAACTCGTTTGCTAATTCTGCAGCTGATTTTGTATTTAAATCTTCTACATACTTATTAGTTTTCATCTGACACACCGCCTTCCAAGTCTGCCTTTGAGGCTATTTTGCATTTACAGGGGAGCTTGTGCATAGCAAGACGTAATGCTTCCTTAGCTACATCCTCGGCTACACCGCCGATCTCGAACATTACTCTTCCGGGCTTAACAACTGCTACCCATTGATCAACAGCACCTTTTCCGGAACCCATACGAGTACCCAGAGGCTTAACCGTTACCGGCTTGTCAGGGAATATCTTGATCCAGACCTTACCGCCACGCTTTGTATAACGAGTCATCGCTACACGGGCTGCTTCTATCTGGTTTGACTTGATCCAGCAGGGCTCTGTAGCCACAAGACCAAATTCACCATTTGTTATTACATTTCCACGAAGTGCCTTACCAGCCATGCTGCCACGGAACTGCTTACGGCGCTTCACTCTCTTCGGCATTAACATTATTTGTCACTCCCTTCCTGCGAAACAGACTCTTCGCTATTCTTTGTAGGAAGTACTTCACCCTTGTAGATCCATACCTTAACACCTACCTTACCATATGTGGTATCTGCTTCAGCAAAACCGTATTCGATATCTGCACGAAGTGTCTGAAGCGGGATAGTACCCTCGCTGTAGAACTCTGTACGTGCGATGTCGGCTCCGCCAAGACGTCCTGAAACGGCTGCCTTGATACCCATAGCACCAGCCTTCATGGTTCTGCCCATGCATGACTTCATAGCTCTTCTGAAAGATACACGGTTCTCAAGCTGACCTGCGATGTTCTCTGCTACAAGCTGAGCATCCTTGTCGGGCTTCTTGATCTCCTTGATATCTACTGTGATCTTCTTGTCTGTGATCTTTGACAGTTCCTTCTTTGTTACCTCTATCTCGTTGCCGCCCTTACCGATAACAACACCGGGCTTAGCTGTATAGATGATAACCTTTACTCTGTCTGATGCTCTTTCTATCTCAATCTTAGAAACACCGGCTGCGTACAACTTCTTCTTAAGAAATTTTCTGATGTTGTAATCTTCAACCAGGTAATCTGAAAAATCTGCGCCATCCGCATACCACTTGGAATCCCAATCCTTGATAACGCCGACTCTCAGACCATGAGGATTAACTTTCTGTCCCATTTTGATCTCCTTCCTATCTCTCGTCCAGAACTACAGTGATGTTGCTCAGTCTCTTTTCGATCCTGTAGGCTCTTCCCTGTGCTCTCGGTCTAATTCTCTTCATTGTGGGGCCCTTGTCTGCGTAGCACTCAGCGATGAAAAGATTATCACGATTCATACCGTTGTTATTTTCAGCGTTAGCGATTGCTGATTCCAAAAGTTTCTTGATGATGCTTGATGCATATCTGGGATTGTATGTAAGGATTGCGAGTGCTGTATTCACATCCTTGCCTCTGATAGCATCCAATACGAAGCATGCCTTCTGTACTGAAACCCTAGCGTAAGATAATTTTGCTGAAGGTCTTGTATCTTTGTTGGCATTTCTTTCTCTCTTAATCTGGCTTCTGTGTCCCTTTGCCATCTCTTAGTCCTCCTTATCTTACTTTAGATTTCTTCTCGTCCTTGCCGTGTCCTCTGTATGTACGTGTTGCAACGAACTCGCCGAGTTTGTGTCCGACCATATCTTCCGTTACATATACCGGTACATGCTTTCTTCCATCGTGAACAGCGATTGTGTGTCCTACGAATGAAGGAAAGATTGTGGAACGACGTGACCAAGTCTTAATAACCTGTTTATCTCCTGCAGCGTTCATAGCGTCTACTTTTTTGAGCAGGCTCTCATCTGCAAAAGGTCCTTTTTTAAGTGATCTAGCCATTTATATTTCCTCCTACCTGATTAACTACTTAATAGCTCTTCCGTCTCTTCTTCTTACGATCAGCTTGTTAGAAGCTTTCTTCTTCTTACGTGTCTTAAGACCAAGAGCGGGTTTACCCCAAGGTGTGCATGGACCGGGACGTCCGATAGGTGCGCGTCCTTCACCACCGCCGTGCGGATGGTCGTTAGGGTTCATAACAGAACCTCTTACTGTAGGTCTTATGCCCATGTGACGCTTACGTCCTGCCTTACCTATGTTAATCAGATTGTGATCGCCGTTGCCTACAACACCGATCGTAGCTCTGCAGATGATCGGAACCATTCTCATTTCGCCTGAAGGAAGTCTTAAGGTTGCATACTTACCTTCCTTAGCCATGAGCTGAGCCGCATTACCTGCGCTTCTTACGAGCTGGCCGCCCTTACCGGGATAGAGCTCGATGTTATGAACCTGTGTACCTACAGGGATCTCAGAAAGGGGAAGGCAGTTACCTATCCTAACTTCGGCCTGTGCACCGTTCATGAGCTTTGCTCCAACCTTTAAGCCTTCGGGAGCAAGGATGTATGCCTTCTCGCCGTCTGCGTAGCAGATGAGTGCGATGTTGGCTGTTCTGTTGGGATCGTACTCGATAGTCTTAACGACTGCCGGGATTCCGTCCTTAGCATTTCTCTTGAAATCGATTATTCTGTACTTTCTTCTGTTACCGCCGCCGTGGTGTCTAACAGTGATCTTACCCTGATTGTTACGTCCAGCGTTCTTCTTTAAAGATGTGCACAGGCTCTTTTCGGGAGTCGATGCAGTGATCTCTGAGAAATCAGAACCGGTCATGTTTCTTCTGGACGGTGTGTATGGGTTGTATGTCTTAATTCCCATGATAATTTCTCCTTTTTAAATGTTTGTTATCGTGCTCATTATGCACATATCCTAGGCGATTTACAGACCTGAGAAGATCTCAATGTCCTTTGAGTCAGCTGTAAGCTGAACTATTGCCTTCTTGGTCTTGGCTGTCTTGCCGACTACCATGCCGCGTCTCTTGTTCTTGCCGTCGTTGTTCATTGTGTTAACGCTTGCTACCTTTGTACCCTCGAACATCTTCTCAACGGCTTCCTTTATCATAGACTTGTTAGCCTCGGGATGAACAAGGAATGTGTACTTCTTCTCAGCCATGGCGTTCATGCTCTTTTCTGTTACAACGGGCTTGAGGATAACATCATAATATTTAATATCTGCCATTATGCATACACCTCCTCGATTGTCTTAACGGCATCCTGTGTAAGAACGAGTGTCTTAGCATTTAAGATGTCATATACGTTGATCGTGCTTGTAAGAGCTGTCTTGGCTGTGGGAACGTTCTTTGCGCTCATTACTACATTCTGATCGTTCTCGTTTAATACTACTAAAGCCTTGCCCTCTATCTTAAGGTTGTCAAGCACCTTAACGAAGTTCTTTGTCTTGATCTCATCGAATGAAAGCTTGTCAAGTACGATGAGAGAATTGTTTGCTACCTTGTCTGTGAGAACACTCTTTAGAGCTGTTCTCTTCTCTTTTCTGTTCATCTTGAAAGAGTAGTCTCTCGGAACGGGTGCGAATACAACTCCGCCGCCTGTCCACTGGGGTGATCTTGTAGATCCCTGACGGGCATGTCCTGTTCCTTTCTGTCTCCAGGGTTTTCTTCCGCCGCCGCTTACTTCAGAACGTGTCTTAGCTTTCTGAGTACCCTGACGATTATTAGCAAGTTGCTGAACAACGGCCATGTGAACGAGGTGTTCGTTTATTTCAACACCAAAGATCGCATCGGAAAGTTCCATTGTTCCAACTTCTTTTCCTTCCATGTTATAAACCGATACGTTTGCCATCTTGGATGGTCCTCCTTTCATCGTGCAAAAGCACTATCTCTTAAGCCTGAGCTCTTGTTGTTTCCTTAACAGTAACCAATGCCTTCTTGGGGCCGGGTACCGCACCCTTGATAAGAAGCAGATTCTTTTCAGCGTCTACTCTTACTACTTCAAGGTTCTGTACAGTAACCTTTACATGTCCCATGTGACCGGGCATGCCTTTGCCTTTGAATACTCTGCTCGGTGAAGAGCAAGCACCGTTGGAACCCTGATGACGATGGAACTTGGAACCATGCTTCATGGGACCTCTGTGCTGTCCGAGTCTCTTGATAGCGCCCTGGAAGCCCTTACCCTTTGAAATAGCGGTAACGTCTACCTTGTCACCTGTTTCAAAGATGTCAGCCTTGATCTCCTGAGCGATCGCATACTCTTCGGCATTTTCGAACTTGAACTCTCTTAAGTATCTCTTAGGACCTACTCCGGCTTTATCGAGATGACCCTTGACAGCTTTGTTAACACCGTGTCTGTGAGCAATCTCTTTCTTGCCTGACTTATCCTTGTTAACTACTTTTTCCGGCTTCTCGCCAAATCCTACCTGGATTGCTGAGTAGCCATCGTTCTCAACAGTCTTGATCTGTGTTACCACACAGGGACCTGCTGTAAGAACGGTTACAGGTATGAGTGCTCCGTCTTCATTGAAGATCTGGGTCATACCAACCTTTGTTGCTAAAATAGCTTTCTTCATTAGATTTTCCTCCTTGTTTGACCTACAGCGGGGCGTATATCACGTCCATACTAGAAGAAGGTCTTATTTGTTTTTCATTTTGATGTCGATGTAAACACCTGCAGGCATCTCCAGTCTCTGAAGAGCATCAACCGTCTTGGGTGTAGGTGTGATGATGTCGATCAGTCTCTTGTGTGTTCTCTGCTCGAACTGTTCTCTTGAATCCTTGTACTTGTGTACGGCACGGATGATCGTTACAACTTCCTTTTTAGTAGGAAGCGGAACCGGTCCGCTAACCTGAGATCCGTTCTTCTTGACAGTTTCAATGATTTTTTTGGCAGATGCATCAACGAGCTGATGATCATAAGCTTTCAGAGTGATTCTCATTATCTGATTTGCCATAAAAAAAGTCGCCTCCTTTTCGCACTTTTAATTGATAAGTACGACAAGCGGTGACTGTACACTCTTCCGTGTGTGTCCTGTTTTTTTACTAAGCGGATTTTCATCCGCCAGGCTTTTCACACGTTGTTTCTAATTACTATTAGACGTTACTTGTACAGTGACTTGTCGTCAGTTTCCTAACTTGACATTCGCTCCACGGAAAACCTGCCACGAAGGCAGCAACCTCACGCTTCACAGCTATCATGCCACAGCAACGTCTACTATACACTATACTTTCACGTTTTGCAAGCACTTTTTTAAAAAATTTTTTGCGGTATTTATCGCAGTCTGTCGCATGTAAGTTCACTTATATTCTGTCATAAATGATCTCATAAATATCTGCCCCTAAATATGCTGACGATAATCCTGTTTCTTCTATATATAGTATGTATTCTCAGACAGGGGATGTAAGAGCAAGAAGAAAGATCCCCGCATGTAACGGGGATCTTTTTCTTACGTATATATTATGCGTTCTTAAGTGATTCCTGAACTGCTTCGAATTCCTTTGTGATCTCTTCACCCGGAGCCTTTGTAAGAAGACTTACTGCTATGTTGAATACAAAAGCTACGATGAATGCAGGTAAAAGCTCGTAGATATTGAGAGCACCACCCAGAGGTCTTACAAGGAACTTCCATATGAATATCATCGCGCCGCCGCTTACCATTCCGGCAAGAGCTCCATAGAGGTTAGATCTCTTCCAGAACAGAGCAAGGATGACTGTGGGACCGAATGCGGCACCGAAGCCTGCCCATGCGAATGATACGATATTAAATACCGAGCTGTTAGGGTTCCATGCGATGATCACACCTATTATTGAAACGATGATAACGGTAACACGTGCGATGATCATCTCTGTCTTTGCATCGATGTTCTTCATGAACACTTCCTTAAGGATGTTCTGTGATACGCTCGAGCTTGCTGCCAAAAGCTGTGAGTCTGCAGTCGACATTGTTGCTGCAAGGATACCTGCAAGGATGAGACCTGCAAGGAGTGCAGCCAAAATTCCGTGGCTGGCGATAAGCTGTGATATAACGATTATTACCTGTTCGCCGTCAGCAAGCTGTTCGATAACACCCTTGTTGCTCATTGCGCATCCCATGATACCGATGAATACTGCAACGCCGAGGGAAATGAATACCCAGACGGTCGCTACTCTTCTTGAGAGCTTGAGCTTTCCGGGGTTTTCTATTGCCATGAACCTTAAGAGGATGTGAGGCATACCGAAGTATCCGAGTCCCCATGCGAGTGTTGATATCTTTGTTATAAATCCGTAGTCTACGGAATTGCCTGTAGCCGCATCATGCATCGCATTAAGATCAAAGTAGCCTGCGATGCTTCTTGCATTGTCCATTACAGCGCCCATTCCGCCGACACTGCTCACACCGTAGATAACGATCACCACAAGAGCAAATGTCATTATGATGCTCTGCCAGAAGTCGGATGTAGATGCTGCCATGAATCCGCCGAGTGTCGTGTAAAGGATGATAACAAGTGCAAATATGATCATAGCCTTATGATACTGGCTGCTCGTGAGTTCTCCAGTTGTAGAGAAAAGTCTTCCGAAGAGCTTTCCGCATGCAGAGAAGCCTGAACCCGTATAGGGAACGAAGAAGATAACGATTATGATCGCGCTTATAACGGAAAGGATCCTCTTGTCGTCTCTGTATCTGTTGGAGAAGAATATCGGCAGTGTTGTTGAATTGCCGCAAACGACTGTATATGTACGAAGTCTTCTCGCAACAAAGAGCCAGTTAAGATATGTTCCTACCGCAAGACCGAATGCTGTCCAGAATGCATCTGCAAGACCTGTCATGTATGCGACACCGGGTACACCCATCAAAAGATAGCTGCTCATGTCGCTGGCCTCTGCACTCATTGCGGTAACAAAGGGTCCCAGCTTTCTTCCGCCAAGGAAGTACTCGTCAGTATTGTGGCTGTTTTTCTTAAATGACCAGATACCGATGCCTATTACAAAACACATGTAAGCAATGATCGATATCATGATACCTATTGTAGATGTGCTCATTTGATACTCCTCTCTGTATTTACCCGTTTACTGTTTTATTCCTCTCCTGCCTCAAGTCTTGCTGCCTGTTCCTTCTGGGTGGCAGGATCGAATGACAGGATGGGGTCTATATCCTCGTTCTTAAGTCTTCTTGCGATGTAGTTTCTAAGTATCTTAACAACTACAGGCGAGAGAGCTATAACGCCGATAAGGTTGGGGATCATCATAAGTCCGTTGAATGTATCCGAGATATCCCATGCAAGAGAGCTTGTCATGAGTGAACCGCTCACTACCATGAGTACGAAGATGACTCTGTAGATCTTTGTTCCCTTTATGCCGAACAGATACTCAACAGCCTTGCTTCCGTAGTGTGACCATCCAAGAACGGTGGTGAATGCAAACAGTAGCATTGCTATTGCAACAAACCATTGTCCGAAGCGGCCGAATACGTTTCCGAATGCGGTAGCTACGAGTGTCGCATCGTTTACTCCCTCAACCGCAAGACCTGTTGAAAGGTCGATCGCTCCTGATGAGAGTACAACGACAGCTGTCATCGTACATACGATGAATGTATCCGCAAATACTTCGAATATTCCCCAGAGTCCCTGCTTGATGGGTTCAACAACGTTTGAGTTTGAGTGAACCATAACAGATGAACCGAGACCTGCTTCGTTTGAGAACACGCCTCTCTTGCATCCCTGGGTTATTACTGTCTTTATCATTATTCCCGTTGCGGCTCCGCCTACGGCCTTTACACCGAATGCGAACTTAAAGATCGCTGCAAACATTGCAGGAACTATGCTTATGTGCAGAACGAATATGATGAGTGCTCCAAATACATAGATTACTGCCATGAAGGGAACGACTCTCTCGGCAACCGCTGCTATCCTCTGAAGTCCGCCGATTATGATAACGCCTGCGATTATCATGAGAACGATACCGATAACAAGGTTTACCGCATCGATATCACCGTAGATAACGGGTGCGTTTATATTTGCAAAGAATGCGCTCTTTAGATTTGCGGTGATCTTGTTTACCTGGCCCATGTTTCCGATACCGAAGCTTGCAAGCACTGCAAATATCGAGAATAATACGGCAAGGACCGTACCTATCTTTTCATAGCCTTCTATCTTTCCGAGGCCGTCCTTAAGATAGTACATGGCTCCGCCCGACCATTCGCCTTCCTTGTTCTTTCTTCTGTAGTAGATGCCCAGAACGTTTTCGGAAAAGTTTGTCATCATTCCGAAGAATGCTGCGACCCACATCCAGAATACGGCACCGGGTCCTCCGAGTACGATGGCTGCACTTACACCTGCGATGTTACCTGTTCCGATGGTAGCTGCAAGCGCCGTACACAATGCCTGGAACTGGGATACGCTTCCCTTGTCGTCATTGCTCCTTGACTTCTTGTCAAATACGCCTCCGACAGTCTTCTTCATCCAGTGCTTGATATGTGTCACCTGGAAGAAGCCGGTAAGCAGTGTCATGATGACACCTACACCGATAAGAAGCACGAGGCCTATCTGGACCCAGACAAAAGTGTTGATCACGTCATTGACAGCCGTGATCCTTTCAATAAACTGCTCCATGGTTTTTCTTTCCCTTCCCTAAGAATTTTAAACTGTGAGTTTTACTGATTCGTAGTCCTTGTCTATCTCGTTTCTTACAATTGCCTTTATATGTGAATCTCTTCTGTCCGCAGAGATTATCTCTCCGGAATCGAGTTTAAGATCTATGCTTCCGTCTTTTCTTATTATGATGTCCTGGAATCTTACGATCACCTCTGCCTTGCAGGCTTTGCCGTCCGCCTGGCTGATCACAGATTCAAAACAGAGCTTTACATCGTTTACGTGGGTTCCTGTCTTTCCGTAGCTGTCTTCCTTTAGTACATTAAGATAGGAAGAGATGTAGCTTGGCGATGACCACACGAAGGTTGTTTTCTTGTTTACATATACAGGCATGAGGCCCGCATCGCAGAATATCCTCATTCCGTATTCGTTTGCATCCGTAAACAAAGTTAGAGCCTCTTTTTTCAAAGAGGCCATCATCTCGTCCGTTATCTGATCTGTATCTGTAATGTATCTGTCCACGTCCTCTACGATGAATTCCTTTATGCACTCCTCACTCGGCACCGTAGCCTTATATGTGAGTTCTTCAAGGTCGGCCTCGTCAAAAACGGCCCTGACCTTTATTATCTCTCCCGCATCGTAGTATTCTTTTTCATCTATTATCTCGTATGTAACAACATCCTTAAACTTTGTATTGCTGATGTCCAGACTTGCAGTCGCAAGAGGAGCGATGCCCTCAAAGTTTATATCAAGTCCTTCAAAGATATCGTTTTGGCTGACAGGTGTTGCTCTAACAAGACCGTTTACGGTATAGTGCATGTCGTTTGCCTTTACCTTTAAGTTGTATGTCTTTGCCACAGCCTTGTCATAGTTAAAGCTTATCGTTACCTCGTCGCCGTTAGTAAGTCCGCTTGACTTTGAAAAATCAACGGAAACCGTTTGATAGAAAGCGCCGTACTTTTCATCAACGTCGATGTTTGCCGTGAGCACGCCTTCTCCGTCAAAGCCCGTAAGTGTGATATGAGTCACATCCTTAAGGTCTATCGTAGTCTTGCTAGCATCATTCAAAAATACATATAAAACAGTAAACAGTACGGCAACAAGAGCGCACACGAAGCACACTCTTAAATATATCTGTCTTGTTCTTTCCTGTTTTGTCATTCTTCTTCTGGCCATTTTTTATCCCTCTTTTGATCCCTCTTTTACAAATCCCACAGGAAAAATATTACCAAAAGACGGCCGTTACGTCAATTCCTTATAATTCTCAACGATGTGATTGTACATGGTCCTTACAGCGGGAGCCATGAAATCCCTGTTCATGACAGCGATACCTATTATCCTGCAGGGGTTGCCCCTAAGCGGATATATGTTCACATCATAGGGTATGTCATTCATGCAAAGCTTTGGCATAAGGCAGATGCCGAAGCCTTTTTCTACAAGCTTTACCGTAGAGAGATCATCGACCACATGATAATTTGACTGTACCGTCAGTTTGTTTTCCTTTAGGAAGTTTTGGATATCAGCATCGGTACATTCTCTCTGTGTTACGAACTGATGATTTCTCATCTCTTCTATCTCTATATACTGGCCGGTGACTTTCATGCTCTTTGGCATTACACAAAGAAGCGGATCCTTGCATAAGGGCTCGATGGGAATGTCGCCCGCACTTGATACCGATAAAAAGCCAAGATCCACGACTCCGTTTTTAAGCCAGAATGCAACCTCGTCATAGCTGCCCTGGTAGACCTCTATCTTTACGCCGGGATACTTTTCCTCAAACGAGCTCATTATCTGGGGAAGCCAGTTTGTGCATACGGAAGAGAATACTCCGATCTTAACCTTGCCGGCCTTTAGTCCGTTTGTCTCTGCGATAAACTGCTGAAGTGATTCGTCGCTGTTAAGTACCGCATTGACGTAAGGCAGAAGATGCTCGCCGTAGTTTGTGAGCGTTACTCCGTTCTTGCTTCTGGTAAGTACCGAAAAGCCAAGCTCTGCTTCCATCGATGATATCGCATGGCTTATAGCAGAGGGAGTAAGTCCCAGTATATCCGCCGCTTTTCTAAAGCTTCCTATATCAGCGACGGTCTTGAAAACCTGATAGGTGAGTAGTGTCATTTCTTATCCTTTACTTAGCACACTTGTAAAGCAGATCTTCCCAGCGTCTGTCTACCTCTGCCTGGAACTGCTCCAAAAGATCCTCGTTGCCGGGTTTGAACAGATGCTTGAATCTGCCCTGTTCTCTTAAGAAGTCCTCGATGGGAAGCTTCTTTTTGGGCTCATAGCTTAATGTCCACTTGCCGTGATCGACTTCAAACAAAGGCCAGTAGCATGTCTCAACTGCAAGCTTGCATATCTTCATGACATCGCTTGTCTCATATCTCCATCCTCTCGGACAGGGTGCGAGTACGTTTAAGAATGCCGCGCCTTCTGTGTATATTGCTCTCTCACTCTTTACATACAGATCCTTAAAGTCCTGTGTGAGAGTCGTCTGGGCAACATATGCAACATCGTGATCTGCGATGATGCTCGCAAGATCCTTTCTGTTCTGCATCTTTCCGTTAGACTGACTTCCTACGGGTGTTGTCGTAGTATCTGCAAACATGGGGGTTGCAGAGCTTCTCTGTATACCCGTGTTCATGTATGCTCCGTTGTCGTAGCAGACATAGACCATGTCATGGCCTCTCTCCATTGCTCCCGAAAGAGACTGAAAGCCTATATCGTATGTTCCGCCGTCACCGCCGAATGTGATGAACTTGAAGTTTTCCTTTGAATCAAGGCGGCCTCTTTTCTTTAATGCCTTGTAAGCTGTCTCAACACCTGAAAGAGTCGCACCCGCATTCTCAAAAGCGTTGTGAATGTAGCTGTCTTCCCATGCGGTGTAGGGATACATGTATGTACTAACCTCTAAGCATCCCGTTGCATTACCGATGACTGCTCTGTCGCCTTCATGCAAAGCTCTTAGCACTCCTCTTACCGCAATGGTGGCGCCGCAGCCTGCACACATGCGGTGACCCGGTGCGAGACGCTCCGGTTTATTCATTACTTCCTTGAAATTATAATTACCCATCTTTACTGCTCCATCTTGTCTCTTAAGCCAATGTACTTAAACTGCTCAACTCTGTTTCCGTTTACTACGCAGTCCTCAAGCTCGTCAAATATCTTATATACGTGATCGACCGTAAAGTCTCTTCCTGCCAGTCCGTAGATGTAGTTGACTGCCTCGATGTAGACTCTTTCTCTGTAAAGGCCTGCCATTATCTCGCTGCCAAGAGGTCCGCCGTTTGTGTTGTAGCTCTCGCATCTGTCCATTATGGCAACGGCCTTGCAGTTTTTAAGAGCGTTTGCAAGCTCGATCGCGGGGAAAGGTCTGAATACGCGAAGCTTTATCACTCCGACTTTCTTTCCCTGTGCCCGCAAGTCATCGACTGCCTGCTTTGCTGTTCCCGCTGCGGAACCGATGATCACCATTATGTAGTCGGCATCCTTTGTCTTATACTCTTCAAAGAGTTCAAAACCTCTGCCTGTAAGTTCCTTATACTTCTTTGCAACCTCGATTATCACTTCCTTTGAGGCTTCAAGAGCAAGCTCCTGGTTCTTTCTTGCTTCCATTGCGTAATTTGATACGCTGTAGGGCCCCATTGCCATTGGCTTGCCGGGATTTAAAAGATATTCTTCCGGTTCATAGGTTCCGACAAAGTTCTTAACCTTGTCATCTTCCAAAAGCTCAATGTTTTCAACGGCATGGCTTGTGATGAATCCGTCCTGGCATATCATTACGGGAAGAAGAACTCTCTTGTCCTCCGCAATGGGATAGGCCTGGATGAAGTTATCATATGCCTCCTGGTTGTTCTCTGCATATATCTGGATCCATCCCGTATCTCTTGCACCCATTCCGTCGGTATGGTCGCAGTTGATGTTGATGGGACCTGAAAGAGTTCTGTTTACGAGTGCGAGTGCACAGGGCATACGGTTACTTGCTGCAAGAAGTAACTCCTCCCACATGAGTGCGAGTCCGCAGCTTGATGTTGCGGTCAGGCTTCTTGCACCTGCTGCCTCGGCTCCGATCGTTGCACTCATAGATGAGTGTTCACTCTCAACGGGTATGAACTCGGTATCACATTCTCCGTTTGCTATATAGCTTGATACCATCTGGGGTATCTCTGTTGAAGGTGTTATGGGAAATGCGGGCATGACATCGGGATTAACCTGCTTGATGGCATAGGCCACGGCTTCATTTCCGCTCATTCTGTCTCTTATAGCCATTATTGACCCTCCCTCATCTCGATCGCACCAAAAGGGCATGCCTTTACGCATATGCCGCATCCCTTGCAGTGATCGTAGTCAAAATCAGTTCTCCTGCAGTCCTTTACGGGTATGCTTGAATCGGGGCAAACCGGTACGCACAAAAGACACTGCTTGCATTTTTCTGCGATAAAGACGGGAGTATTTGTTCTCCACTCTCCAGTATTAAAGCTTTTTGAAGTAGCAGCCGCATACATGTGAAGGCCTGTGGTCAGGTCCTGGTAGGGCGACTGTTCATTTATCCTGCTAACATCTGTTCTCATATCTGTCCTCTTTTTCTTCCTATGCTATAAGACTCTCGGCATTCTTAAGATCTTCCTCAAGAGCATCAAAGGTCTGGATGAGTGCCTGCATGTTTCCTTCTATCACTTCAGGCTTCTTTGCAAACTTGTGCTCGTATGAGCTTCTCATCTCCTTAATGAACTCATCCTTTTCCATTACGCGGCTTACTGCAACTGCTGCAGCGAGCATCGGTGAGTTGGGGAAGTACTTTCCGAGTGTCTCAACGGATATCTTTCTTGCATCCACTACGTAGACTGCACCCCTGAATCCTTTAAGATGAGGCATTACCTCGGCCTTTGTCCTTGCTGTATTTATGATGATGGCTCCCTTGTCACTTAAGCCTGCCGTAACATCAACGCTCTCAAGAAGTGTCTCGTCAACAACAACCACAAGATCGGGTGTGTAGATGTTGCTGTGAACTCTGATAACGTCCTTGCTTATACGGTTGTATGCAGTGATGGGTGCTCCCATTCTCTCCGGTCCGTATTCGGGAAAGCCCTGTACGTGCGCTCCCGTCTTCCAGGCTACATCGGCAAGAAGCAGTGCTGCAGTCTTTGCGCCCTGGCCTCCTCTTCCGTGCCATCTGATCTCCAATGTCTGATTACTCATGTTTCAACTCCTGGTCCAATGTTTAATTCTTTTCATCTTGGTTATGATTTTTGTTCACCTCGTTCTATTATACATAAGACTTTTTTAATGTAAAGTGAAAAATTGAAATCTTTTCATTTTTTAGATGAACGTATTTGAACAGTTTTCAAATACTGTCAAATGGGATAAACTTATATAGAAAACATTTATATAAGGAAAAGGTAAATGCTATGAAGATAGGTTTTATTGGAATGGGAAATATGGCAAAGGCCATAGCTGCGGGCTTTATCAACAGTAAAAAGGTTAATGCAGAAGACCTTTACGCATATGCTCCCACAAGGGATAAGCTTTTAAATAACAGCAAAGAGATAGGATTTAATCCATGTGAAAGTGCAGTTGATGTCGTTAATGCATCCGATATAGTGATAATGGCATGCAAGCCCTATCAGATAAAGGCAGTGCTTGATGAGATAGGTTCTGCATTAAACGGAAAGGCACTAGTATCCATTGCCGCCGGATGGACATTTGATTCTTTTGCGGATATCCTGGGCGGTCAGGTGATGATCCAGTGCATCATGCCAAACACTCCCGCTATGGTAGGCGAGGGCGTAATGCTCTTTGAAAAGACAAATTCACTAAGCTCAGACCTTGATGCATATATAAAGGATATATTTGCAAGCCTCGGTATAGTTGAAGTCATCCCCACGGAGCTTATGGGAATAGGCGGTGCCATAAGCGGATGCGGTCCCGCATTCATGGATCTTGTCATGGAAAGCTATGCCGATGCAGCGGTCAAGTATGGAATAGGAAGAGACATGGCTTACAGGCTTGTTGCACAGACGATGCTTGGAAGTGCAAAGCTTCAGCAGGTCAGCGGTTCTCACCCCGCCGTTTTAAAGGATGCGGTATGCTCTCCTAACGGAACAACGATAAGAGGCGTTGCAGCCCTTGAGGCATGCGGACTCAGAAACGCATGCATAAGCTCTGTTGATGCGATAATGGATTTTAAGAAAAACTCATAAAATATGAACGCAAAAAAGAGAATCTTCAATATAATACAGATCGGCACAAGAAACGATGTCCCAAGCTATGCATTTGATATAGGGATAGTCATTGTCATTCTCGTAAATCTCTTTGTCACTTTCTTTTCAACATTTGAACAGGCAAAGGGCTATGAGAGTATTTTAGAAGCCGCAGAACTTGTCACAGTCATCATATTTGCGATCGAGTATGTCCTAAGAGTATGGACAAGCGAATATCTCTATCCGGATAAGACAAGATCAAAGGCCGCAGTAAGCTTTGCTCTTTCTGCTTCGGGTCTGGTTGATCTGTTTTCGTTTCTGCCCTACTTCCTGCCGGTATTCTTCCCCGCAGGAGCAGTCGCATTCAGGATGTTCAGGGTAATAAGGATATTCAAGCTCTTCAGGGTAAATGCCCAGTATGATGCTTTCAATGTCATTGTTGATGTAATAAGGGAAAAGAAGAATCAGCTCATTTCATCCATGTGCATAGTTCTGATATTTATGTTGGCTACAAGCATGTGCATGTACAGCGTAGAGCATGAGGCTCAGCCGGAGCTTTTCAAGAATGCCTTTTCGGGGCTCTGGTGGTCTGCATCCACCCTTCTTACCATCGGATACGGAGATGTATATCCGATAACGACTGTGGGTAAGATCCTTGCGATCCTTATATCTTTCCTAGGTGTCGGTCTTGTTGCAATACCTACCGGTATCATAAGCGCAGCCTTTGTTGACCGTTACAGTCATCTTAAAAACGGCGGCATGATAGATGACAAGGCTATTAACTTTGTAACTCCCACACTCGGTGAAGATCATCCGTGGGTCGGAATGAAGGTAGGCGAAGTCATCCTTCCTCCGCAGATGGAGATAATAAATATCTTTCGAAACGGCAAGGCGATAGATCCGAAGGATAACAGCAGACTTAAGGCTGATGATGAACTTGTGATATATCTTAGAAGATAAATAAGATCAAATAAGAAACCGGCAGATCATATGACCTGCCGGTTAATTTTTGTTTATTATTTTGTGAGATTCTTTAAAGCATCCATAACACCGGCTGCCTTATCGAGTGTAACCTTTCCTTTAACACCTGCAACAACCTTGTTGACTGCATCATCGGGAAGATCAACTCCCACTACAGATTCAACTGCTTTTACCGGATCCTTCTTAAACTCTTCCATGAACTTAGGATCCTTTTGAACCTTTTCAACTATCTCGTTAATCTTTTCTTTTACATCCATGGTGTTATTCTCCTTATTAAGCCTTGCCGTCAGATCCGAGAACGTGAAGGATCTTGTGAGCAACCATATCCTTAACAGCCTGACGAGCGGGCTTTAAGTACTGTCTGGGATCGAAGTGATCAGGATGCTCTGCGAAGTACTTTCTGATGTTACCTGTCATAGCAAGACGGATATCTGAATCGATGTTGATCTTACATACAGCAAGCTTAGCTGCCTGACGGAGCTGCTCTTCCGGAATACCTACAGCATCGGGCATGTTTCCGCCGTACTGGTTAACCATCTTTACGAATTCCTGAGGAACTGATGATGAACCGTGAAGAACGATCGGGAATCCGGGAAGTCTCTTGATGCACTCCTCTAATACGTCGAAACGAAGCGGAGGGGGAACAAGGATGCCGTCAGCATTTCTTGTGCACTGTGCAGCAGTGAACTTGTAAGCGCCGTGTGATGTACCGATAGCGATAGCAAGTGAGTCACAGCCTGTTCTGTCAACGAACTCTTCAACTTCTTCAGGACGTGTGTAAGCTTCGTGACCTGCTTCAACTACTACTTCATCCTCGATACCAGCAAGTGTACCAAGCTCTGCCTCAACAACTACGCCGTGGTCGTGAGCATACTCAACAACCTGCTTTGTGAGTGCGATGTTCTCTTCGAAAGACTTAGAAGATGCATCGATCATGACAGATGTGAAACCGCCGTCGATACAGCTCTTGCACAGTTCGAATGTATCACCGTGATCAAGGTGAAGAGCTATCGGGATCTGAGGATTCTCCTCTACTGCAGCTTCAACGAGCTTTACAAGATAAGTGTGGTTTGCGTAAGCACGCGCACCCTTGGAAACCTGAAGGATAACAGGGCTGTTGAGCTCTCCGGCTGCCTCTGTGATACCCTGAACGATCTCCATGTTGTTAACATTGAAAGCACCAACAGCATAACCGCCGTCATAAGCCTTCTTGAACATCTCTTTGGTTGTTACTAAAGCCATTATTTTAATTTCCTTTCTTTGAAAAATATTATTTGATATCTGGTCAGTGACCGTACGCTCATAGTATATCACGTATCAGTACAAACCTCAAAGAAAAAAATCGCTCATGATTAACAATTTTAGCCTTTGTCATGTTTGTTTTATACAAATGTCTTTTTTACTAAATAAATATATATTATAATTAGATGAACATTAAATTTGACTAAGCAGGGAGGATTTTGATATGGCATGTTTTCTGGTAACAGCTGCTGAAGCGGTTGTAGTAACCACAGCTCAGAAGGTTGAATCAAAGAAGGATTCTTCTGAGAATAAATCAGAGCGCATTCCGATGAGCAGAAAGCTCAGATGGCTTTCATCAATGCTCTGGGGCGGCGCTATCTTGCTCGCATTCGAGCATATATGGCACGGAGAGGTTGTTCCGTGGTTCCCGTTCTTGACGGCTATGGCCGATCCGGGCGATGCTGCCGAGATGTTCCACGAGATGGCTACTGTCGGCGTATGCATGGCAGTACTTGTTACTCTTGTTTGGGTCGGAATGTGTCTCGTTGCGGATTCACTTGTTAAAAAGGCTGACAAGCCCGCTGCAAGCGAGCAGTAAAGGAGGCATATATGACATTACTTATTACGGTTTTTGCTGCGCTGTTTGTTACATATAAATGGTATGTAAGAAAGGATGATACCCTTCAGCTTGGATCTCTTGCACTTATGTTCTGGGGAGCATCCATCATGTGGCTTGTTGATGCGATCTTTGAATTTGCAGAGCTTAAGGCAGAGTACTTTGCTCCTGCAGGAGCTGACATGTTAAACGATGCATTCCTTGGTCTTTGTGTCGTAGCACTCGGTCTTATCATCTGGATCGTTCGTCTTATGATCACCGATCCCAAGGGAACCGTAAAGGCAGCATTAAAGAAGCAGATGTAAAAGGAATTATCCATGCGGTTGCATTTTTGCAGCCGCTTTTTTTGTTGTGTACCCACAAAATTTGTGGGTAAAACCCCTTGTTTTCCCACATATTTTGTGGTTTAATATAATTGAGGTGATCCTATGGCAAAAGAATACGTTATACGAGACAGCCTGACAGGCAGGGATATTAAAAACATAAGAGAGATTCTTTCCATGACCCAGAAGGAGTTTGCCGACTTTGCAAACTGTTCTGTGAGAACTGTGGAAAACTGGGAGAGCAAATCCGAAAAGATAACGGGTCCCGTTGTAACGCTTATAGAGATCCTCTTGAGGAAACCGGAGTATGCAAAGAAACTCGCTCTTCCCAAAGATCGTCTGAAGGTAAGGCTATACTACATGTTTGGCAACATGGTATGTACGATCATCGATGTTGATGAACTCTCAAAAGAAGTAGTCATACACAACTATATCGATGATCCGATCTATAGGGCATTCGGGGTGAATACCGAGCCTGACTTTGAGGATTATGAGGAGTTTCTGGAATCCAGATGCTTTCCAAGGACTAGGGACAAGATAAAGCTCGAGCTTAAGAGACTGGATATTCCGTTCTATGATCCCATGATGATCATAGAAAAAACAAACGGCAGGATGGCAGACGACGATTTCTGGATAAAGATCGAGAGGTGATATAATGATTAGACTATTTGACGATGATATCAAGACTCAAGACAGGCAGTCCTCAAAAGGTAATCAGTTAAAATTCGAGCTCGACAATATATGGTACAAAGCAGACTATCTAGGCTATGAAGGCCTTTCCGAATATGTCATAAGCAAGCTTCTTTCCTTCAGCAGTCTGAATGCGGATGAATATGTCGATTATGAGCTTGAGCAGATAGAATATAACGGTACAGTTTATAACGGCTGCAAAAGCCGTGATTTTGCAAACGAATGGCAGCTGATAACCCTGGAACGGCTTTTCAAGCAGGTCTATGGATACGGACTTAACAAGATAGTTTATTCCATAAGCGATCATTCATCACGGCTTGAGACCATGGTGAAAGAAGTGACACGAACTACCGGCATAAAAGATTTTGGCATATATATGTGCAAGATGCTTACCATCGATGCGCTGTTTCTGAATGAGGACAGACACACTCACAACATCGCTGTCATGACTAACGGCAAAAAGCAGTACAGGCTTGCACCGATCTTTGATAACGGTGCCGCTCTCATGTCGGATACCACAATGGATTTTCCTTTAGGCAGAGACTGTCTTGATCTGATATCTCATGTCAGATCCAAGACATTTACCGATGATTTTTATGAGCAGATAAGCATTGCTGAAAAGCTCTACGGCATAAATATCAGTTTTTCGTTTACTTACAATGATGTGAAACATATCATAGATGCGGCCGACCAGTACCCTCTGGAAATCAGACAAAGAGTCCTGGATACTGTTATGGAAATGAGACGAAGGTACGAATATCTCTTTAAATGATGACAATACAAGAATCCCTGTCATTTGACAGGGATTCTTCGTATCTTTATACTTCTATTTTTTTGTTTAACAGATCATCGAGTGTTATGGAATCAAAGAAGTCATTTATCATCGTGTCAAGCTTTGTCCACATCGGGATCGTAAGACAGTCGTCTTTTCTTTCGCATTTGACTTCTTCGCATTCAAGGCATGATACCGGAGCAAGATTGCCCTCTGTAAGCCTTATGATCTCTCCCACACGATATTCATCGGGTCTTTTTGTAAGTCTGTATCCGCCGCCTTTTCCGTGAACACCTTCAACGAGTCTTTCCTTTACAAGAAGGGGAAGTATCTTTTCTAGGTACTTTAATGAAATGTCCTGTCTGTTCGCCACTTCCTTCATCGGAATATATTCACTTTCGTCCCTGTGCTGGGCAAGGTCTAACATCACTCTTAAGGCATATCTGCCTCTGGTAGAAATCATCATATTTTTTCACCGCTTTCAGATCAGTCTGCAAATAAAGGTGTTGAAAGGTATCTGTCACCTGTATCGGGAAGAAGTACTACTATCTTCTTTCCCTTGTTCTCGGGTCTCTTTGCAAGCTGTATTGCCGCATAAGCTGCTGCGCCTGAAGATATACCGACTAAAACGCCTTCACTTGTTCCGATCTTCTTTCCTGTTGCAAATGCATCATCGTTTGATACGGGGATTATCTCATCGTATACACCTGTATTTAATACATCGGGTACAAAGCCTGCACCTATTCCCTGGATCTTATGAGGTCCTGCAACGCCTGTTGAAAGTACTGCTGAGCTTTCGGGCTCGACAGCTACTACCTTTATATCGCTCTTTTTTGACTTAAGGTATTCGCCTGTACCTGTGATGGTACCGCCTGTTCCGACACCCGCAACAAAGAAGTCGATATCTCCGTCTGTATCAGCCCAGATCTCGGGTCCTGTACTCTCTCGATGAGCCTTGGGATTTGAAGGATTTGTAAACTGTGAGGGGATGAAGCTGTTGGGGTTGGCTGCAGCAAGCTCCTCAGCCTTTGCAATGGCTCCCTTCATGCCCTTTGCTCCTTCTGAAAGTACAAGCTCTGCTCCGTATGCCTTCATCAGCTGACGTCTCTCGACCGACATTGTATCGGGCATTACGATTATTATTCTGTAGCCTCTTGCAGCTGCTACCGCTGCAAGGCCTATGCCTGTATTTCCGCTTGTGGGCTCTATTATGACTGTATCCTTGTTTATAAGTCCTGCTGCCTCTGCGTCATCTATCATCGCCTTTGCGATCCTGTCCTTTACGCTTCCCGCAGGATTGAAATACTCAAGCTTTGCATAGATCTTTGCTTCAAGCTTTTCGCTCTCCTCGATATGAGTAAGCTCAAGTAAGGGTGTGTTTCCTATAAGCTGATCAGCAGCTGTATATATCTTTGCCATTTTGTTTACCTCTTCTTTCCTAGATTATTATACACCATTTCGGTAGGTTATAAAACTGCTTCAAATCCCTGTTTAAGATCCTCGATTATATCATCGATATGCTCTGTTCCGATCGAAAGTCTTACTGTGTTTGGCTTGATGCCAACTTCCAAAAGCTCCTCATCGGAAAGCTGTGAGTGAGTTGTTGATGCGGGATGTATTACAAGGCTCTTTACGTCTGCAACGTTTGCAAGAAGCGAGAAGAGCTTAAGGCTCTCGGTAAACTTCTTTGCGGTATTGGCATCGCCCTTTATCTCGAATGTGAAGATAGAGCCTGCATCATCGGGGAAGTACTTGTCATAGAGTTCTTTCTGCTTTCCGCCGTCAACAAGAGGATGGTTTACCTTTTCAACCTGAGGGTGATTTTTCAAAAACTCTATTACCTTTAATGCATTGTCTACATGTCTTTCGACTCTGAGTGAAAGTGTCTCAAGTCCCTGTAAGAGAAGGAATGAGTTAAAGGGTGAAATAGTTGCGCCCTGATCTCTCATGAGTGTTGTTCTTATCTTTAAGATGTAGGCAAGATTTCCGCAAGCCTCGGTGAATACTACACCGTGGTATGAAGGATTGGGTTTTGAAAGTCCCGGGAACTTGTCGTTTGCTGCCCAGTCAAACTTTCCGCTGTCTACGATGACACCGCCCATTACTGTTCCGTGTCCGCCGATGAACTTTGTAGCCGAATGAACTACTATGTCCACGCCGTGCTCGATAGGACGAAGCTTGTAGGGTGTTGCGAACGTGTTGTCAACGATGACCGGAATCCCGTGGCTGTGAGCGATCTTTGATATCGCTTCAAGATCGACTATGTCCGAATTGGGATTTCCGAGTGTCTCTGCGTAGAGAAGCTTTGTGTTTTCTTTTATAGCATCTTCAAAATTCTGAGGCTCTGAAGGGTCTACGAAGGTAACGTCTATTCCCTGATCCTTTAGTGTATGGGCTAAAAGGTTGTATGTTCCTCCGTAAAGGTTCTTTGATGCTACCACATGGCTTCCTACCGGAGCGATGTTCTGTATAGCGTATGTTATTGCTGCACTTCCCGAAGCTGTTGCAAGAGCTGCGGCTCCGCCTTCAAGTGCTGCTATTCTCTTTTCAAATACATCGGAAGTGGGGTTCATCAGTCTTGTGTAGATGTTTCCTCCCTCGGAAAGTCCGAATCTTCCTGCGGCCTGTGCCGAATCCTTGAATACGTAAGAAGTTGTTGCATATATCGGAACGGCTCTGGCATCCGTTGTCGGATCTGCCGTTTCCTGTCCTACATGAATCTGCAATGTTTCGAATTTATAACCTGCCATTATCTGAGTCCTCCTTAGACTAAAGTTGATCTTGTTTTTACCCACTGCGCTGGTCGGTAATTAGAAGATATCATTATTTACCCCCTAGGTCAAGGGGTTGAACGATAGGAAAAAATAATCGGTGGCAATAACTTTTGATTATCACCACCGATCATGATCGTTTGTATGTATTTATCTGTATATGATATCGTCTCTGCTTGGTCCGTTGCTGACCATTGTGATCTTGTATCCGATATGCTTTTCAACAAACTCGATATAGTTTCTGCAGTTTTCAGGAAGCTCATCGTAGTTTTTGATTCCCCTGATATCGCATTTCCATCCGGGAAGCTTTTCTATAACGGGCTTAGCCTTTTCAAGCTTGTATGTTACAGGGAAGTCTGTTGTGATCTCACCGTCTATCTCGTAAGCCGTACATACCGGTATCTCATCAAGGTATCCGAGTACGTCAAGGACTGTGAATGCAACGTCCGTTGTACCCTGGAGTCTGCAGCCGTACTTGCTGGCTACGCAGTCAAACCATCCCATTCTTCTGGGACGACCTGTTGTAGCGCCGTACTCTCCGCCGTCTCCGCCTCTTCTTCTTAATTCATCGGCTTCATCACCGAAGATCTCTGAAACAAATGCTCCTGCACCGACAGCAGACGAATATGCCTTGCAGACTGTTATTACCTGCTTGATGTCATAGGGAGGAAGTCCTGCGCCTATAGCACCGTATGCTGCAAGTGTGGAAGAAGATGTTACCATGGGATAGATTCCGTGATCGGGATCTTTTAAGGTTCCAAGCTGACCTTCAAGAAGGATAGTCTTTCCTGCCTTGTTGGCTTCATATAAAAAGCTTGATACATCGGCTACATATGGCTCTACCATCTCTCTGTATGTATGAAGTGTCTCAAGTAATTCATCGGCATTAATAAGAGGCTTGTGGTAAAGATGCTCCATAAGGACATTCTTCATGGCCGTTACCTTTGCTACCTTTTCCTTGAGTGTATCTTCGTCAAAGAGTTCGCTTACCTGGAAGCCGATCTTTGCATATTTATCTGAATAGAAAGGTGCTATTCCCGATTTTGTCGAACCGTAGCTCTTTCCTGCGAGTCTCTCCTCCTCGTATGCATCAAGAAGGATGTGATAGGGCATAACGATCTGACACCTGTCACTGATCATGATCTTGGGCATCGGAACGTTTCTGTCCGTAAGGTTCTTTATCTCGTCAAAAAGGATGGGGATGTTTAATGCCACACCGTTACCTATAACGCTTGTGATGTGATCATAGAACACTCCCGAAGGCAGTGTGTGCAATGCGAACTTTCCGTATTTGTTTACGATCGTGTGTCCGGCATTTGCTCCGCCCTGGAATCTTACCACGATATCGGCTTTTTCAGCCAGCATATCGGTTATCTTTCCCTTGCCTTCATCGCCCCAGTTGGCACCTACTACTGCTTTTATCATCTTTCTTCCTCCAAAAGTACGTAAATGTATCCTTTAACATTTTACACATTTTCAGTAAAATTTAAAGACCAAAATATATATTTTCCCAAAAGGATTAGCGTTTATCCGATCATAAGTATCATCTGCGCCGATTCGACCATGGTCCTGCCGGTATCCATGCTGGTCTTCTGGATGTATCTGAAAGCCTCCGGCTCGCTCATGGCATTTCTTTCCATCAAAAGCCTCTTTGCATCCTCAACGACCTGGTTCTGACTCTTGCTGCGCTTTATAGGTATGTTGCCTTTCTTCCTTATCCTTCTTACAAAGACGGAAGTGATCATGTCTATGGTGGAGAGCAGTTCGCTTGTCTTGAAAGGCATCATGAGCTTGATGATGTTGTCGGTGTATGTATCCAGTTCGGGATCCCTTGTTAGAACTATCATTCCGAAATATTCCGGAAGGTATCCCGACAGTTCCATATAGCTCATGTCCTTTAGCTGTCTTGTACAGATCACGACTCCGTAGTCTCTGTCATGGCTTATTCGAAGCACATCGGCTCCGGTCTGACAGACCTCGGCATCCAGCATCTGGCCTCTTTCCGACAGTGAACGCGCTATATGGTACGCATCATCACTTTTGGGCATGACGATCAGTACGCTGCCCATAAGCGTTCCTCCTACATCCTGTCAAGATAGGTCTCAAGCTCCCATTCAGAAACCTGAAGCATGTAATCTCCGTATTCCCTGTTCTTTAATCCTGCATATATATCGGTAAACTCTTTTCCGAGAGCAGAAACGAGCGACTCATCTTCCTGCAAGCGCTTAACCGCATCAAACAGATTTGAGGGAAGCTTCTTGGGAACGAGTTCGTTTTCCTCATCGGGAATAAGTTTCTTTTCTATTCCGTCTATTCCTGCTGCGATGCATACTGCTATCGCAAGATAGGGGTTGGCACTAGCATCGGGGAATCTTAACTCGATCTTTGTCTCATCGGAATTTCTGTGATGACGGATCAGAGACTTTTCTCCCTTGCGTGACCAGTTGATCTCGCCGGGTGCATTGAATCCTGCGATTATCCTCTTGTATGAATTAACGGTGGGATTGGTGACTGCGCACATTCCTTCGGCATGAGCCATGATGCCGCCGATGAAATTCTTTGCGCTCTCGCTTATATCACCGTTCTTGTCATCAAATATGTTCACTCCGTCCTTGTATACGGAGAAGTTAAGGTGCATGCCGCTGCCTGCCACATCTGTCCTTGGCTTTGGCATGAATGTAGCGTAAAGACCGAATCTCTTTGCGATCGATCTTACAGCGAACTTGAATGTCATTACCGCATCGGCAGTCTTAAGGCTGTCTGCCTGTGCAAGATCTATCTCGTGCTGTGCGGGTGCCTTCTCGTGGTGGGATGATTCAACTTCAAAGCCCATCTCTTCAAGTGTGAGCACCATCTCACGACGTGCGTTCTCGCCAAAATCCACAGGGCCTACATCGAGGTAGCCTGCCTTTTCGTGTGTCATTGTCGTGGGATTTCCGTTTTCATCCGTATGGAAAAGGAAGAACTCGCACTCGGGACTTACCTTTACCGTATATCCCTTCTGTGCGGCCTTTGCTATTACGTTTTTAAGTATCGTCCTGGGGCTCTTGTCGCAGAGTGTTCCGTCAGCGTAGCAGATATCACAGGTAAGCTTGCCTACCTTTGCCTGCTGGGGTCTCCAGGGTAAAATAACAAATGTATCAAGATCAGGATGAAGGAATATTTCTTCATTATATTCATATACATCATTGAACAGTGCCGAACTCTCAAAAGAGTACATGTTGTCGACAACCTTCTTCATCTGACCGGGTGTTACGGCGATGTTCTTTAGGTTTCCCCAGACATCGGTAAACTGGAGTCTGATAAACTCAACATCTTCCTCTTCGATGATCTTCATGATATCTTTCTTTGTATTCATATTCCCTCCATCTAAATTCATATGCACAACTTAAAATAAGCGTCGGTAGCCCTGCCCCTTTGCAAGTACCTGACGCCTATATTTTATTTCCGAATTAATTGTATAGTATCAGGCATCTACTGTAAAGGATTATTTTAGGGCATCAGTGATGCTCTTTACGTATTCTCCGACCTTTTCAGGGGCATCTTTTCCATACTTTTCTATGATCTTTATGATGGCTGATCCGACGATGGCTCCGTCAGATATATCTGCCATCTTTTTAGCCTGTTCGGGTGTGGATATTCCAAAGCCTATCGCGCACTTAATGTCGGTGTTTGCTCTTACCACTTCAACGATGGAATCAAGGTCTGTTGTTATCTCGCTTCTTGTTCCGGTTACACCAAGACTTGATACGATGTAAAGAAATCCTTCAGCCTCTTTAGCTATCATCGCTATCCTGTCATCGCTTGTAGGTGCGATAAGTGATATGAGATCTATTCCGTATTTATGGCAAATGTCCGAAAACTCGCCCTTTTCCTCGTATGGAAGATCGGGAAGGATGATACCGTCTATGCCTGTGTTCTTGCAGTTTTCCATAAACCTCTCGGCACCGTATGAGAATACGACGTTTGCATAGGTCATGAATACCATTGGTATATCTATATCAGTTCTAAGCTTTTTAACAAGATCAAATATCTTGTCTGTTGTGACACCGCCGCTTAATGCTCTTACATTTGCCTGCTGGATAACGGGGCCTTCTGCTGTGGGATCTGAAAAGGGGATACCGAGCTCTATAAGCGATGCTCCGTTTTTGACCATTTCCCTTACGCATTTTTCGGTCGTCTCAAGATCGGGATCTCCGCATGTTATGAAAGGTATGAATGCCTTTTTGTTTTCAAATGCCTTGTATATATTACTCATGGATTCCTTCCTCCCCTCTGTAGCGGGCGATGGCTGCACAGTCCTTGTCGCCTCTTCCCGAAACGGTTATGACTATTATCTTGTCCTTGTCCATAGCAGGTGCGATCTTTATCGCATGAGCTATGGCATGGGCTGATTCTATAGCAGGGATTATGCCTTCGGTCTTTGCAAGATATTCAAATGCGCATACGGCTTCCTCGTCTGTTACGGGAACATATTCTGCCCTCTTTGAATCATGAAGGTAGGCATGTTCCGGTCCGATACCGGGATAATCAAGTCCTGCGCTTATAGAGTAAACGGGAGCGATCTGTCCGAACTTGTCCTGACAGAAGTAAGACTTCATTCCGTGGAATATTCCTAGCTTTCCTGTTGCTATGGTAGCTGCTGTCTCGAATGTATCGACACCTCTTCCTGCTGCCTCACAGCCTATCAGTCTCACATCCTTATCCTCGATGAAGTTATAGAAGGTTCCGATCGCATTTGATCCGCCGCCTACGCATGCCATAACGACATCGGGAAGTCTTCCTTCCTTTTCAAGTATCTGGCTCTTGATCTCCTTGGAGATGACTGCCTGGAAGTCTCTTACTATCGTAGGGAAGGGATGGGGTCCCATTACAGAACCCAAGCAGTAATGTGTATCGCTTATCCTTCTTGTCCATTCTCTCATGGCTTCCGATACGGCATCCTTCAGTGTAGCTGTACCGCTCGTTACAGGTATTACTTCTGCTCCGAGAAGTCTCATCCTGTATACGTTTAATGCCTGTCTCTTTGTATCCTCTTCACCCATGAATACAACACATTCCATGCCCATGAGTGCTGCAGCAGTCGCAGTTGCAACTCCGTGCTGGCCCGCACCTGTCTCTGCTATGAGCCTTGTCTTGCCCATCTTCTTTGCAAGAAGAGCCTGACCTAAAACGTTATTTATCTTGTGGGCACCGGTATGATTAAGATCCTCTCTCTTTAGATAGATCTTTGCTCCGCCAAGATCTTCGGTCATCTTCTTTGCATAGTAGAGTCTTGAGGGGCGGCCAGCATAATCATTAAAAAGGTCGCTGAGTTCTTTGTTGAACTCAGGGTCATCCTTATATCTGTTATAGGCCTCTTCAAGTTCTATTACGGCATTCATGAGTGTTTCAGGTATGTACTGTCCTCCGTGAATACCGAATCTTCCTTTTTGATCAGACATTTGTCTTCCTCCCGTTTCTTACGTTTGCTGCAAACGCTTTCATCTTTTCCTTATCCTTTTTGCCGTCTGTCTCTATGCCTGAGCTCACATCAACGGCATAGGGATCAAGTTTGATCGCTTTGGCTACATTTGATACATCAAGCCCGCCGGCCAAAAAGTAATCTCTTTTTATATCCTTAAGATATGACCAGTCAAATGTTAACCCGTCACCTGCACCCGCATCAAGAAGTATGTGGTCTGCCTTTGAATGCTGGGCATTTACTGCATCATCCTTTGAGCGTATCTTAAATGCTTTTATGACTGGTTTGTTGGTCAGATTTTTTAGTCTTTCAATATATTTGTCATCTTCACTGCCGTGAAGCTGGGCGATATCGATTATGCCTTCGTTAAGATAATTGGCTACGGTATCAATATCCTCATCAACAAATACACCGACTGCTTTTATCTTTTCATCCAGAAGAGATTTTAAATGCTTTGCGTGATCAGGTTCAATGTATCTTTTGCTCTTTTTTGCAAATACGAATCCGATGTAATCTGGTCCTATCTCGTTTGCATTATATATATCATTCTCACTCATGAGTCCGCAGAATTTGATCTTTGTCATCAGCGCATCTCCTTAAGTGACTTAAGCATCGCATTCTTGTCATCAGCACGCATCAGAGTCTCTCCGACAAGAACAGCATCCGCACCCGATTCATATGCAAGCCTTGTATCGTTTCCGTCCTTTATTCCGCTCTCCGAAACAAAGATTATATCATCCGGTACGTTTTTCCTTAAGCCGGCCGCAAGGGAGTTATCAACTGAAAAGTCTTTTAAGTTTCTGTTGTTTACTCCTATGATACGTGCTCCTGCGTTTATCGCAGTCTTTGCTTCATCCTCGTCATGAGTCTCGACTATGGCACTGATCCCGAGATCATCGCAGATCTTAAGATAATCTCTTATCTGATCTTCAGAAAGCAGTGAAACGATCAAAAGCACTGCACTGGCACCGTTTATCTTTGCTTCATAGATCATGTATTCATCTATCGTAAAGTCCTTCCTTAAAACGGGGATGCTTACGTTTGCTGCGATCTCCTTAAGATAATCAAGGCTACCTAAAAACCACCTGGGCTCTGTAAGGACCGATATGCAGTCGGCTCCGGCCTCTTCATACTGCTTTGCTATATCAAGGTAAGGGAAGTTCTCAGCTATTATACCCTTTGAAGGAGAAGCCTTCTTGCATTCGCAGATAAATGAAAGACCTTCTTTTTTAAGTGCCTTTTCAAACTCAAAGTCTCCCTTTGGCATTGCGTAAGCTTTTTCTTTCAGTTGTTCTGTTGATGCTTTTGTCTTTGCTTCGTTAACTCTGATCCTTGCATATGCAGCGATCTCATCTAGAATAGTCATACAAACTCCTATCTGTTGGAAACCTCAATGATCTTTTCAAGAGTCTTTGCAGCCTTGCCTGAATCTATTATCTCGGCTGCAAGCTTAACGCCTTCCTTCATGCTCTCAGCCTTTCCTCCGATATAGAGGGCTGCACCTGCATTCATGAGCACCGCGTTTCTCTTATGACCCTTTGCTCCGTTTAATATATCTCTTGTGATCTGAGCGTTCTCAGCAGGAGTTCCGCCCTTAAGATCATCCTTAGAACAGGTCTCAAAACCGAAGTCCTCGGGCTTTATGATGCTTGTTCTGTACCATCCGTCATTTATCTCGCAGATCTTTGTGGGTGATGAAAGGCTTATCTCATCAAGCTTGTCCATTCCGTATACTACCATTCCTCTCTTTACGCCAAGGCTTACTAAAACCTGAGCAAGGGGCTCTACAAGATAGTCATCGTATACACCAAGAAGCTGCATTGTAGGTGAAGCGGGGTTTGTAAGGGGTCCAAGGATGTTAAATACTGTCCTGAATCCGAGTTCCTTTCTGATAGCTCCGACATACTTCATTGATGTGTGGTATTTCTGAGCAAAGAAGAAGCACATGCCTGCCTCGTTTAAAAGCTCTATACACTTTTCGGGGCTCTGGTCGATGTTTACACCGAGAGCTTCCAAGCAGTCAGCAGTTCCGCAAAGAGAAGATGCTGCTCTGTTTCCGTGCTTTGCCACCTTAACGCCGCCTGCTGCAGCAACGATGCTTGTTGTTGTGGAGATGTTAAAGCTTCCTGCATTGTCTCCGCCT
>JAEEGJ010005769.1_pt1 | contig 38218 bp, 37 predicted proteins | sample 8958761 | NCBI WGS metagenome assembly JAEEGJ01 (sample SAMN16246546, study PRJNA631951) | gut metagenome | biome: gut microbiome; feature: rumen; material: RS-attached | host: Bos | place: Iran: Karaj | collected 2018-10
TCTGCATCCTCTGCCAAGGAAGTCGCCATCTCGGTATCCGACGATGAAACCACCGTCCTGCCAGCATCCAATGACAAACAAGTTGCAGAACGAACTCCATCCGAGGCCGAAAAGCAGCGACAACCTGGAATCGGTCAGCACCAGTCTTCTGGCCATGCCTCCACGAAGTGGTCCATAGGTGTCAATGCCTCAGGAGGACTCCTGGCTGCTCAAACGACCTCATTGCGAACGGAACGCGTCTATCATGATTTCAATGGTATAGGCAATACTTATTCTGGGGTTGTATTAGATTCCTACACCCTCACCGACTATGTGTCGAAGCATTATCTCCCGATTCGTTTTGGAGTGAGCATGGATTACAGGTTGTCATCACGTCTCACCCTTCTTAGCGGTGTTTCCTACACTTACCTGCATTCACAGTTCAGTTTGCCGCTTTATCCGGAAGCTACCATCGACCAGAAACTCCATTACCTCGGCATCCCTTTGGGTCTGGCCTGGCAATTATGGTCGTCACAGCACTTCCAACTCTACGTCTCAGGCGGCGTGACCGTGGAGAAATGTCTCAACGACAAACCTTGGCAGTGGTCCACCCATGCAGCAGCCGGAGCAGAATACACCATCTTCCAGCAATTCGGCTTCTACGTGGAACCCTCTCTGGGTTATTATTTCGACGACGGCACCAGTTTGGAGCATTATTATAAAAAGCACCCGCTGGCACCCTCCCTCGAATTCGGCCTGCGGATGCATCTCAACCGATGATAGTCTTGAGCATTATACTTGCTTGTCTGCTGGCTGTTCAACCATCTTTTGTTCTGTTAATGACCTGCTTCACCTGAGTGGCAATCTCGTCGTATGAAAGATTGCTGTCAGGAACGACAGGTGTCAGAAACTCAACCTCAATCTTGTGTGGCAAGACGAAATGCCTGGAGCGTGGCAATGCCTCAAAAGCCCCCTTGATACACACAGGCAGGATGGGAACTTGCAGCTCGCGGCTGAGGATGGAAAAGGTCTTCTTAAAATCGGTCAGTCTGCCAGTGCGTGTACGTGATCCTTCAGGGAAGATAATCACATTCTTGCCACGCTTGAGTACCTCAGCCAGTTTGAGGATGGAGTCGCGGAGATTGCCCCGTTCCATGATGATAATGTTGTTGTGACGTGCGTAATACTGGCGGAACGAACCTTGAACATGCTCTTCAGTGGCATAGAAGTAGCTGTCCTTGAGTATCTTCATGGGAAGGCCGATAGAGACCAGTGCGCCATCGAGATAACTTTGATGGTTGGGGGCAATGATCATCGGACCGTGAGCAGGGATGTTTTCCATGCCTTTGAACTTAAGACGGTTGTAGGCTTTGAACAGCAGGCCGGATGATTTCAGAAGCAGGGACATCCCGAGATTACTGTGTGGGAGCAACAGACCGGAAGAGTCGGCGTTGAGGAACTCATGCCAATCCTCTATTCTCACTTCCATGCGCGTCTTGCTATGAGCCACATGTTCTGCCAAAGCCTGAATATTCTTGAAGCCTGGCATGTCGGCAGCATTGACGTTGGTACCGAATGTCTGCTGTATAAAGCCTTGGAGGGCCACCATGTCTAACGAGTCGAAGGCCAGGTCGGTCTCGATGTGGTCAGTGGGGTGCAGCAGTATCTGCTTCTCTTCCTCGATATATGTCTTCAGGATGTGGTATTCCTCAAAGGTGGGTTCCTCTGCATCCTCCACAGGTCTCTCCTGATTGTTGGTTGATGTGCCTATGGCAAGGATGTCCTTAAGCTTATAGCGTTGCAGTTTCTCCAGTCTGGTGCGAGGCAGCTCACCACGATAGACCATCAGGCTCATCAGTTTCTTGTAGTTGGTCACGGTGAGGTTATAGGGTTCCAGCACCTCGCGCTTCAGTGTCTCTTCCACCTCTTCATCCGTCAGGTTTCTGGCCCATTCCTCCTGTGGCACGATGATGGCGCGCAGCATGTCGCCATCCTGTACGACAGCCGTTTCCTTGACGTACTCCGTGTATTTCTCCAACTTATATTCTATCTCGCTGGGCTGTACATTCTTGCCATTGGAGAGCACGATGATCTCCTTGCTGCGACCTGTGAGATAGAGACGTCCGTGGTCGTCGAAGTAGCCGAGGTCACCTGTATGCAGAAAACCGTCCTTGTCGATGACACTTGCCGTCTCGTGAGGACGGTTATAGTAACCCTGCATAACGTTGGGACCCTTGGCGCAGACTTCGCCGTTCAGAATCTTGCACTCCATGGCCGGGAGCGGCTTGCCCACGCAATTGGGTATCAAGTCGCCCGGACGGGTAAAGGCTATCATGGGGGCAGCCTCAGTCATGCCGTAGCCTTCGAGCAGTTCCAGACCCAGTGTCTGCAATCCCAGCGCTATCTCGCGCTCAAGGGCTGCACCTCCGCTGACCATATACTTGACGTGCCCACCCATCTTCTTATGGACGGCCTTGAAGATGAAACGCGAGAAAGCCACGCTGTTCACACGGGCACAGAGACTGAAAAGCCCGCGTGTGAGAGCACTGGCATCAATCTTCTTTTTAATGCCGGCATAGAGTGTCTGCCACAGTCGCGGTACACCGATCATAATGGCAATCTGGCCTCTCTGCATGGTGTCCATGATGTCAGGTCCCGACATCGACGGGCAGATGGCCACACCTCCACCCACATAGAGCGGCATCACAACAGTTCCCACCAGGGGCAGCACATGATGCAGGGGCAACAGGATGAGCGTGCGGCGCTCAGGCGTGAAGATAGGTACTTCATCAGAGACAGCACGGATGTTGACCAATATATTCTGGAACGAGAGCATCACTCCCTTGGGCGACCCTGTCGTACCCGAGGTATAGATGATGAGGGCCGTATCTTCTTCCTTGTAGGTGATTTCTGCCTTCGTACCGTCGGTTTCTGCCGTTTCGTAGTCGTCAATCAGGTGAATATCCAGCGGCTTGCCCGTTTCTTTGACAGCCGCTTTCACTACCTCCATCTTCTCACGGGAAGTCCATACACAAACGGGATTGCAGTCGTTGATGATATATGCCACATCGCTGACCGTTGACGATGCATCCACAGGAACTGCGATACCATGATTAGCCCATACCGAATAGAAGGCGTAGATCCATCCTTCACGGTTTTCTGAAAAGATGAGCGTCCTTTCACCCGCTTTCATGGGCGACTTCCGGCTGTACAATGCGATGCGCTGAAGGAGTTCAGGGAAAGTGATGTTCCGTTCGCCTGAGATGATGGCAATGTTGGTAGATTCTTTAATCATAATAATATCCTTTTTCTAATAATTAGTTTTTGCGTTTATTTAAAGATTGCGGCAAAGTTAGCGTTTTCATCTGATATTTGGAGTATTCTTTGTACTTTTGTGCCAAGTTTTGAGATTTATTAAGGAATTGGCGAAGTACGGATGATAGAGAAAAAAAACGAAATGGTGTTTTGGATAGTGCTGTCTCCTATATATAATTAGGCTATTTTCTCATATCCTTGGAATTTCCTACTCGATGAAGTACCGAAATTATACACAAATAATAGAAAACTTTTGGTGGAATCAACAATTCTTCGTATTTTTGCAGCAAGTTCTGGTGAGTATGTTTTTTAAGAATTTAGAATATAACATCATAATAAAGGAGTGAGAATGAAGATAGTCGCCATTTTATCGACTTTTGTTGCGCTGGTGGCAGTTGCCTTATCCAGTTGTTCGTTGAAACAAAAACGCGCCATATCCGATGAGGACGTCCGTAACCATGCCGACTCTGTCGTCTTTGCCATACTTGACAATCGTGACATGCCGCTGATGCTGGCTGCCATCGACAGCCTTGAACGCTTGGGCGAACTGTCTAAGTCGAGAACCATCTTCTTCCGGACCATCGCTTATAACCTGCTTGGCAAGTACCGTACGTCTATGAAGTACTACTACCAGTTGGGCGACATCGATGTGAAGTCGCTGACCGATCAGGGCGACTTTGAAGCGTATGTCTGTTCGTACAACAACTATCTGCGTGTGTTGTGCGACATGAAACGCTACGACATGGCACTGCGCGAGGCCTATACGGCTGACAAGAAACTGAAGAGCATAGGTTTTGGTGAGTTTACTGACCATCATGATGTGGCGCAGATTATTGGCGAGTGTCAACTCTATCTCGGTCAGAACGATTCTGCGATGCATAGTTTCGACAAGTCGCTACAGGCCATCAACCGACGCTTGGAGAAGTTCAAGGATCCCATCGACTACCGTGAGTGCCAGCACACCATGCGTGCTATTGCCATGGCTTTTATCGACAGGGGACGATGTGTCGAGGCACAACCTTGGATTGAACGTCAGGTAACCCTGCGCGACGAAGCCAGGCAACGCCCCAATCGTGACACTGTATATGTCGATGAGATGGAAGCCGATATCAACTATTGCAAGGCACTGCTGATGTACAATATGGGCGATAGGGACCATGCTGAAAGTGCCTACCAGGCCTATCTCTCAACACATACGGCCCAGAGTTTGTTTAATATGGTCAATAGCACGGAATACCTGATGCTGACCCGTCGCTACGAGGAGGCTGCTCACAACTATTCGCAGCTCGACCAGTTCTTTGATGAGAGTGGTTATGAGGCCGACCTTGAGAATATCGGACGCTATCTGTTCCCTAAATACCGTGCCCATCTGTTGGCAGGTCATAGGGATTCGGCATTGACTGTGGCCACCAAGATTGCCGAGGCTTACGATTCGGCACTCATCCGCCAGAAAGCCAACGATGCCGCTTTGGTGACCACCATCTATGATACCAAGGGCAAGGAGCGTCAGATAGTCGAAAAGGAGGCTGAACTCTCGCAACAGCGTCTGGGATATTCTGCTATAGTACTGATGATTCTTGTTGGCGTCTTCCTCGAGTACACCATCCATCGTCGCAAGGCATATAACAAACTTAATGCCATTAACCGTGAACTTACTCAGGCTAATCAGCGTACAGAGGAGGTCTCGCAGATGAAGTCAAAATTTATTAAAGAAATTTTCCATGAGGTCCGCACGCCTCTCAATGCCCTTCAGGGCTTCACGCAGGTGCTGGCCAACCCGGAAATAACCCTCAGCAACGAGGAGATGCAGAAAATCAGTAAAATGATGCAGGAGAATAGCGACCGTATCACGCGGATAGTCGATAAGATGCTCGACTTCGACCCGAGTCGCGAGGACCAAAACTACGCGACACCACAATAGGTCTTATTGTGTGATATTTTCAATACGGAGCTTTAACAGGCCAGCAGGCACGCGGACTTCCACCACGTCGCCTGCTTTTTTGTTCAATAGGGCCTCGGCAATGGGCGACTTGATGGATATCTTGCCCTCGCGGAGGTTGGCCTCGTGGGGACTGGCAATGGTATAGGTCATGCGGGCGTTGTTGTTCAGATTGGTCATCTCAACCTTGCTCAACAACTGGACGGTGTCTTTGGCCAATAGCTTAGTGTCGATGACACGGGCATTCTCCAGTACGCGTTGCTTGAAACGGATGCGACCTAACAACCGACCTTGCTCACGCTTGGCGGCATGGTATTCGAAGTTCTCGCTCAGGTCGCCTTGGGCACGTGCCTCGGCAATGGCATCACGAACGGCAGGCAGTTCCACCTGTTCCATGTGGCGCAATTCGGCTACCAACTTGTCGTAGCCTTCTTGTGACATATATTCTATACTCATAGTCGTTTTCTTTATTTGGGGTGCAAAGGTAGTAAAAAAAGTGAAAAGAGAAAAGTGAAAAGTGAAAAAAATGGCTCTATTGCAGAAATTCTCAATTATCAATTATCAATTCTCAATTTAAATTTGTATCTTTGCACCCTCATTAAAAAATAATAAGGTGAATCAGGAAATAGAACGTAGGCGAACATTCGCCATTATATCGCACCCCGATGCCGGTAAAACGACGCTGACAGAGAAGTTCCTGCTGTTTGGTGGACAGATTCAGGTGGCGGGTGCCGTGAAGAATAACAAGATTAAGAAAACAGCCACGTCTGACTGGATGGATATCGAAAAGCAGCGTGGTATCTCGGTGTCGACCTCTGTGATGGAGTTCGACTACACACCCGAAGGGTCGGACATTGAATACAAGGTGAACATCCTGGACACTCCAGGTCACCAGGACTTTGCCGAAGATACCTACCGTACACTGACCGCTGTGGATTCAGCGATTATCGTGGTGGATGGTGCCAAGGGTGTAGAGACGCAGACGCGTAAGCTGATGAATGTGTGTCGTATGCGTAATACGCCCGTCATCATCTTCATCAATAAGATGGACCGTGAGGGGCGTGACCCGTTCGACCTGTTGGACGAACTGGAGCGGGAATTGGAAATCAAGGTACGCCCTCTGTCGTGGCCCATCAACCAAGGTGCCAAGTTCAAGGGCGTGTATAACATCTACGAGCAGAAGCTGGACCTCTTTACCCCTGACAAACAGCGCGTAACTGAAAAGGTGAGTGTGGAGCTCGATTCCGTCGAGCTCGACAATTTTGTCGGCGAGGATAACGCTGCCAAGCTCCGTGAAGACCTGGAACTGGTGGATGGCGTGTACCCTGACTTTGAGGTGGACACCTACCGAAGTGCTGAGGTGGCTCCAGTCTTCTTTGGCTCTGCTCTGAACAACTTCGGTGTACAGGAACTGCTGAACTGTTTCGTGGAGATAGCCCCGTCTCCCAAGCCTACGAAGGCTGAGGAACGTATGGTACAGCCCGACGAACAGAAGTTTACGGGCTTTATCTTCAAGATTACGGCTAACATCGACCCCAACCACCGCTCGTGTATCGCCTTCTGCAAGGTGTGCAGCGGTAAGTTCCAGCGCAACCAGCCTTATCTGCATGTGCGTCAGGGCAAGACGCTGCGCTTCTCGTCGCCCACACAGTTTATGGCTCAGCGTAAGTCAACCATCGATGAGGCATGGCCTGGTGATATCGTAGGTTTGCCCGATACGGGGGGACTGTTTAAAATTGGTGATACCATTACCGAGGGCGAACAGCTCCACTTCCGTGGTCTGCCTTCCTTCTCGCCAGAGTTGTTCAAGTATATCGAGAACGACGACCCCATGAAGTCGAAACAGCTCCAAAAGGGTATCGACCAGCTGATGGACGAAGGTGTGGCCCAGCTATTCGTCAACCAGTTCAACAACCGCAAGATCATCGGTACCGTTGGTCAACTGCAGTTCGAGGTTATCCAGTATCGTCTGGAAAACGAGTATAACGCCAAGTGCCGTTGGGAACCTGTCCACCTCTATAAGGCATGCTGGATAGAGAGCGACGACGAGAAGGAACTGGAGAACTTCAAGAAACGCAAATACCAGTATATGGCCAAGGATAAGGAGGGACGCGACGTGTTCCTCGCTGACTCCGGCTATGTACTCAGTATGGCGCAGGAGGACTTTAAGCATATCAAGTTCCATTTTACATCAGAGTTTTAGAACACGAATTTCACGAATCTCACGAATATTATATGACGAGAGAAGAAGATATTAAGAAGGCTGTTGAGGTGTTGAAGAAGGGTGGGGTCATCCTCTATCCGACGGACACCGTATGGGGCATTGGCTGTGATGCCACAAATGCCGAGGCCGTCAAGCGTGTCTACGAGATTAAGCAGCGCGACGATTCGAAGGCCATGATTTGTTTGGTGGACAGCGACGCCCGTCTGCAGCGCTATGTCCGCAACGTGCCCGACGTCGCCTGGCAGCTCATCGATAGTCTCAAGGATGCCGCCACTATTCCCAATGGTTCTCCGTCGGGTGTCAAGCCCACCACCCTCATTCTGGATGGTGCTGTCAATCTGGCCCCGAATCTGATAGCTGAGGACGGAAGCATTGCCCTGCGCATCACGCAGGAGTCGTTCTCGAAGGAACTGTGCTTCCGCTTCCAGAAGGCATTGGTATCGACCTCGGCCAATATCAGTGGCGAGCCTGCTGCCCAGAACTATTGCGACATTGATTCCCGCATTATCGAACAGGTGGACTACGTCTGCTGGAGCCGTCGTCAGGAGCATAAGCCCCACACGCCCAGCAGTATTATCCGACTGCGTCCGAATGGGGAGGTAACGATAATAAGAAGTTAGGGAAGTTAAGGAAGTTAGCGCATGAGTGAGGAACATGGGTACATGTGGTTGAGGAAGTTGCACGACTGGCGTGTGGAACACGTGAGCGACAAGATGTTTATACTCGTCTTGGCGTTCATGGTGGGTCTGCTGTCTGCCGTGGCTGCCTATGTTCTTCATGGTCTCATCAACGTCATTGTTGACTTGCTGACGGGGCGCTTCCATGCTGATACGTACAACTGGCTCTATTTGGTCTATCCGGTCATTGGTATCTACCTGACATCGCTTTTCGTGCGGTACGTGGTCAAGGACAACATCTCGCATGGCATCACGCGTATTCTCTATGCTATCTCCAGCAACCGCTCACGACTGAAGGCACACAATACGTGGTCCAGTGTCATAGCCTCTGCCATTACCATTGGTTTTGGTGGTTCTGTGGGTGCTGAGGCTCCTATCGTACTGACGGGTTCAGCCATTGGTTCGAACCTGGGAAAACTGTTCCGACTGGACAATAAGACGCTGATGACGCTCGTGGGCTGTGGTGCCGCAGGTGCCATTGCGGGCATCTTCAAGGCACCTATAGCCGGTCTGGTGTTTACGCTCGAGGTGCTGATGATTGACCTGACCATGGCCTCGCTGTTGCCCATCTTGGTGTCGTGTGTGACGGCCACCTGTTTCACGTATGTCTTCTCGGGCAATGCGGTGATGTTCTCGTTCCATCTGGATTCCGACTGGACGGTACAGCGTGTGCCTGCCTGTGTACTGTTGGGCATCACGTGTGGACTGGTCTCGCTCTATTTCGTCCGTACCATGACGGTGTGCGAGGATCTGTTTGCCCGCCTCAAGGACAAGCCGTATGTCAAACTGCTGATAGGTGGTGCCATCCTGAGTACGCTGATTTTCGTGTTCCCGTCGCTCTATGGCGAGGGCTATCATAGCATCAACCTGCTGCTGAATGGTAAGACGGAGGCTGACTGGAACCAGATTCTGGATGGCTCGCTGTTCTATGGCCACTCCGAATACCTTATATTATATATAGGACTGGTACTGCTTACCAAGGTCTTTGCCACCTCGGCAACGAATGGTGGTGGCGGCTGTGGTGGTACGTTCGCACCCTCACTGTTCATTGGCTGCTTCACGGGCTTCCTCTTCTCCCGCCTGTGGAACATGCACCAGATAGGTGTCTACGTACCTGAGAAAAACTTCTCGCTATTGGGTATGGCGGGTGTCATGTCGGGCGTCATGCATGCCCCGTTGACGGGCATCTTCCTCATTGCCGAGATTACCAGTGGCTACAACCTCTTCATGCCGCTGATGATAGTCGCTGTGTCCAGCTATCTGACTATCAATATTTTCGAACCTCATGGCATCTACAGTCTCCGACTGGCCAAACAGGGCAAGCTGGTAACTCACCATACCGACCATGCCGTGCTGACACTGATGAGCCTCGACTCCGTCATCGATCGTGACTTCCAATCTGTCGACCCCGATATGGAACTGGGACAGATGGTCCACTATATCTCGCGTTCGCGCCACCGTGTGCTGCCCGTCACAGACCCTGCAGGTACGTTGTTGGGCGAAATCAATATTGTGAAAATTCGCCATGTGGTGTTCCGCACCGAACTATACCATCATTTCCATGCCTCGCAACTCATGGTCGAACCGGCAGCCATACTGAGTGATACGACGCCCATGACCAAGGTGATGCGTATGTTCGAAAGTACCCAGGCCGACTGGCTGCCCGTTGTCGACAGCAGCAACCACCTGAAAGGCTACATCTCGCGTAAGCGCATGTACGCCATGTATCGCAAGATGGTGCACGACCTCAGCCAGGATTAAGCTACAATGCGGGGCTAATTATCAATTATAAAAAAGTATGCAGAAATCAGATTTAAGAATCATATTTATGGGAACCCCGGAGTTTGCAGTAGAAACACTGCAGGCTCTGGTGGAAAACGATTATAATGTAGTGGCTGTCGTCACACAGCCCGACAAACCCGTAGGACGTCACGGAAGCGTACTGCAACCTTCTCAGGTCAAGCAATATGCGCTGGAGCATGGTTTACCCGTGCTACAACCCGAAAAGATGAAGGACCCGGAGTTTGTTGAGCAGTTGCGCTCGTACAATGCCAATCTGCAGGTGGTGGTGGCTTTCCGTATGTTACCCGAGGTGGTGTGGGCCATGCCTGAATACGGCACGTTCAATGTCCATGCCGCTCTGCTGCCCCAGTATCGTGGCGCAGCCCCCATCAACTGGGCCGTCATCAATGGCGAGACGGAGACGGGTGTGACGACGTTCTTCCTGGACCATGACATCGATACGGGACGCATCATCATGAAGAAACACTTCCCGATTCCTGACGATGCCGACGTGGAGTATGTCTATGATGGCTTGATGCACCTCGGTGCCAAGCTCTGTCAGGAGACTCTTGAAGCCATCATCGCTGCTGACGGCCACCCCGCCACGGTAGCACAAAATGATTCTTCACTCTTCACTCTTCACTCTTCACTTAAGCCTGCCCCCAAAATCTTTAAGGAGACCTGCGAAATCGATTGGACAAAGACGGCTAAACAGGTGTACGACTTCGTACGTGGCCTGAGTCCCGTGCCTGGCGCATGGACCACGCTGGTTGGTCCTGATGGCAAGGAGACGGTGCTGAAGATTTATAAGACGCGTAAAACCGACCGGCAAGGGCAGGGTAGTGGTGTTATTACCACAGACGGGAAAGCCCTCTACATCTCTGCTGCTGATGCCCTGCTGGAGCTGGTGGAACTGCAGCTGGCAGGCAAGAAACGCATGCAGGTGCGCGACTTCCTGAACGGTATGAAGAACATAGAATTATATCATGTGAAAAAAAATGGTGCTGAGATATAATAAATGGATGAAATGCTGCGTTACAATAATAGAAAGTAACGCTAAACATGATTTTGCCTATGACAAATTTTACGCAAGACGATTTTCATCCACATCCTGCTACCATTCTGTTTATCAAACAGTTTGCGCGCATGTGTAATACAAAGAAAAATCTGACGAATGGCTACAATGGTATCCCCGTCGCTGCTTGCAGCTGATTTCCTGCATCTCGACAAAGACTTGGAAATGATTAATCGGAGTGAGGCCGACTGGCTTCACCTCGATGTGATGGATGGCGTGTTTGTTCCCAATATCTCGTTTGGTTTCCCCGTGCTCGAAGCCGTAGCCAAGAAGTGCACCAAACCCCTCGACGTCCACTACATGATTGTTCATCCCGAACACTATATCGAGCAGACCCGCAAATTGGGTGCAATGATGATGAACGTACATGTGGAGGCCTGCACACACCTGCATCGTACCGTACAGGAAATCCATCAGGCTGGCATGAAGGCTGGCGTGACGCTGAATCCTGCCTCTCCCGTCTCCCTGCTCGAGGATATCATCTGCGATGTCGATATGGTGCTACTGATGAGTGTGAATCCGGGTTTTGGTGGTCAGAAGTTCATCGAGAACACCATCCAGAAGGTGCAGCGCCTGCGCAAGCTGATTGACCAAAGTGGTTCAAAGGCGTTGATAGAGATTGATGGTGGCGTACAGGCCGAGACCGCTCCCCGACTGGTAGCAGCTGGTGCCGACGTACTGGTCGCAGGCAGCTACGTGTTCGGAAGCAAGAATCCCGAGCAAGTCATTCATGACTTACGCACCTTGTCCTAATTCTCCATGATCCATTTGTTACAGTTCCAAGTTAAGCTGCAAATCATGCTCTTTGGCTAAGCGTCGCATGTTAATCAAAGCATAGCGCATGCGTCCTAACGACGTATTGATGCTCACACCCGTCGCTTCCGCAATCTCCTTGAACGACAAATCCTGATAGTAGCGCATATACACCACCTCACGTTGTGGTGCAGGCAGCGTGTCCATCAGATGACGTACGTCCAACAGAATCTGTGAGTTCACGTATTCATTCTCACGGTTTTTCTCCATTAGGTCTTGCGTACGCAACTTGTTCAGGTCGTTGTCCTCCGAGGCCTCCACGATATGTTCGCTCTTCTGCTGACGGAAGGTGTCCATAATCACGTTATGGGCTATCTTGCTCAGCCAGAACGAGAACTTGCCGGAGTCGGTATACTTACCCTCCTGCAGTCGCGTGATGACCTTGACAAAGGTCTCCTGGAATACGTCGTTAGCCAGCTCGGGGTCACGGACCACGAACAAAATATAACTATAGAGCTTCTGTTGATTGCGAGCTAATAACTCGTCGAATGCCCTATTGTCTCCTCCTATGTAAAGCAGTGCCAACGTTTCGTCAGCGATGCCATCATAATGCTTCATATTCGTTTCAGTTATTTATGAAGTAGAGTCTTTTCAATAGGCAATAATTTTTTGATGAGTTGTTAACTTTTGTTATTATATCGCCTGCAAAAGTATATAATTTCAGTAAAACCACCAAATTTTTAGCGAAAAAAATGCGTTTTTTAGTAAAAAAGCTGTACCTTTGTGCATAATTATTGCTAAAAAACAAACAAAAAGATGCTGAAACTCTTTGTGCCGGGCCGCTTGTGCCTCTTTGGTGAACATACTGACTGGGCTGGTCACTATCGTACGATGAATGCTGACATCGTGCCGGGTGCCTCTATCGTGACGGGTATTGAACAGGGTATCTATGCCGAGGTGGAGAAATCGACCATCTTTGAGATGCATAGTGATGCTGCAGAACTGGCTGACGTCTGGCGTGATTTCTCGTGTCGGATGAGTGAACAGGAACTGAAGCGTGTGGCTAAATCTGGCTCATTCTTCAGCTACTGTGCCGGTGTGGCCAGCTATATGCTGGAATGGTACAAGGTGGGTGGCGTGCGCATCCGTATCACGGACATGACGCTCCCCATGAAGAGTGGCTTGTCGTCAAGTGCTGCCATCTGCGTCCTCGTTGCGCGCGCGTTCAATTTATTATATAATCTGAACCTCAACACCTTGGGCGAGATGAATATCGCCTATGTCGGTGAATTGCGCACATCCTCGCGTTGTGGCCGTCTGGACCAGGCCTGTGCCTTTGGTGTCAAACCAAATCTCATGACATTCGACGGTGACGAGATTGAGGTCAAGTCGCTCAATGTCAAGAAGACGCTCTATTGGGTCTTTGCTGACTTGTGTGCTGAAAAGGACACCATCAAGATTCTGTCTGATCTGAACAAGGCATATCCTTTTGCCACAACGGAAGAAGAGAAAAATCTGCACAAAGCTCTCGGAGAGTGGAACCTTAAGATGGTCAAGAAGGCTACAGAGTATTTGGCCACTGGCGATGCAGAGTCGTTAGGTAAGTTGATGACGGATGCTGAGGCTATGTTCGATAAGTATGTCGCCCCCATGTCGTCTGCTTTATGGGCTCCAAGACTGCATCAGGTGCTGAAGGATCCTAATATCCAACCATTGATATGGGGTGGTAAAGGTGTTGGCTCGCACGGTGATGGTTCTGTGCAGTTCCTGGCACGTAGTGCTGAGGACCAGCAACAGCTTGTCGACTATCTTAATGCTCAGGGCATGAAGGCTTATCCGCTGACTTTGAATCCTGTGCATACCGTACGTAAAGCCATTATCCCTGTGGCTGGCTTTGGCACACGCCTCTACCCGGCGACACGTTCGCTGAAAAAGGATTTCTTCCCTATCCCTTGTGCCGACGGTATGGTACGTCCGGTAATTTTGATTCTGCTTGAAGAACTGGTCAAGAGCGGTGTCGAGGAGATTTGTCTGGTGTTGGGTTCTGAGGAGGAGCGCATCCAATATACGGAGTTCTTCGAGCGTCAGCTCAGCGAGGAACATCTGCGCAAACTAAACAAGGAGGCACAAGAGTACGAGAATCGTATTCTGGATATTGGCAAGCGCTTGCGTTATGTCTATCAGCGCGAGAAACGCGGGTTTGGACATGCAGTCTACCAAGCTATGGAATTTACTGGTGGCGAACCGGTTCTGTTGCTCTTGGGCGATACGCTCTATCGCAGTCAGACCAATAAACCTTGCGCCTTGCAGTTGATAGAACGCTACGAACGCTACAACCAACTGATGGTCAGCATCCATCCCATTCCTTTGGCTGAGGTCAGCCACTATGGTATCCTCAGTGGTGTGTGGGAGGATAAGGATAACACAATTCTGAATGTGTCCGTGATGCACGAGAAACCCAAGGCTTCGTATTCTGAGGAGTTCTTGGGCGTGCGTAACAAGGATGGCGAGAAGGAGTATTACTCTGTCTTCGGACAGTATATCTTGACTCCAGAGGTGTTTGTACAACTTGAGGCTGATGTTCAAAAGGCTGACGCTGAGGGCGATACGACGCGAGAGATAGAACTGACAGCCGCTCTTGAGGCTGTTCGCCAGAAGAGCGGCATGATAGGTGTGCGCCTGAAGGGTACCATGTATGACATGGGTAATCCTAATGCCCTCAGAAAATGTGTTAACTCGTTTTCTAAATGATGATAGAGGAATGAGGAATGAGAAATGACGGTCTCATTCCTTCATTTACATTCCTCATTTCTCATTTCTTCATTTACATTCCTCATTTCTCATTTCTCATTTCTCATTTGGAGATATTCAACATATATCTCCCATAGTCATTCTTCGCCATGGGCTCTGCCAGTTTCCTCAGCTGTACCTTGTCAATCCAACCCCGCTTATAGGCAATCTCCTCCAAGCAGGCCACCTTCAGCCCCTGACGTTTCTCAATGACCTCGATGAATGTCGATGCTTCCGATAGGGAGTCGTGCGTACCTGTGTCCAACCAGGCAAAGCCTCGCTGCAAGGTTTGCACCAACAGGTTCTTGCCTTCCAGGTACTTTTGGTTTACAGTGGTAATCTCCAGTTCCCCACGTGCCGAGGGCTTGATATGCTTGGCGATGTCCACCACACTGTTCGGATAGAAGTACAGTCCCACCACCGCATAGTTCGATTTGGGCTTGGCGGGCTTCTCCTCAATGCTCAGACAGTTGCCGTTCTCGTCAAACTCAGCTACGCCATAGCGTTCTGGGTCGTTGACATAATAGCCGAATACGGTGGCCTGACCTTTCTTTTCAGCATTTTCTACAGCCTGTTTCAGCATGCCTGTGAAACCACCACCGTAGAAGATGTTGTCACCCAATACCAAACAGGCACAGTCGTCGCCAATGAACTCCTCGCCAATGATGAAGGCCTGAGCCAAACCGTCGGGGCTGGGCTGTTCAGCATACTCGAAACGAACACCCAAGTCCGATCCGTCACCTAACAGACGTCTAAAACCTGGCAGGTCGTAGGGGGTCGAGATAATCAGTATCTCACGAATACCAGCCAGCATCAACGTCGAGATGGGATAGTAGATCATGGGCTTGTCGAAGATGGGCAACATCTGCTTCGAGACACCTTTCGTGATGGGGTAGAGGCGCGTTCCACTGCCTCCTGCTAATACAATACCTTTCATTTTTTATAGTCCTTTTAAAGTTATTTTGCTGCAAAAATACAAAAAATTCTTCACTCTTCACGCTTAACTCTTAACTTTTTTGTACCTTTGCAGTCAAATTGATGCAAAGTAACAGAAAATATGGGATTTTTATCTAATTTATTCGGAAATAAGGAGGAAAAACAGAAGGCAGGCGGCATGGAGGACTTCATGACCCTGATTCGTGTATATTTCCAGGCTGTGATGGCTGCCGACCTGGGTATCAGCAATCTGGCGGCACTGCCCGACTTGCGTGTATTCAAGGCTACCTTGAAGGTGCCTACACAGAACAACCGCTTGGGGTTGGCTGAGAAGACGCGTTGCAACAAGATGCTGAAGGAACTCTATGGTATGAACGACAGCTTCACCAAGGAGATTGATGCCAGCATCCGCAAACGCTGCAAGAAACCGCAGGACGTACAGACCTATATGTACCAATTCTCTGGCTTCACGCAGGACCTGATGATGCTGACGGGCAATCTCATGAAGTTCAAACTCCGTGTACCCAGCATCTTCAAGAGTGCTATACGCACCATGACCGAGAAGACGGTGAACGATATCTTCACGAAGAACGACTTCTCGGACGCTGGTGTCATGAAGACCGTCGTAGCCATTCGCCAGTATGCCCAGAAGTTGGGCTTCTCGCAGCAGTGGACCACCGATTTCGTCTATCGTGTGGTGATGCTCGCTAAAAAGGAAAAACAACCCAAAGAATAAATTTTACGCAGGGGAAATAGTGAAAAGAAGTTAAATAATCAAGGGCGGAAGCAAATTTTTCACTCTTCACTCTTCACTTTTCACTTTTATTTCCTACCTTTGTGGAATAAAGTGTAAGTGGCATGACGCCTAATGAGAAGACTATAGCGAACTTCGAGACCCGTATCAGGCAGCTGATTCTTCGTTTTCAAGAGCTGAAAAAGGAGAATCAGGACTTATATGACACCATCGAAAAGACCGAAAAGGACATAGCGGAGCTACGTGCTAAGTTGGAACAGCAGCAGAATGACTACCAATCACTAAAAATGGCTAAGATGATCGAGATTACTGACGGCGACCTCTCAGGCGCCAAGGATCGGTTGGCTAAGCTCATACGCGACGTCAACAAATGCATTGCAATCCTCACTGACGAAAAGGAATAAGGAGAACATGCTATGGCAGAACAGAAAAAAGACCGACTACATATCCGACTGCACGTCTACGATGAAGAAATCGACGTGGTTATCAACCGCGAGGAAGAGGAATTCTATCGTGCTGCAGCTAAGCTCATCACCGAGCGCTATAATGCCTATTCTGGGCATTACAAAGGTCGTAAGACCGACCACACCATAGCGCTCATGACGCTGATAGACATTGCTTTGCTCTATCAGAAGGAGCATTCGCATAACGACACGTCAGTCTATGATAATGTTCTGGCCCGTTTGACTGGCGAAATTGAGAGCGTTCTTGGCGAACGCAAGTAGAACATTATTTATTTACTATATATATTATATTTATGGACATTATTGTTGCTATCATTGCCATTGCAGCGGCACTCATCATCGGAGGGCTGTGTGGCTATTTGATTTTCCGCTATGTATTGAAAGGAAAATATAACGAGATGATTAGTACGGCCACGAAAGAGGCTGAGGTTATCAAAGAGAAGAAGCTGCTTGAGGTGAAGGAAAAGTTCATCAACAAGAAGAGCGAACTCGAGAAGGAGGTGCAGCAGCGCAACCAGCATTTCCAGCAGAGCGAGAACCGTTTGAAACAGCGTGAGATGTCGCTCAATCAGCGTCAGGAGGAGTTGGGCCGTCGTAAGAATGATCTTGACAACCAGCAGACACGTATCGATAACGAGAAGAAGCTGTTGACCATTAAGTCTGAGGAACTCGAGAAGATGCAGCTTCAGGAGCGTGCCAAGCTCGAAGAACTCTCTGGACTTAGCGCTGATGAGGCAAAAGCCCGCCTGGTGGAGTCGCTCAAGGATGAGGCCAAGACCGATGCCGCTGCCTATATCAACGAGATTATGGACGAGGCTAAGCTGAACGCTAATGCACAGGCGAAAAAAATTGTCATTCAGACCATTCAGCGTGTGGCTACTGAGACGGCTGTCGAGAACTCTGTCTCTGTCTTCCATATCGATAACGACGATGTCAAGGGCCGTGTCATTGGTCGTGAGGGTCGTAACATCCGTGCCCTCGAGGCTGCCTGTGGTGTTGAAATCGTCGTCGACGATACCCCCGAGGCCATCGTCATCTCTGCCTTCGACCCCGTCCGTCGTGAGACCTGTCGTTTGGCCCTCCACCAGTTGGTGGCCGATGGCCGTATCCATCCTGCCCGTATCGAGGAAGTCGTGGCTAAGGTCAAGAAACAGCTTGAGAACGAGATTATCGAGACAGGTAAGCGCACCACCATCGACCTGGGTATTCATGGCTTGCACCCCGAACTGGTACGTATCATCGGTAAGATGAAGTATCGTTCTTCATACGGTCAGAACCTCCTGCAACACGCCCGTGAGACCGCTAACCTCTGTGCCGTCATGGCTGCTGAACTGGGTCTGAATCCCAAGAAGGCCAAGCGTGCCGGTCTCTTACACGATATTGGTAAGGTGCCCGACGAGGAGAGCGAACTGCCCCATGCCCTGTATGGAGCCAAACTGGCCGAGAAATTCAAGGAGAAGCCCGATATCTGCAATGCCATCGGTGCTCACCACGACGAGATGGAGATGCAGACGCTCCTCGCCCCCATTGTCCAGATATGTGACGCCATCTCAGGTGCCCGTCCCGGTGCCCGCCGTGAGATTGTCGAGGCCTACATCAAGCGTCTGAATGACCTCGAGGCCATCGCCATGTCATACCCCGGCGTCACCAAGACCTATGCCATCCAGGCTGGTCGCGAACTCCGCGTCATCGTGGGTGCCGACAAGATGGACGATGCTGAGACCGAGGCACTGAGTGGCCAGATTGCGTCAAAGATCCAGAATGAGATGACCTATCCCGGTCAAGTGAAGATTACCGTTATCCGCGAAACCCGTTCCGTCGCCTACGCGAAATAACCTCATCCCTCATCCCTCTTACATCTTACATCTTACATCTTACATCTTACATCATCCATCATCCATGTTGTATCCTTTCCTCTTCACCCCCAACCTCCATACCGTGATATGGGGAGGTCATCAGTTGCAGCCCTACAAGGGCTTGGAACCAACTGACGACCCCATTGGTGAGTCGTGGGAAGTCAGTGCTGTCCCCTCCAGTACCAGCATCATCAGCAATGGCCCACTCGCGGGCAGAGATTTGGTCTCTGTCATTAACGAGCACCCCAAGGCCATCTTAGGTCGTGCCGTCAACGAGAAGTACAAGGGTCAGCTGCCCTTGCTGGTCAAGTTCATCGATGCCCAGCGCGACCTGAGCATCCAGGTACATCCCAACGACGAAATGGCGCAGCGTGAACATGGCAAGATGGGTAAGTCCGAGATGTGGTATGTCATCAAGGCCACCCCCGATGCCCACCTCTATGCAGGCTTCAAGCAGCATATCGATGCCGAGGAGTATTGCCGTCGCATTGCCGATGGTACCATTACCGAGGTGTTGGCCGACCACCGTGTCAAGGCGGGCGACGTCTTCTACCTGCCGGCTGGTCGTGTCCATGCTATCTGTGGCGGCATCCTGCTGGCCGAGGTCCAGCAGTCCAGTGACGTCACCTACCGCATCTACGACTACAACCGCCCGGGCTTGGACGGTAAGCCCCGTGAACTGCATACTGAGTTGGCGGCACAAGCCCTCGACTACGAAGTGGAGCGCAACTACCGCACCGATTATCCCCAGCTCGACAACCGGGCTGTGCTCATCGTCGACTCGCCCTATTTCAGCGTTCGCGTGCTGGAGTTCAACGACCGGTTTCATCGCAACCTCCTCAAATACGACAGTTTCATCATTACCATGTGTGTCGAGGGCGACTGTGAAATCCGTCTACGACCATCTGCCTCTTCCATCTTCCATCTTCCGTCTTCCATCTCACCTCTCATTTTAAAAGCCGGTCATAGTGCCCTTATCCCCGCAGCCATTGCAGATTACGACCTCATACCGCTTCGTGGCAAGTCGCGCATTCTCGATGCCTTCATCGATAACCGCCCAACCACTTTGTCCCAGCAAATCACACAGCTGCTTCACATCGAACGATGAAGAATGTCCTCACCTTACTCGTACTGCTCGTGGCACTCGTGTCTTGCGAAAAGCCCATAACATCCGCCGATGATACGGATACGAATAAGGAAGTAAATGAGGATGACAATCTCGTTGTCAGGGTTCCCGCTGATGGCCTGTCGGCCTTCTCCCGTCTCAACGTGGCCATCTACGACATGGATGGCACCCGCATCAAGCAAGCCAACCAACAGGACCCCGCCCTCGGAGCCGCTTCCTTCCAACTCGCCTCAGGTACCTATCTCTTAGTAGTCGTAGCCCACAGCAGCAACGGCAACCCCACCATGACCAACCCCCACAAAATCCAGTTCACCAATGCCCAGGGCTTTACCGATACCTTCCTGTATTGCGAGAACATAACCATTGATGACCAACGTAAAGAGCTATATGTCACCCCTAAGCGTATCGTCTCCCTTTGCCGTTTCGTCATCACCGACGACTATCCCACCGATGTCGCCAAGATGCGCTTCTACTATACCGGCGGCTCAGGTGCCTTCGATGCCACCACCGGTCTGGGCTGCGTCAACAGCCGTCAGTCACTCATGTTCGACATCACCGATGGTCAGAAACAGTTCGACCTCTACACCTTCCTGCATGCCACCGAGGGCACCATCCACCTCACGGTGACCGCCTATGATGCCGCTGATAACGTGTTGTATGAACGAGAATTCGACGTGCCGATGAAGCAAAACAGAATCACCTCCATGACCGGCTCCTATTTCACCGGCTCTATATCCATCTCCTCTCTCACAATCGATACCGATTGGGATGCCGAATACCGTCTCACCTTTTAGCATTTAGCTTTTAGCCATCAGCCATCATACATCATACATCATACATCATACATCATACATCTTCCTTCTCCCACTTCTCCCATTTTTGCAATTTTTTCGTAGAAAGAGAGTTTTTTCTTGCCAAAATGATTTTTATATCAGTTTTTATTCGTACCTTTGCAGTCAGTTTTGTATACAAATCTTAAAATGTTGCTGAATATCAGTGCAGGAAATGATGCGTAACGACTCATTTGAGACACCTTCTACAGAGGCTGCCATACCGAATGGCAGTGTCCCCCTCCTATCGAAACAGCTTCGCGAATTAATGAATAAGGTACTCTGGTACCCCATGCGCGTAGCCTATGATAGAGGCGACAGAGTCTTGTCCATACGCGACGCACTGAAAGCACGCGGCATTGAACATTTCCTGCCCATGCATTGGGAGTATACAAAAGACGACCTTGATGCCCGCAAGAAACTCACACCAGCCATTAACGGTCTCATCTTCATCCACGCATCCCGTAGCTTCATCACCGAACTGAAGCGACAGCCGGGTTTCGAACCTCTACGCTACTGGATGGATCTGACCAAAGGACCCGATGCTGAGGATAAAATCCTCACGGTTCCTGATGCACAGATGCTGAATTTTATGCGTGTGGCATCTACTGAAGGCGAAAACCTCGTCTATCTGCAATACAACGAACAGTTCCTCGACAAGCCCGGCAAGCGTGTACGTATCACGCAGGGCGACTTCGAAGGCTGTACCGGCACCATTCGGCGCATCAAGAAGCGCCAGTGTGTCGTGGTTCAGATTGACCATGTGGCCGCATTGGCTCTCGCCTTTGTCCCTCCTACCTGGCTCGAAGAGCTGAAGAATTTGTAATTTAATTATATAAAATGAAAAAGATAGTTTTCGTAGCAGGCCTGTTCCTGCTGTTGGCTGCCAGTTGCAGCAAAGAGACTGTTAACGAAGTAATTAACAACACACCGGAAGTAGCAGAAAGGGATACGTTAGTCCCCGTACATGTCCATGTCAACGATTTCAGCATCATCCAGGAAGACTTCCCTGAGACGCGCTCTAATCCGCAGACACCTACTGCATCGGGAGTCAAGGCCATGACGCTGGCATTCTATAATGGCGACACCGAGGTTTATAAGACAACCCAACTGAAGGACGATGCCACACAAACCAACACCTTTGGCGAGTTCGAATGCGCCCTGCCTAAGGGCACCTACACCATGGTGGTCCTTGGCTACGGATACTTCGAAGGCGATGTGCTGACCCTCACCAGTCCAACCCAGGCCGCATATACCAGTGACCGCCCGCGCGAAACCTTCGCAGCCACAGAGGCAGTGAACATCACCACCACCCAGGCCGTGGAAGTCAGCACAACACTCAGTCGAATCGTGTCGAGGCTGCAGATCGTCTCCACTGATGGCAGAACAGACGATGCAGCAAACGTCCGCGTAACCTTCTCCGCAGGTGGAAAGGCATTCAACCCCACCACGGGCCTGGCAACAGTCAATACTGGATTCAACAATACATTGAGTGTCACCGGGAGTGTAGGCACCAAATTCAACTCCATCGCCTACCTCTTCCTCAATACCGACGAGCAGACCATGGACGTCACCATCGACGTACTCAACACCGCCGGCACTTCAATATCCCACAGAGAGCTCAGCGGCGTGCCCTTCAAGCGCAACCGCAGCACCAAAATCACCGGTGCCCTCTACAGCGCCCCCCTCAGCACCTCCTTTCTCATCGACACCGATTGGCTCCCCGAAACCGTCATCACCTTCTAAACCCCTTCCGGCTTCGTGTACGATCACTACTAGGACCTTGGACACGGCTGGGCCGGTGATATCCCAAAATAAGACCTGAAACTTCGGTTAATCCCGCGCGGATTAACCGAAAATATCAGTCCTCATCCATCAGCCCTCGGACATCACACATTGCAAGATACTGCCTTGAGGCAGGTATATAAAATCGTTATGTATGGGGCAGGCTCTCATTGGGGTCTCTCATAAAAATAAAGGTTCAATAAGTCCTAATGCCCCTGCCCTTTTTATGAATCTACAAAAAACAACTATATGGAAGTAATAAAAACAGCAATCGACGGAGTGCTCATCATAGAACCCCAAGTCTTTTGTGATGTCCGTGGCTATTTCTTTGAATGTTTTTCTCAAAGAGGCTTTGAGGAGAAAGTAGTACCCATTCTGGGGCATAGGGTTAACTTCGTTCAGGATAATGAAAGTATGAGCACTTATGGTGTTATGCGTGGTTTGCATTTTCAACGCCCACCATTCACCCAGAGTAAACTCGTTCGTTGTGTGAAAGGTGCTGTACTTGACGTTGCTGTGGATATAAGAAAAGGGTCATCTACCTATGGCCAGCATGTAGCCGTCGAACTGACAGAGGATAATCATCGCCAATTCTTTATTCCAAAGGGATTTGCTCACGGCTTTGCTGTGTTAAGTGAAACTGCAGTTTTCCAATATAAGTGTGATGAGTTTTACCATCCAGAAGCAGATGGGGGTATTAGCATCCTTGATAACTCTTTAGGTATTGATTGGCGTATTCCAACAGAAAGGGCTATTCTTTCAGAAAAGGATACTAAGCATCCATTATTAAAAGAATTCGAAACTCCTTTTGTTTATTAACTAAGAATTTATAGATTTTTATATATGGCAAAGAAAGTGTATCTCGGCATGATTGCTGATATCATGCATCCTGGATTAATTAACATTATTAATGAAGGAGCCAAATATGGTGATGTAATTATTGGATTGTTTACGGATAAGGCGATAGCAACGCATAAACGTCTCCCATATTTGACATATGAACAGCGTGAGATGGTTGTTCGTTCTATTAATGGAGTTGCAGATGTGGTTCCGCAGGATGATTGGAGCTATGTTCCTAATCTTATTAAATACAAGCCAGATTATATCATCCATGGAGATGATTGGGTTTATGGTCCAGATAAATATATTCGCGATGAAGTATTTAAGACAATGGAGAAACTTGGAGGAGAGGTAATTGAGATTCCTTATACCAAGGGTATCTCCGCATCGGGTCTTAAAGAGGAAATCGATTCTTTGGGTGTTACACCTCAGCAACGCCTTTCTTCTCTTCGTAGATTGATTTCTGCTAAGCCGGTTGTTCGCATTCTTGAGTCGCATAATGGTCTTACAGGTCTTATTGCGGAGCATACTTCTGTTGAGGTTAACGGACAACACCGTGAGTTTGATGGAATGTGGGCTAGCTCATTGACTGACTCAACTTCAAAGGGTAAACCTGACATCGAGGCAGTTGATTTGACCACACGTCTGCATGATCTGAACGATACTTTAGAAGTTACAACAAAACCTGTTATCTATGATGGTGATACTGGCGGAAAGTTAGAGCACTTTGTGTTTACTGTTCGAACATTGGAGCGTCTCGGTATCTCTGCTGTGATTATTGAAGATAAGGTAGGTCTTAAGCAGAACTCTCTCTTTGGTACCGATGCTATCCAGACACAGGATACTATCGAAGGCTTCTGCAATAAGATTAAAGCAGGTAAGGATGCACAAATTACACGTGACTTTATGATTATCTCACGTTGTGAGTCTCTGATAGCAGGAAAACCTGTTGACGATGCTCTTGAGCGTTGCCATGCTTACGTGGCAGCAGGTGCTGATGGTGTGATGATTCACTCAAAGAATAAGAGTGGTGATGATATCAAGGAGTTCTGCCAGCGCTTCCGTGAGAAGGATGCTCATACACCTATTGTCGCTGTCCCTACTACTTATAACCAGTTTACTGAAGAAGAACTGGCAGAGTGGGGAATCAATGTTGTAATTTATGCTAATCATATGCTGCGTAGCGCATATCCTGCCATGGTAAAATGTGCAGAGCGTATTCTTGAAACGTCTCGCAGTTTAGAGGCTTCGGATGAATACTGTATGCCAATCAAGCAGATTCTTAACCTTATCCCAGGCACCAAAAAGAAGTAAATTATGATTAGACCACAATTCTTTTATGATACGTTGGCCAGCTATGGCATTGATTTTTATGCTGGCGTTCCCGATTCTTTGCTGAAAAACCTTTGTGCATATATTACTGACCACGCTGATGCTGCACATAACATTATTGCAGCCAATGAGGGTGGTGCAATGGGATTGGCTGCAGGTCATTATCTGGCTACTGGTCAGATTCCTGTCGTTTATATGCAAAACTCTGGTCAGGGAAATATTATTAATCCCTTAGCCTCACTGACAGATCCTGATGTTTATAACATCCCTGTACTTTTGGTGATTGGCTGGCGTGGTAAACCAGGTGTTCACGATGAACCTCAGCATGTGAAGCAAGGTAAGGTAACAACAGGTCTGCTCAATGTAATGGGTATTGACTACACTGTTCTTAGTAAGGAAGAGGACAAGGCAGAAACCCAGATTAAGAAGGCAGTTGCCTTTATGCAGGCTACCAAGCAATGCTATGCAATAGTTATCGAGAAAGACACTTTCGATGCCTATGCCCTTCAGAATGTTGAGAAGAACGACCTTACGATGTCGCGTGAAGAGGCTATTCAGACTGTTGCTGCAGCACTTGGTGAAAAAGATTCCATCGTATCGACAACAGGCATGATATCTCGTGAGCTCTTCGAGTATCGTACAGCGATGAACGAAGGTCATGAGCGCGATTTCCTGACTGTTGGTTCTATGGGCCATGCCTCTCAGATAGCCCTTGGTATTGCATTGGTCAAACAGGATAGAAAGGTGTGGTGCTTCGATGGTGATGGTGCCAGCATTATGCACATGGGCAGTATGGCTATAGTAGCCAACAAGGCTTCCAAGAACTATGTACATGTGGTGTTCAATAATGGTGTCCATGACTCAGTGGGTGGTCAGCCAACTGTTGGTTTAAAGATAAATCTACCTTCTATCGCAAAGGCGGTTGGTTATAAACAAGTTTACTCAGTTGATAACAAAGCAGATTTGCAAAAGCAACTTTCTAATCTTGGTGAGGGGCCAGTATTCCTTGAAGTCAAGGTCAAGAAGGGAAATCGCAAGGATTTGGGCAGACCTACTACCACTCCTATTCAGAATAAAGAAGCCCTTATGGCTTTCTTGGAAAAGTAATTCGTATAATTTGTGTAATTCGTGGTTGAATAATATATTATGGAACCGATTAAAAGAAATGTGTTACTGAACCCAGGCCCAGCAACAACAACAGATACCGTCAAATATGCTCAGGTAGTACCTGATATTTGCCCTCGTGAGAAAGAATTTGCAGGTTTGATGAAAGGCCTGCGTAGTGATTTATGTAAGGTGGTTCATGCACCAGAGCCTGAATACACTTCAGTACTCTTCTGCGGTTCAGGCACCATCAATATTGATGTTTGCATCAATTCTCTTGTTCCTGAAGGTAAGAAGATTCTGGTAGTTAACAATGGCGCTTATAATACACGTGCCGTAGAGGTATGTCAGATGTACCATATTCCATATATTGATTTGAAGTCAAGTGTATATGAACAGCCTAATCTGGAAGATGTTGAAAAGGCACTGAATGAGAACCCTGATGTTGCCGTAGTTTATTGCTGTCACCACGAGACAGGTACAGGTGTATTGAACCCTATTCGTGAGATTGGAGCAATGGCACACAATCATGGTGCCATCTTTATTACTGATAGCACAGCTTCTCTGGGAATGATACCACTCGATGTGATGAAAGATAATGTGGACTTCTGCATGGCTTCTGCTCAGAAGGGTTTGATGGCAATGTCTGGTCTGAGCTTTATTATTGGTCGTAGAGATATCATTGAAGCTTCAAAGAATTATCCTACACGTTCATACTATTGCAATCTTTATATGCAGTATGAATGTTTTGAGAAGACTGGCGAGATGCACTTTACGCCTCCTGTGCAGACTATCTATGCAACAATACAGGCTTTGAAGGAGTACTTTGAGGTTGGTGAGGATGCTAAGTTCGCTCGTCATCGCAGAGTTTATGAGGCAATTAAGAAAGGTGTTGCTGCACTTGGGTTAAAGGAAGCAATTAAAGATGAGATTCAATCAGGTCTTGTTGTCTCTGTAAAGTATCCAGATGATGCGAACTGGAGTTTTGAAAAGGTACATGATTACTGTTATGAGCGTGGATACACTATTTATCCTGGTAAGATATCGACCACAAATACTTTCCGTCTTTGTGCTTTAGGAACTATTGATGTGAAGGATATTGAGGATTTCTTTGTGGTGTTCAAACAAGCTATGGTAGTAAACAACATTCATATACCTGCGAAATACAATTAATATGGTAACAACTGCAGTTATTATGGCGGCAGGCTTGGGGAGCCGTTTCGGCAAGATGACCGAAACAATGCCCAAAGGTTTTATAGAAGTAGGTGGTCAGGCTATGGTCATCCGCTCTATTGATACTTTGATTGCTTGTGGCATTAAACGTATTATTATTGGTATTGGTTATAAGAGGGAAGTCTACGAGGCATTAAAAATAAAATATCCTCAGATAGAATATGTGTTTAGTCCCCGTTATGCAGAGACTAATAGTATGTATACGCTTTGGAATTGTCGTGAAGCTATAGGTCAAGATGATTTCATTCTTTTAGAATCAGATATTATCTATAGCAGAAATGCTATCACAGAGCTTCAAGATAATGAGCATCCTGATGTAATGTTAATCACGCCTGTTACAAAGTTCCAAGACCAGTACTATGTAGAGTATAATGAGCAAGGCTCGCTGACAAGATGCTCTACCAATAAGGAGGATATTAATGCTAAAGGGGAACTGGTCGGAATCCACAAACTATCATCATCCTTTTATCATCAGCTATGTGCAGAGTATGAGAAGATTGCAGGTGAGAAGCCAAAGCTGGGATATGAGTATCAACTTCTGTGGATGTCACAGAATAAGAAGCCTGTGTATGTTTTAAATTCATCGGATGTTAAGTGGTACGAAATAGACGATGAAAAAGATTTGGAATACGCAGAAGAAAGAATAGTAGGAACTCTTTGATATCATCTCTTCGATTAGGATGGTATAAATTTAGGTTAGATTAAATGAATTTATTCAATACTCTGTTCTATTTTCCATCAGATTATGAACATATTTTGGTACTGTTCGTACTAACACTATTGTTTGTTGTCAGTTTGAAGAAAAGATCGGATAATATAGATAGATTATATCTTGATAAGAGTTATACTCAAGTACTTAGAGGTATTGCATGTGTTTTCATTTTGATGGGCCATTATGAATCGTCAGTGCATTTTGGGCTGGATTACTATCCCAAAGGTATAGGATGGTTTGTACGTGAAACAACCGCAAACATTGCATTGGCGTGGTTTATGTTTATATCTGGGTATGGCTTGACAGTTTCAAAAAGTAATATTCAGCACCATCTAAGTGCGTGCATTAAACGTTGTGGGAAAGTATTTCTTCCGATGTTTTATGTGTTATTGTTTTCTTTTGTTTTATATGCTGTTCTTCCTTCAAAGAACGGCATAGATTGTATTGGTGATACCGTAATACCAGAAGAGTTGTTTATGTTTACCGGAGAGAAAAGTTGGGATTTGTCCGTTCTTCTTAATTCTCCATTTGAATGGTATTGGTATATTTGGTGTATACTTATATTTTATTGTTTGTTTTATATATCTGATTATTTGTCACAGAAGTTTGGAGTGCATTCAACATATTTCCTACTTGCGTTCTTGACAATATACTATATACTTGCCTTTTTGATATTAGGGCCGAATTTAGCACATTATTATCGTCTTACCTGGGCTTTTTTGTTCGGGCATTTATTTGCTCGATGGAACGCGTTGCCAACTACATCAAAGTTGTTATGTTTGATGGTAGGTCTGGCTTCGTTTGCTCAAGAGGGTAAACTGATGATTTTAAGTTTCTTGTTATCTGTGGTGGGCATTTATGTCTGTTGTGTGGCTAATAAACATTATACAATTAACAAGAAAGGTAAGGCTCTTCTTACGTTAGGTAGTATATCATACTTTTTTTATCTGATACATCGTAGGGTTGCATGGGTGTTGTGCTGCTATGTATCTGTTTACGATTTGATTTTTTGGATATTGGTAACTACCATTATCTCGTATCTGTTCTATAAACTATATTCTCTTTATGGAATCCCCAAGTATCTCAAATAATAAGAGAATAGCTAAAAACACCATGTATATGTATTTCCGCATGTTTTTCATAATGTGCGTAAATCTGTATATATCTCGAATTGTTCTTAAAGAATTAGGATTTGTAGATTATGGCCTGTATAACGTTGTTGGCGGTATAATTGCAATGTTTGCCTTTATTAATGGAGCAATGACAAACACCACTTCACGTTTCATCACATTCCATCTGGGAAAGAATGATGAGAAGCGCTTGAAGGAGGTATTCGCAATGAGCGAGATTATACATATAATCATAGCATGTGTTATCGTTGTTTTGGGCGAAACACTTGGTCTGTACTATTTATATCATAAGCTGGTCGTACCCGAGAACCGCTTTTTTGCAGTTTTTTGTTTGTACCAGTTGTCAATTATCAGTTCCGCTGTAAATATTGTAACAGTTCCTTATAATGCAACCATCGTTGCACATGAAAAGATGTCGGCATTTGCCTATATCTCAATTATAGATGCTGTGCTGAAATTGGTATTTGTGGCACTAATATGTTACTATCCGTATGATAAGTTGATTTATTATGGCTTCTGTATGTTTTTTGTTCAAATGTTCGATCTTACTATCTATTGGACATATTGCAAAAAGCATTTTAAGGAGACTAATTTTAAGTGGTTTTGGGAAAAGCCGTTGTTTCGTGATATGTTTGGTTTTGCAGGATGGAGCTTGTTTGGTAATTTCTCATTCATATTCTTTACAGAGGGCTTGAATTTGTTATTGAATGCATTCTGTGGTCCAGCTGTAAATGCCGCACGAGGAATCGCAGTCCAAGTCGACAATGTCGTCAGAAACTTTGCGAACAATATACAGGTTGCAATTAATCCTCAGATTATAAAATCCTATGCACAGTCGGATATGGACAGAATGTTCATGTTGATTTTTGCAAGTTCGCGTTATTGCTTCTATCTTTTGTTGCTGTTGTCGTTACCTTTGATGATAGAAACTGACTATGTTTTGAGTCTGTGGTTGGTTAAGTATCCCGAACATACAGTCAATTTCCTAAGGATTACCTTGGTAATAGTTGTATTAGAAGCATTGGTGTCTCCTATGTTTACAGCAAATCTTGCTTCGGGAAAAGTGAAGATATATCAGATTACCCTGAGTATAATATCTTATAGTTTTATTCCTATTACCTATTTTGCAATAAAGCTAACTAATGTGCCCGAGATAGTGTTTGTTTGTACATTAGTAATGACAATCTTTGAGATATGTGCCCGTGTAGTTATTATTAATAGACAGATAAGTATGCCAGTTGGCTTATATGTTAAGAATGTGTTTCTTAATATAGGTATTATTTCTGTTTTGGTGCCATTAGCTCCAGTGTTGGTTCATATGTATCTGCCTATGGGATTTATAAGACTCATTTGCACAAGTGTAGTTTCTGTACTTTCTGTTCTGACGGTAGTTCTTGCTTTTGGATTGAAGGCAAATGAGAGGCTGTATGTGTATTCATATTTAAAGAATAAAATATTGAATGGAAAGTAAAAAGCAGTATATAAAGATGTTCCTTTCCAGTTTGTTCTGGGATCGTTTCTTTCTATTATATAGATTATATATAAGGTGGAGAATTCCGCAAATTAAGAAAAAGGAAAAGATACGTGTTCTGTTTGTTTTAGCAGAGTTAAGTGCTTGGAAAACGGAGATGTTGTATCTTGCGATGAAGGCAAATAAAAAATTTGATGCTATTATTGGTGTTACAACATCAATGGAGGTGCCAGGTTCAAAACAGCCTCTTATTGAGTATTTAAAAGGAAAGGGGTACGATTATTATGATTTGGACAAGTCGCATAATGAAATAAAAAAGCTTAAGGCAGACCTGATATTTTATTATAAGCCATATGATGCCTCATATCCCAAATGCATATCACACAGGCGTAATCTTCGTCCAATCCCCCTATTCATTAATTATTGTTTCTCGATAGATGGAGAATTTACAACTCAATATACCAGAATACGTGATTATTCGTGGTTTGAATTCGTTGAGAATGAATTAGTTTATGATTGGAGAAAGAAGATGTTGGGTTGGAAAGCGTCAAATGTCTTGGCAACAGGCACTCCGATGCAAGATATATTGTTGTCTGGTACAGGAGATGGGAAAGACCCTTGGAAAAGGGATGGAAATAAGAAAAGGATTATCTATGCCCCACACCATTCGATAAAGGGTACAAATCCTGGTGGAATAGAGTATGCTACTATATTGGAGTATGGCGAGTTTATATTGGAATTAGCAAAAAAATATAAGGATGCAGTTCAATTTGCATTTAAACCTCACCCTACATTGTATCCTAAGTTGATAAAGATTTGGGGTCAAGAGCGTACTGATAATTATTATCGTAGTTGGGCAGATATGGAAAATACTCAGTTGGAGTTAGGAGAGTATTCCTGTTTGTTTAAGTATTCAGATGCCCTAATACATGATAGTAGTTCTTTTATCGCAGAGTATTATTATACCCACAAGCCTGCTATGTTCCTTGAGGTTGAAGGAATGAAAACTGAGTATTTAACTCCGTTAGGATTTAGAGCTTATGAAAACCTGTATCATGGCCATAGCAAGGATGATATTGAAGGTTTTGTTAAAGATATAATTGCCGGTCGTGATGAAAAATATGATATTCGGGAGTCTTTCTTTAAAGAATACCTGGTGCCACCAAACCATAGGTCTGCTAGTGAGAATATTATTAACGCGATATTGGGGTGATGTTTCCTTATTAAGAAATGAAGATTCTTTGGTTTTCAAATACGTCATCTAATTATGGCGTAGATAATATATATAATGGTGGCGGTTGGATATCGTCTCTTGAAACAGAATTGTCTAATAAAGATGGTATATCGCTGGGGGTATGTTTTTGGCATAATAGTCCTCAGCCTAAGTTGACCAAGAATAATGTATGTTATTATCCGCTCTATAATAGATATGATTCCTTAGGAGGAAAGATAAGGAAGTTATTCATGCCTTCTAATAAGATAGCAGAACAACATATTGCACAGTATCTGCAGGTGATTGAGGATTTTCAGCCTGATTTGATAACTGTGTTTGGAACAGAACAGGATTTTGGTCTTATTACACCATATATTAATATTCCTGTAGTTATTTATATACAGGGAGTGCTATGTTCTTGTGTTAATGCATTTCTGCCTCCTGGCCAGTCGTTAATACCTTATGTCTTTGCTGATTTTAATCCCATTACGATAAAGAAAAGATATCGTGATTACCTGATAATCTGCCAAAATGCGGAGCGTGAACTTAGTATTTTTAGGGATAATAAGTATTTTATAGGACGAACAGGATGGGACAAGAGTGTTGTAAGAGCATTAAGCAAACACTCGCGGTATTATCATTGTGATGAGATATTACGCTCAGATTTTTATACATGTTCTAAGAGAACTATTCCTGAGCAACTTGTTATTACTTCAACGTTGTCATCACCATTGTATAAAGGTGTTGATATGGTTTTTAAAACAGCAAAGGTCCTTCATGAATTGTTTGAGATACCTTTCATATGGAATGTTTATGGCAATGTTGATGTGAGGGCTGCTGAAAAGCATATGGGATATAAGGTAGATGGTATTGCTTTCAAAGGGGTGGCTTCATCATCACAGTTGAAAGAAGCATTGCTAAATAGTACGGTATATGTTCATACATCATATATTGAGAATAGTCCTAACAGCCTGTGTGAAGCTCAAATTCTGGGATGTCCGGTTGTCGGACAGAATGTAGGTGGTATTTCAACGCTAGTTCAGAATGGCCATAATGGTTATTTGGTACCTGCAAATGATCCGATACTTATGGCAAGTTCTATATATGACTTGTATGTCGATAAAGAATTAAACAGTCTGATAGGCGAGAATGCCAGATCGGATGCGCAGAATAGACATAATAAAGAAAAGATTGTGGATAGTTTCTGTGATTTATATTCTGAGTTGACGGGGCAAGTAGATTAAGGCAAGTAACTGTATTTTTGAAATTTTATGAGTATTTCATTCCTTTGGACAGCCATAAAGAAGCGACAGGCTAGATTCTATATATGGTATTACCGTGTTTTATTCACTATGTTGGGCGTAAAATATGGTAAGAAGTGTAGTATATTAGGGAAAATATATATATCAGGTAAGGGAAAGATTGAAATTGGTGATAATTTTACTTTTGTTTCCTCTGGTTATGTAAATCCCCTGTGCCGTAATAATAAAGGAGCAATATATACTTCAACAGAATCATCGTTAATAAAAATAGGTGATAATGTAGGCATAAGTTCAAGTTGTATATGGGCTCAGAAGAATATTTTCATTGGGAATAATGTAAACATTGGTGCTGATTGTATTTTGATAGATAATGATGCGCATCCATTGGATTGTATGAAAAGACGACCAGATTTTCTAAGAGATGTAGGTTGGATAGAATATTTGAAGAATGTATCCGCTATATCTATCATTATAGAAAACGATGTTTGGATAGGCGCAAGATGTCAGATTCTAAAAGGAGTTCACATCGGTGCACGTTCAATTATAGCTGCAGGTAGTGTGGTTACAAAGGATGTTCCTTCAGATGTTGTTGCTGGAGGCATTCCATGTAAGGTTATTAGACCAATTTAACATGAAATTGTTTAGAGATGGAAAAAATGTTGGGGAATTGTGAAGTTACACCAAGGAAATTGATATTATGGGATTACTTTGTAGTATTGATATTCCTTTTTACATCTGGTGCAACATTTTGGGTGGGTCGTTTTTCTGCCGCACTAACATTTTTACTGTTTTTGTTTGTTGCATTATTCAATAGTATGCATGTTAAACACGATTTTCTAAAGATTTCCAATCCTTCTATTGTTTTTATATATTGTGTGGTTTTACTATGTTTACTGAATTATGCTTTTTTCATGCCTGAGTATCAGGATAATTCTATGGTAGGATATGTGGTATGCTTAACAGGTGCGTATATGGTAATATCACGTTATGATTTCTATTATTTTCGTAAGATTCTGACAGATATTGTCTATGTATTGACGATTATAGGAATTCCTGTGTACCTCTTATCAGAAATAGAAATATTGCCGACTCAGTCACTAATGACGCAATCGGGGACAGAATATACTATGTTTTATATTTATACGTTGGGTTGGCCAAATCTTTTTCATAGATTTACATGTATTTGGCATGAGGCTGGTGCATGTCAGATTATATTGAATACAGTTCTATGGCTACATTTTGATAATATTGTTGATTGGAAGTGGGAAAAGGGTTTGAGGAAAAAAATCGTTGTAATCTTTTTGGCTACTCTGCTAACTATGTCTACTGGTGCATATATGGTTGTTATGCTGTTGTTTATGGCAGTAGTAATGAATTTGAAAATTAAGAGTAATCATAGGTTTTTAATTTTTTTAGTTGTATTATTATTGAGTACAACAGTTACATATATATTGTTTAATAGTCCTGTAGTTCAAAATAAATTGTTTGATTCAGAGGGGGAACACATTTCAAAGGTACAGAGACTCTCTGATGTTATTGCTTTGTGGGATATGTCGTTGGAAAGGCCATTGTTGGGTTATGGAGTTGGTTCTGTGGAATTTTGGCAAAAGTCTGATGAGTATGGGAATACTGCTTGTAGCACGGGTTTACTCACTTATTCTGCCTCTTTGGGTTTTACATGGTTATTAGTGTTCGTATGTTTTTTGTGGAAAGGGATAAGTCGACTGAATTTAGGAAAAGCATCGATTTTCCTCATAATTGCAGTGTTGTTGATGCAGTTTAATGAGAAATTTATAGAATATCCTATCACGAATATATTTTTATTTCAATTTGCCTCGTATTTGAAGAGTAATTCAGATGAAGAATTGTCAGAAAATCAGTGTTGTAATAGTGACGTTTAATTGCGGATCTGTTGTTAGAAATGTATTGGACTCGTATGTCCATCAATCTTATTCAAATAAAGAATTGATTATTATTGACGGAGGAAGTAATGAGGAAACGATAAAAGTCATAAAGGAATACAAAGATTATGTTTCTTTTTTTGTAAGCGAACCAGACCGAGGTGTCTATGATGCAATCAATAAGGGCTTGACTCATGCAAGTGGAGATTTCTTGATTGTTATGGGTTCTGATGATCATTTTATATCTAGTTCTGTTCTTTCTGATGTATCCAATTATATGTCAGATAAGGAATGCGTGTATTACGGTGATGTATACCGTAATGCTCGTAATGATTTATATAAAGGTAAGTTTAATAAATGGCTTCTTGCCTGTGAGAATATTTGTCATCAAGCTATATTCTATCCCAAGTCCGTATATAGTAAGAATAAATACGATCTTGCTTTCCCTGTGTTTGCAGATTATATATATAATTTGAGATTGTGGAATGAGGTTGAGTTTAGATATATCCCACTGTGTGTCTCATATTATAACTGCTCTGGTCTGAGCGGTGGCGGAACAAGTGATTCAGAGAAATATACGTCTGCTTTTTTCGATGAAGTCCGTAAACATCTGGGATATTCTTGTTTTTTGTTGAGGCATCTGTATAAACTGAAAAAAAGATGGTAAGTGTTTGTATGGCCACCTATAATGGTGAACAATATATAAAACTACAGCTTGAGAGTATTCTTTCTCAACTGGGTCCTTCTGATGAAGTCGTTATTTCTGATGATGGAAGTAATGATAATACTCGAGATGTTGTTTTGGCACTTGGTGATAATAGAATAAGACTGTTGGTTAATTCCGGTAGCCATGGTTTTGTGTCCAACTTCGAAAATGCATTGCGTAATGCCAGGGGGGAAATAATTTTCTTGTCTGATCAAGATGATATATGGCTTGAAGGGAAGGTTAGAACAGTGACAAATGCTCTTAAAAACTATGATTTAGTTGTTCACGATGCATTGTTGATAGATGGTGATGGTTATTTCCTCGGTAAGACATATTATTCTACGCTTCATCACAAAGCCAGTTTTTTTGCCAATTTATGGAAAACAAGATGGCTTGGCTGTTGTATGGCATTCAGACGCCAAGTTGTTGATTATTGTTTGCCTATACCTCCAAAGATTGTCGGGCATGATTATTGGATTGGCATGCTAGGAATGCTTAAGTTTCGATATTGTTTTATGGACGAAATTCTTGTTAGTTATAGACGTCATGGCAACAATACTTCCCCATCAGGAGAAAAATCGACCAATAGCATGTTTTATAAACTCGTGACGAAGCGAATGACTATTTTAGTAGCCTTATTAAAGAAAACAATACTCCATTAATATGAATTTTCTTAAATTAACAATATATTTTCAGGTCATATTCTATTCTCTAAGTTGTGCGGGGACACCCGTGGAAGTGGAACCATTGTTTCCTAGCTTAAAGAAGTTGCAAAGTCCTTATGGAGTATGTGCACATTTTACGCAAACATTTTGGGATCAACCTATCATGACTCGATTATAAAGGTATTGAAATATGCTAATATTTCTAATGTGAGGTTTGATCTTTGGATTCCATATCTTGAGCCATTGAAGGATAATAATCAGCTTTCAATTATAGATGGGGCTGTGCGCAAAAATTTGAAAGCGAATCTAGTACAACAATTAGGAATTTTATTTGTTGGGTGGAAAGGACAGAGGGCATGGGATAAAGAAATAGAATACGTCGCATTTCTTGATACGCTTATAGAGCGTTATAAAAATGATATACCATATTGGGAAGTTTTGAATGAAGTTAATGAAACACGTTATTCTGATAGTATATCTATTGATTCCACGATTTCAAGATATTTGCCGTTACTTCAGTTGACATATATTAGACTTAAAAAAGCAAATCCAAGCATAAAGGTAACTTCTACCGAGTTTAATGATGTGTATGATGGTTTTATTGATGTTATGAGTCGTAGTGATTGCGTGAAATATTTTGATATATTGAATTTTCATATTTATGATAAACCTGAAAAATTGCAAAAGAGATTCACTAAGTTGAGGGGTTTGATGGATAAATATCAATGGGAAAAACCTGTTTGGATTTCAGAATGCGGAATGTATACCCATGAGGAGAAAACTTTTCCTAATAATCTGATTTCAAATAGAGAAATTTAGGAAGAAGAACAAGCTTATAGAATCCCTCGTATGTATTTGATTTCATTTGCATATGGGGTTGAAAAAGTTTTTACTTTTAGTGTAAGATCGCGAGAGAATAATAAATACGAAAAGGAGAATCATTTTGGGATTTTGCATGCTGATGTTACACCGAAACCAGCATATAATGCTTATCGAACACTCATAAATATGTGTCCAGATAAATCTACACGTCCCCAATTATTGTGTGATGATGATTTATATATAGCCTCATGGAATCGTCCAGATAGGAAAAGAGTTTATGCCGTTTGGAGTCCAGACGGGAAAAAAACAGCCAGAATTCAGATTAGAGGAAAGTTCAAATGTTATAACATATTTGGAGAAAAAGAATTTCTTAATAACAAATATATAGAGTTATCGCCTTCAATTAAATATTTTGTTGGTGGAAGGAATCTTAAGTTGCAATTAAATTGAAAAACATTACGTATTGTACAAGATTTCTATTAACAGCATTAATTCAGAATTGAAGAATAGATTGATAGGAAGTTCTGTAGATTGATATGAAGAAACTATTATTTATAGGTGGAGCGGGATTTATCGGCTCCAATATTATCAGACGGTTGCAGCATGGAGATTATGAGATTCATGTCTGTGAACCGGTTGGTGCCAATATGCAAAGGCTGAAGGGACTTGAGGTTCAAATTCATCATGCAATGATATCGGATATTGAGGATGTCAGCAAGATCATCCAAAACAACGGTATTGATGTGGTGGTGCATCTGGTGTCGACTTTGATACCAGGCAGTACTTACGAGGACTATAAAGACGAATATAAGAACGTGATATTTCCCAGTATTGAGCTGATGGAGCTATGCGCACAAAAGAAAGTCAGGTTTGTGTATTTCTCGTCAGGAGGTACGGTGTATGGCAACAGGAATGATGTGTTGCCATTTACGGAGACTGACGAGATGAATCCTATTTCCTATTACGGATGGTCGAAACAGATGATGGAAAATAGCATACAGTTTATGCATAGGACTGTAGGCCTGGATTATCTGGTGGTGAGACCGTCGAATCCTTTTGGTCATGGACAGAACCTTTATGGCAAGCAGGGACTTGTGGCTGTGGCTATCGGTAAGCTGTTGAAGGATGAGGAGATTGAAGTGTGGGGCGACGGTTCTGCTGTGAGAGACTACATCTATGTGGACGACTTGGCCAGTATTTTTGTGAAGCTGATAGAAGCCGATGTGCATAACACAACCCTGAATATCGGTAGTGGACGAGGTTACTCTGTGAATGACGTGCTGGCATTCCTAAAGATAGTCAGTGGTAGGGAACTGAAGATTGTTTATCAGAATCCGCGACCAGTGGATGTGTCAAACATGGTGCTGGATACGACCAGATTGAAAAACGCTATCAGTTACGAGATTACACCGTTTATGGATGGCGTTCGGAAGTTTTATGAAGAAGTAAAGGGTAACTGTTCGGTGAACCCCGTCATTACCCATTAAAATAATGTTTGTACCTTTGCCGCTGATTTTTAACTCTATAAAATTAGCGACAATG
>JAEEGJ010005771.1_pt1 | contig 38213 bp, 34 predicted proteins | sample 8958761 | NCBI WGS metagenome assembly JAEEGJ01 (sample SAMN16246546, study PRJNA631951) | gut metagenome | biome: gut microbiome; feature: rumen; material: RS-attached | host: Bos | place: Iran: Karaj | collected 2018-10
TCCTGAAGAAGATGACTCTTCACAAGGAAATTAAATAATACGACTGAAGTATGGCAAAGAAAACCGTCGCTACCCTCCACGAAGGCTCAAAGGATGGTCGCGCTTACACAAAGGTTATCAAGATGGTGAAGAGCCCTAAGACGGGTGCTTACATCTTCGACGAGCAGATGGTTCCCAACGAGGCTGTTAAAGACTTCTTCAAGAACTAAGTAAGATTTATTTTAATTTTACATAAAAATGAGGGGTTGCAAGTTAAATTGCAACCTCTTTTTTTGCGGTTTCATCGAAAAGTATTATCTTTGCACGCGTAATTGAAAGCATTATGGGAATTTTCGGATTTTTTAATAAGGATAAGAAGGAAACGCTCGACAAGGGCTTGGAGAAAACCAAGACCAGCGTTTTCAGTAAACTGGCCCGTGCGGTAGCTGGTAAGTCGAAGGTTGATGACGATGTGCTCGACAATCTCGAGGAAGTGCTTATCACGAGTGATGTGGGCGTCGACACGACGCTGAAGATCATCGGGCGCATCGAGGAGCGCGTGGCGCGCGACAAGTATGTCAGCACCTCGGAGCTGAATGGCATCCTGCGCGATGAAATCGCAGATTTGCTGGCAGAGAACAATTCGGAGGATAACGACAACTGGGATCTGCCCAGCGACCATAAGCCCTACGTGATTCTCGTGGTGGGCGTGAACGGCGTGGGTAAGACCACGACCATCGGTAAGCTCGCTTGGCAATTCAAGCAGGCAGGCAAGAAGGTATATCTGGGTGCTGCCGACACATTCCGCGCAGCAGCCGTAGAGCAGCTTTGCATCTGGGGCGAGCGCGTAGGCGTGCCCGTGGTGAAGCAGCAGATGGGCTCCGACCCTGCCTCGGTGGCTTTCGACACCCTGCAGAGTGCGAAGGCCAATAATGCCGACGTCGTGCTGATTGATACGGCAGGGCGCCTGCACAACAAAGTTGGCTTGATGAACGAGTTGAAGAAGATCAAGGACGTGATGAAGAAGGTGCTGCCCGAGGCTCCCGACGAGGTGATGCTCGTGCTCGATGGCTCTACGGGACAGAACGCCTTTGAACAGGCCAAGCAGTTCGCTGCCGTTACGCAGATTACCTCGCTGGCCATCACGAAACTCGACGGTACTGCCAAGGGCGGCGTGGTGATCGGTATCAGCGACCAGCTGAAGGTGCCCGTGAAGTATATCGGACTGGGTGAGGGTATGCAGGACTTGCAGCTTTTCAATAAACGGCAGTTCGTGGACTCACTTTTTAAGTGAAAAGTGAAAGGTGATGAAGACGATCGATATTATATCACTCGGGTGCTCTAAGAACCTTGTCGACAGCGAGGTGCTGATGGGCTTGATGGAGGCCAATGGTTATGTGTGTACGCACGATAGCGATGACCCTCAGGGTGAGATTGTCGTCGTGAATACCTGCGGTTTCATCGCTGATGCCAAGGAGGAGAGTATTAATACGATTCTCGAATTTGCACAGGCGAAGACTGAAGGAAGAATCAAAAAGCTATTCGTAATGGGCTGCCTGTCAGAAAGATATCTTGCAGAGCTTGAAGCAGAGATTCCAGAAGTCGATGGCTGGTATGGTAAGTTTAACTACCGCCAGCTGCTACAGGATCTGGAAGGCAGTTCGTTCGAGGCCTGCGAGGGCAAGCGCCATATCACGACACCTCGCCACTATGCCTATATCAAGATTAGTGAGGGGTGCGACCGCCATTGTGCCTATTGTGCCATTCCACTGATTACCGGCAAGCATCAGAGCCGTCCGATGGCGGAGATTCTCGATGAGGTGCGACAGCTGGTGAAGGATGGTACGAAGGAGTTTAACGTGATTGCCCAGGAGCTGACCTATTATGGTGTAGACCTTGATGGTAAGCAGCATATTGCCGAACTCATCGAGCAGATGGCAGATATTCCGGGCGTGGAGTGGATTCGTCTGCATTACGCCTATCCGACGCATTTCCCCTGGGATCTGCTGCGTGTGATGCGCGAGAAGCCCAATGTGTGCAAATATCTCGACATCGCCTTGCAGCACATCTCAGACAATATGCTCTCGCGGATGTGCCGCCATGTGACGAAGGAAGAGACTTACGAACTGGTGCGCCGCCTGCGTGAGGAGGTGCCTGGCATCCATATCCGCACCACGCTGATGGTGGGATTCCCAGGAGAGACCGATGAGGACTTCGAGGAATTGAAGGCCTTCGTGAAGTGGGCGCGCTTTGAGCGTATGGGTGCTTTCGCCTATTCCGAGGAGGAAGGGACCTTTTCGGCAGAACACTATCAGGACGATGTGCCAGAGGAGGTGAAGCTGGCACGACTCGACAAACTGATGCACATCCAGCAGAACATCAGTGCGGAGCTCGAAGCCGAGAAGGTCGGGCAGACACTGAAGGTCATCATCGACCGCCAGGAGGGTGACTACTATGTGGGTCGCACGGAATTCTGCTCACCAGAGGTCGATCCCGAGGTGCTCATCCCTGTCGAAGAGCGTCGGCTGAAGATAGGCGCGTTCTACGATGTGCAGATTACCGACTCGGAAGAATTTGATTTATACGGAACAACTATTTACAGCGAAATATGAACAACAAGGACTTTATCGCAGAATTAGCACAGCGTACGGGGTTTACGGCAGAAGATACCCAGAAGTATGTGAACAGCATCGTCGAGGCGATGGGCGACCATTTCCAGGAAAGCGACCCGGTACTTATTCCCACATTCGGGACTTTCGAAGTGAAGAAGAAACTGGAGCGCGTGATGGTGAATCCCTCAACGGGGCTCCGCATGCTTGTTCCGCCGAAACTTGTCCTAAGTTTCAAGCCGAATATCAGTTGGAAAGAACGTGTAAAGAATGGAGGAACTGAGTGATGGGAAAGATTTCGATACAGGATTTGAGCTCTGTGCTCGTTGAGAAGAGAGGTCTGAGCAAGAAGGATGCCTCGAACTTCATCACTGAGATGTTCGACATCGTTCAGCAGGAACTTGAGAAGGATAAAATCGTCAAGATCAAGGGACTCGGCACGTTTAAGATCATCGATGTCGACGATCGTGAGAGCGTGAATGTGAATACAGGCGAGCGTGTGTTGATCGAGGGTCATGGTAAGATCACCTTTACCCCCGATTCGCTGATGAAGGAACTTGTCAACAAGCCCTTCTCCCAGTTTGAGACTGTCGTGCTGAACGATGGCGTAGAGTTTGAAGAACCCAAGGAGGAGGTTGCAGAGCCTCAGGACACTTCGAATGCCGATCCTTCATCGATGGCATTGGTAGATTTCGGTCTTGGCAATGTGAAGGCCGATCTCTCCAGCTTCCCCGTTATAGGAGATGACGTCAAGAAGGGTACCGATGGAATCGTTGAGAAACCGGTAAAAAAGGAAGTCACTGTCGAGAAGCCTGCAGCAGAAGCGCCAGTTGTGGAAAAACCAGCAGAAGAACCTGTGGCAGAAAAGCCTGTAGCAGAAAAACCTGCAGCAGAAAAACCTGCAGCAAAAGCGCCTGTAGCAGAAAAGCCTTCAGCCGAAGAACCCGCAGCAGAGAAACCCTCAGAAGATCTTTCTGCAGCAGATCCCGCTTCCGATGGAATCGGCGATGAAGATGTGGTTTACGACGATGAAGAGGCAGATTCTGGTAGTAAGTCCTGGCTCTGGGCGCTGATAGGTTGTGTGGTAGGTCTTGCCTGCGGTTATCTGTTGGGTAATTACTTCCCCTTCACAGCGTCTTCTCAGGAACCACAGCCACAGGAGCAGGTGGCTCCTGCAAAGCCTGTCGTAGCGCAGAAGGATTCTGTCTTGACAGACAGTCTAGAGACTGTCGGAGAACCCGCTGAAGAAGTCGCTAAGGCTGCAGAGGCTGCAAAGCCTGAAGAGTCAGCCAAGGCCGATGCCCCCAAGGCAGCAGAAGACCCCACGGCTGAACTCTCGGCCAAATATGCCGCTAAGGACAATCGTGTGCGTCTGGGCGCCTATCATATAGTAGGTACCGATAAGGTTATCAAGGCCAAGGAAGGTCAGACACTCGGAAAGATATCGCGCACCTATCTGGGACCGGATATGGAGTGCTATATGGAGGTCTATAACGACATGAAGGCCAGCGATGTGCTGAAGGCCGGACAGGAAGTGAAGATTCCCAAACTGGTGTGGAAGAGGGCTGCGAGGGCCAAATCGGCTAAATGATGAACATTTATTGAGACAACAATATAAAAACGAAAAGAATATTATGGCAGAAGCTATTGACATCCGCGAATTGAATATCCGGATTGAACAACAAAGCGCATTTGTGACGAATCTTGTAAGCGGTATGGACCGCGTGATTGTGGGGCAGAAGCATCTTGTAGACTCGCTCCTCATCGGACTGTTGAGTGATGGACATATCCTGCTCGAAGGTGTTCCTGGACTGGCTAAGACCTTGGCCATCAAGACCCTCTCGCAGCTGATTGATGCTGATTACAGCCGTATTCAGTTTACGCCCGACCTCTTGCCTGCCGATGTCATTGGTACGATGATCTATTCGCAGAAGGACGAGAAGTTCCAGGTGAAGAAGGGCCCCGTGTTTGCTAACTTCGTGTTGGCAGATGAAATCAACCGTGCTCCGGCAAAGGTGCAGAGTGCCTTGCTCGAGGCCATGCAGGAGAAGCAGGTGACCATCGGCAGCGAGACCTTCCAGTTGCCTAATCCTTTCCTCGTGATGGCAACGCAGAACCCCATTGAGCAAGAGGGAACCTATCCGCTGCCCGAGGCACAGGTAGACCGTTTCATGTTGAAGGTGGTGATCGACTATCCCTCACTCGACGAGGAGAAGAAGATTATCCGCGAGAACATCGCCGGTGAGATGCCAGAGGTAACACCCGTCACCACAGCCGATGCTATCCTGAGGGCTCGCAGCGTGGTGCGCGAGGTCTATCTCGACGAGAAGATCGAGCAGTATATTGCCGACATCGTCTTTGCCACCCGTTATCCTGATCGCTATGCGCTGACGGAATTGAAGGATATGATTTCCTTCGGTGGTTCTCCCCGTGCCAGTATCAATCTGGCGAAGGCTGCCCGTGCCTACGCTTTCATCAAGCGTCGTGGCTATGTGGTGCCTGAGGATGTGCGTGCTGTGGCTCACGATGTGCTCCGTCATCGTATCGGACTCACCTACGAGGCCGAGGCCAGCAACATCACTAGCGAGGAGATTGTTTCAAAGATCATCAATAAGGTTGAAGTACCTTGATGAGTGAAAGGTGAATAGTGAAAAGTGAATAGTGAATAGTGGAAACTTCTGAAATAATCAAGAAAGTCCGTAAGATTGAGATCAAGACGCGCGGTCTGAGCTCAAACATCTTTGCAGGTCAGTATCACTCAGCCTTTAAGGGCAGGGGTATGGCCTTCAGCGAGGTGCGCGAGTATCAGTTCGGTGACGATGTGCGTGATATCGACTGGAACGTAACGGCCCGATTCCATCGGCCTTATGTGAAGGTGTTCGAGGAGGAGCGCGAGCTGACGGTGATGTTGCTGATCGATGTCAGCGGCTCGTTGGATTTCGGTACCCAGAAGCAGATGAAGCGCGACATGGTGACAGAGATAGCTGCCACGATTGCCTTCAGCGCCATCCAGAACAACGATAAAATCGGTGTTATCTTCTTCTCCGACAAGATCGAGAAGTACATTCCACCGAAGAAAGGTCGTAAGCACATCCTCTATATCATCCGCGAGATGCTTGACTTCGAACCCGAGTCGAAGCGTACCGACGTGAAGCAGGCCGTAGAGTTCCTCTCCAGCGTGCAGAAGCGTCGCACGACGGCTTTTATCCTCAGCGACTTCTATGCGCGCAACGACTTCCAGCACTCGCTGCAGATAGCCAGTCGTAAGCACGATGTGGTGGCCATCCAGGTCTACGATGTCCGTGCGCGTGAGTTGCCTGATGTAGGATTGATGAAGGTGGTCGATGCCGAGACAGGCTTCGAGCAGTATGTGGATACCAGTTCGAGGGCTCTGCGCGTCGCCTATAACCGTTACTGGACGGGGCGTCAGAACCTGTTACAGGAGACATTCAATAAAAGCAGTGTCGACAATGTGAGCATCGCTACCAACGAGGACTTCGTGAAGGCCCTGCTGATGTTGTTCAAACAAAGAAGTTGATGAAGAGAATAGTATTTCTTATCACGTTGATTGCCAGTGTACTGCGCATATCTGCACAAGTACAGGTAGAAGCTTCGATAGACTCTATCCAGATCTTTGTGGGTGAGCAGGTACACGTCACGCTTTCAGCAACGGCAAAGGAGCAGTCGAAGGTAGAGTTCCCCCAGTTCAAGCCCACCGAGTATATCACGCCAGGCGTCGAGGTGCTGGGTGCTGAGGAGCTTGAGGCGAAGGAGCAGGACAATGGCTTCGTGACGCGGCAGATGGTCTATACGATGACCTCTTTTGACGATACGCTCTACTATATCCCTCCGATGAAGGTGAAGATCGACGGGAAGCCCTACGAGAGCAAGAGCCTTGCCCTGAAGGTGCTTACCTTCGAGGTGGATACCACGAACGTCGACCAGTTCTTCGGTCCCAAGGACGTTCAGGATAATCCCTTCCAGTGGAGCGACTGGAGTCTGTCGTTCTGGCTCAGCGTGCTGATGCTCCTGCTGTTGGCCGCTGCCTACTACCTCTATTTGCGTCTGCGTGACAACAAGCCCATCATTACCCATATCCGCGTTGTGAAGCGGCTGTTGCCTCACCAGAAGGCCCTGCAGCAGATTGAGCAGATCAAGGCCGACAAGATGGTGGCCTCTGAGAATTCGAAGGAGTACTACACGAAGCTCACAGATACCATCCGTAAGTATATCGAGGAGCGTTATGGCTTCAATGCGATGGAGATGACCAGTAGTGAGATCATCGATCACCTGATGGCCACCCAAGACGAGAATGCCCTCAGCGAGCTGCGCCACTTGTTCCTCACAGCCGATCTCGTGAAGTTTGCCAAATACTCCACGCTGATCAATGAGAACGATGCGAACCTCGTGAACGCCATCGACTTCATCAATCAGACGAAGCTTGAGAACGAGCCTCAGGAAGAGACCGTGAAGCCCCAGCTCTCTGAGGAAGACCAGCGCTCGCAGAAAGCCCGTCGTGTGCTGAAATCGGTGATTGCGGCCATCTCCGTGGTGTGCCTCGCCCTCTTCGGCTACGTGGTCTATACACTATATCTGTTACTGAATTAAAGGTAAAAAGGTAAAAAGTAAAAGGGTAAAAAAGTAAAAAGGTAAGAATGGAATTTGCCAATAAAGAATATCTGTTGCTGCTCCTGCTCATCATACCTTATATCATATGGTATGTGATGTACAGGAAGAAGTCGGAGCCCACGATGCGCATGAGTGATACCTATGCGTTCCGTTTCGCCCCTCGCAGCTGGAAGGTCATGCTGATGCCCATCTCGATGATCCTGCGTCTGGTGGCCTTCGTGATGATCGTGCTCGTGCTGGCACGTCCGCAGACCTCCAACTCATGGAAGAGCGAGACTGTTGAGGGTATCGATATCATGCTGTCGATGGACGTCTCTACGAGTATGCTCGCCGAGGACTTGCGCCCGAACCGCATCGAGGCCGCCAAGCAGGTGGCAGCAGAGTTTATCATCGGGCGCCCCAACGACAATATCGGCCTCTGCATCTTTGCGGGCGAGTCGTTCACTCAGTGTCCGATGACTACCGATCACACCTCGTTGCTCAATCTCCTGCAGAATGTGCGTACGGATATTGCTGCCCGTGGTCTTATCGAGGATGGTACCGCCATCGGCATGGGACTCGCCAATGCCGTCAGTCGTCTGAAGGACTCGAAGGCCAAGAGCAAGGTGGTGATCCTGCTGACGGATGGTAGTAACAACCGTGGTGACATCTCGCCGATGACGGCTGCCGAGATTGCCAAGAGCATGGGCATCCGCGTCTATACCATCGGTGTGGGTACCAATAAGGTGGCGCCTTACCCGATGCCTGTTGCTGGCGGTGTGCAGTATGTGAATATCCCGGTGGAGATCGACACGAAGACGCTGAGCTCTATTGCCAGCATCACAGAAGGTGACTTCTACCGTGCCACGAACACCAAGGAGCTGCGTAATATCTACAAGGAGATCGATAAGCTCGAGAAGAGCAAGCTCAACGTCAAGAAGTTCAGCAAGCGCTATGAGGCCTATCAGCCCTTCGCCCTTGCTGCCGTTCTGGCTCTGTTGCTCGAAATTTTGTTGCGTATAACTATATTCAGGAGGATACCGTAATGTTTAGATTTGAAGATCCCATATATCTCTGGTTGCTGGTGCTGATACCTGTGTTGGCACTCATCCGCTTCATCTCTTACAGAAATCAGAAGAAACGGTTGCGTAAGTTTGGTGAGCCAGCCTTGCTCAAGGAACTCATGCCCGATGTGTCGCGTTTCCGTCCTTCTGTGAAGTTCTGGATTCTCCAGGGTGCCTTGGCTCTGCTGGTGCTGATGCTCGCCCGTCCTCAGATGGGAACGAAGATCAGTCAGGAGAAGCGTGTGGGCATCGAGACCATCATCTGTATGGACATCAGTAACTCCATGCTGGCAGAGGATATCGTGCCGAGTCGTCTCGACCGCAGTAAGATGATGATAGAGAACCTCGTCGACCACTTCTCTAACGATAAGATAGGACTCATCGTCTTTGCAGGCGATGCCTTCGTTCAGTTGCCTATCACGAGCGACTATGTATCGGCGAAGATGTTCCTTTCGAGCATCGATCCCTCGATGATAGCCACTCAGGGTACGGATATAGGCCGTGCCATCGACATGGCCACTCACAGCTTTACCCCCGAGGAAGGCATTGGGCGTGCCATCATTGTCATCACCGATGGTGAGAACCATGAGGGTGGGGCAGTGGAGGCTGCCTCTGCAGCGAAGGATGCAGGCATGCGTGTCTATGTGCTGGGTGTCGGCTCGTCGAAGGGATCTCCTATCCCCATCCCAGGCACAGACGACTATATGAAGGATAATACGGGCAATACCGTCATGTCGGCTCTCAACGAGCAGATGTGTAAGGAACTGGCCCAGGCTGGTGGCGGTGCCTATATCCATGTTGAGAACAACAGCGCGGCTCAGGACCAGCTCGACAATGAGCTTGACAAACTCTCGAAGAAAGAGACTACGGCGACACTTTACAGCGAGTTCGACGAGCAGTTCCAGGCCTTCGGACTTCTGGCTCTGCTGCTTCTCGTGCTCGAGATCTGTGTCCTCGACCGTCGTAATCCGCTGCTGAAGAACATCTCGCTCTTCGGCAAGAAGAAGCGTGCTGCAGCCATGCTGTGTCTGTTGCTGGTGGCAGCTTCTGCCAGTGCTCAGATGACTGACCGCCAGTATATCCGTCAGGGTAATAAGCAGTTCCGCTCAGGTGATTATGCCAATGCCGAGGTGTCATACCGCAAGGCTATCGAGAAGAATGCCAAGAATCCGCAGGCAGCCTTCAACCTGGGTAATGCGCTGATGGCACAGAAGAAAGACTCTGCCGCTGTGGAGCAGTTCGAGGGGGCAGCCCGTCTTGAGACCAATCCCCTGCGCAAGGCCCAGGCCTATCACAACATGGGTGTCATCTGTCAGACGCATAAGATGTATGGCGAGGCCATCGAGGCCTATAAGAACGCCCTGCGACTGAATCCGAAGGACGATGAAACGCGCTACAACCTCGTGCTCTGCAAGCATCAGAAGCAGAAGCAGGATCAGCAGCAGAATCAGCAGGGTGGCGACAACGACAAGAAACAAGACGACAAACAGAAGGATCAGCAGCAGCCTGATCAGCAGAAAGATAAGCAGGACGACAAGCAGCAGGAGCAGCCCAAGCCCCAGATGAGCAAGGACAATGCCGAACAGCTGCTCAATGCCGCTATCCAGAACGAGAAGCAGACGCAGGAGAAGATGAAGCAACAGCAGCAACAGCCCCAGCGCCGCAATGTTCAGAAGAATTGGTGATGTAAAGGTAAAAAAGTAAAAAGGTAGAAAATGACAAGCAGTATATTTGATAAGGTACAAAGGTGGGTGAAATGGGTTTTACCCTTTTACCTTTTTACCTTTTTACCTTTAAGTTTGCTTTCGCAGACGCTGAAGGGTTCTGCTCCCTCCAATGTCTCAGTGGGCGAGCAGTTCCGACTGTCGTACACGGTCAATACCCAGGATGTCAGCGATTTCCGTGCTGGTAATATTCCTGAGGAGCTCGATGTGCTCATAGGGCCTAACCGCTCCATGCAGTCGAGTTATCAGATGATCAATGGTCACACGAGTTCCACCTCGTCGATTACCTATACTTATATCGTCTGTGCCACGAAGAACGGTACGTTTACCATCTCTCCGGCCCATGTGGTGGTCAATGGCAAGAGCATCGCCTCGAATGCGCTCACCATCAAGGTATCGGGCACGGCACAGAGTGGCGGCAGCTCTCGCCAGCGTCAGAACGACGATGACGGCGGTGAGATGCGCGATGCGGGTAGTCACATATCAGGTTCCGACCTTTTCATCAAGGTCAGTGCCAACAAGAAGCGTGTCCACGAACAGGAGCCTATCCTGCTCACCTATAAGGTCTACACCCTCGTATCGCTCACACAGCTGCGAGGCGACATGCCCGACCTGAAGAGCTTCTACTCTCAGGAAGTCGATCTGCCCCAGCAGAAGAGTTTCTCTGTAGAGACGGTCAATGGGCGTCCTTATCGTACGTGTACCTGGAGCCAGTATGTCATGTTCCCGCAGATGACGGGTAAGCTCCAGATTCCCAGCATCACCTTCGAGGGTATCGTCGTGCAGCAGAACCGTAGTGTCGATCCCTTCGAGGCGTTCTTCAACGGTGGCTCAGGCTATGTTGAAGTCAAGAAGAAGATTGTGGCTCCAGGCATCGAGATTCAGGTTGATCCCCTGCCAGAGCGTCCTGCTAATTTCTCAGGAGGAGTGGGGCAGTTTAATATCTCTGCACAGCTCGATAAGACATCTACGAAGGCCAATGACCCTGTATCCCTGCGTATCATCGTCAGCGGTGTGGGCAACCTCAAGCTCATCAAGCAGCCCGTCATCAACATTCCCAAGGACTTCGACAAGTACGACCCGAAGATTACCGATCAGACCCAGCTGACTTCCAACGGTCTCGAGGGCTCGAAGATCTACGACTTCCTCATTGTGCCTCGCCATCAGGGCAAGTACGAGATACCTCTAGTGGAGTTCACATACTTCGACACCACCTCGGGCAGTTACAAGACCGCTCGTAGCGAGAGCTTCACTCTCGATGTGGCCAAAGGCTCTGGAGCTGGAGCTGTCAACGACTTCACGGATCAGGCAGGCTTGCAGGAGCTCAATAAGGACATCCGCTATATCAAGACGGGCGAAGCCAGCCAGAAAGGACTCGACAATTTCTTCTTCGGTTCCGTGGCCTATTGGGTGACACTCGTTGTCCTCGCCCTGATCTTCATCTCGCTCTTCATCGTTTTCCGTCAGCGTGCCATCGACAACGCCAACGTGACGAAGATGCGTGGAAAGAAAGCCAATAAGGTGGCTACAAAGCGCCTGAAGAAGGCAGCCCTGCTCATGGCCGAGAACAAGCCGAGTGAGTTCTACGACGAGGTGCTGCGCGCCCTCTGGGGTTATGTAGGCGACAAGATGAATATCCCCGTTGAGCAGCTCTCTCACGACAATATCAGTCAGCGACTCTCAGAGCGTCAGGTCGATGCCGAGGTGATCAGCCAGTTTATCGAGGCTCTCGATGAGTGCGAGTTCGAGCGCTATGCCCCTGGCGATCCTAAGGGTAACATGGAGAAAGTCTACGAAAAGGCGATGACTGCCATCGAGAAGATTGAGGAGACCTTTAAGAAGGTGAAAAAGTAAAAAGGTGAAAAGGTAAAAAAGTAAAAAGGTATAAAAGTAAACGATTAGAAAAGATGGAAAGATATATGGTTTTGAAAGTTAGAAGGTTGGTAAGATGGTTTTTGCCCTTTTACTTATTGACCCTTCTGCCTTTCAACGCTTCCGCTGCGACGAAAGCTCAGGCTGATAGCGCCTATGCCCAGGGACATTTCCAGCAGGCCATCGCCGACTATGAGGCACTCCTGAAACAAGGTGCCTCTGCCGACCTCTATTATAATCTCGGCAACGCCTACTACCGCTCGGAGAACATCACGCAGGCCGTGCTCAACTACGAGCGTGCGCTGCTGCTCTCGCCTGGCGATCGCGATATCCGTTTCAATCTCCAGCTGGCCCGTTCGAAGACTATCGATAAGATCGTGCCCGAGTCTGAGATGTTCTTCGTCACCTGGTATCACTCACTCGTCAATCTGATGAGTGTCGATGGCTGGGCGCGCACTGCCATCATCTCTTTGGCGCTGGTCATCGTGCTCTCGCTCGTCTACCTCTTCTCCCAGCCCGTATGGCTGCGCAAGATAGGCTTCTTTGGTGGCATCACGCTACTGGTGGTTTTCATTTTCGCCAATGTGTTCGCCCACCAGCAGAAGCAATCGCTCGTCCATCGCAAGGGGGCTATCGTCATGTCGCCCTCCGTCACGGTGAAGAGCACGCCTGCTGCCAACGGCACCGATCTTTTCATCCTCCACGAGGGCACGAAGGTCATCATCACCGATGGTTCGATGCGTGAGTGGAAGGAGATCCGTCTGGCCGATGGTAAGGAGGGCTGGATAGAAAGTAAGAAGATAGAACTGATTTAAATATACCACTTGTATGATCATAGATCTGTTACTCTCAGGCGATGGCATCGGTGCCCTTATAGAACAGTACGACAAGCAGCTGTTGCTGGCTGTCAACGGCAGCGATTCACTCTATCTCGACCGTGTGGTGCGCACTCTCACGAATGCCTTGACGTGGGTGCCTTTCTACATCAGCTTGCTGTGGCTCGTTATCCGCACCAGTGAGACGATGCGCAGGGTCCTCTATGTGCTCCTCGGAGCAGCCATCTGTGTGACGCTTGCCGGTATGGTCGACGATCTCATCGTGAAGCCCACTGTGGCTCGCTGGCGTCCTACCCACGACCCTGAGATAGGCATGCTCGTCGATATCGTCGATGGTTATCGCGGAGGCCGTTACGGCTTCTTCTCAGCCCATGCGGCCAACACGTTCAGCATCGCCGTGTTCTTCTGCTGGCTGGTGCGCAGCCGAGTGCTTTCAGTGGCTGCCGTCATCTGGTCGCTCATCAACTGTTGGACGAGACTTTATCTCGGTGTCCACTTCCCCGGTGACATCCTCGTGGGACTTCTTTGGGGCGGACTCGTGGGCTCCTTCGCCTATTATGTCTACTACCGCCTCACGCGTAATATGGTGGTCAGCAAGACACGTCTTTTCTCATCGCATTACACCGCTACGGGCTTCGATAAGAAGAATGTCAACACTCCCCTCTGCGTCCTGACGTTCACCATCGTCTTCGCCCTGATTAAAGCTACGATTATATGATTTCCGATCCCCGACATATCCGTATCAGCGATTATAACTATCCGCTGCCCGATGAGCGTATCGCCAAGTTTCCGATGGCCCGTCGCGATCATTCCAAGCTGCTCGTCTATCGTCATGGCGAGGTCAGCGACGATGTGTTCTATCATCTTCCCGACTATCTGCCTTCAGGTGCGCTGATGGTCTTCAATAATACGAAGGTGATCCAGGCACGCATGCACTTCCGCAAGTCCGATGCTCAAGGACAGCCTACAGGAGCCCTCATCGAGGTGTTCCTGCTTGAGCCTGCCGAGCCATCCGACTATGAACTGATGTTCCAGACCACAGACCGTTGTGCCTGGTACTGTCTGGTGGGCAATCTCAAAAAGTGGAAGGAAGGTCCGCTTGTGCGCAAGGTCGAGATCGCAGGCCGAGAGGTTGAAGTGCGTGCCACCCGTGGCCCTGTTCACGGCACCAGCCATCGCATCGACTTCGAATGGACAGGTCATTGCTCTTTCGCAGAGATTATTGATGCGATGGGCGAGCTTCCCATCCCTCCCTATCTCAACCGTGAGACGCAGGAGAGCGACAAGACCACCTATCAGACCGTCTATTCTAAGATCAAGGGATCAGTGGCTGCTCCTACCGCAGGACTCCATTTCACACCTGAGGTGCTGGCCGATCTTGATGCCCATGGCATCGATCGCGAGGAACTCACCCTCCACGTAGGTGCAGGCACTTTCAAACCCGTGAAGAGCGAGGAAATCGAAGGCCATGAGATGCATACCGAGTATATCAGCGTGCGTCGCGACACCATCCGTAAACTCATCGCTCACGAGGGTCAGGCCATTGCCGTTGGCACCACCAGCGTGCGTACCCTCGAGAGTCTCTACTACATGGGGCTGAAGGTGATGCGGAATCCCGATCTGACGTCAGAGGAACTCCACGTCGCCCAGTGGGAACCGTATGAAGAAGTGAAAAGTGAGGTTGTTTCTGCGCTCGGAAGTTTGAAGGCTTTGCTTGCCTGGATGGAGGAGCATCAGCTCGAAGTGCTTAACAGCAGCACGCAGATCATCATCGCCCCGGGCTACGACTACAAGATTGTGAAGATGCTCGTTACCAACTTCCACCAGCCGCAGTCCACATTGCTGCTCCTCGTGAGTGCCTTCGTTAAGGGCGACTGGCACAAAATCTACGACTACGCCCTTGCTCACGACTTCCGTTTCCTCAGCTACGGCGATTCGTCGCTGCTTATCCCATAGGCATCAAATAAAATCACATAAGGCCCGCATCTCTGCGAGCCTTATGCGTTTACTAACCAAAAACAAAGAAAAAATGAAATAACAAACTAAACATACACTAACTAAAACCAAACTTATGCAATTATGAATTAAACCCGACCGTTGCCGCTGCAACAGGTTTTCTGATGCAAATGTACGACGATTTTCGATTCATTCCAAATAAATTGCAGACTTTTGGCTGATGTTGTTGCGACAGCATCTCCGTTATGCGACAAAACGCTGCCATGCGCTCTTTTCCTGTCGCAAAATGTGATTCCCCCCCTTGGCCCTTTTTGTTTTTGAGGATAAAAATCAAGGACGATTAGTTCGACCCTAGCGGGCATGAAAAAGAAAATCCCCGCTCGGGAATGGGCGGGGATGATTGTTATTTCTTCTCTTCTTTCTTTTCGGGCTCAGCCTTCTTGGGGGTGGCTGGCTTGTAGCGCTTGTTGAGACCGTTGATCACGTCCTGTGTGATGTCGAAACGCTTGTCGGCCATCAGAATGTTGTCGCCTGCCTTCGAGAGGATCAGGTCGAAGTGCTTGTCAGCATTGTAGTCCTTCAGGAAGTTCTGCAGTGAGTCGCGCAGGGCCTCGTTGAACTTGGCAGTCTCGTTGGCGAGCTCTCCCTCCAGACGAGCCTGCAGTTCCTGCAGGTCGCGCTGCTGGCGCTCGATGGCAGCCTGTACGCTGGCAGCCTGCTCACGGCTCTGGAATCCGTTGTTGTTGATCTTCTGCTGGAAGTTATTGACGGCAGCCTGCAGGGCATTACCCTTCTGAGTCAGCGTGTTGCGGGCATTGATCGACTTCTTCTGCAGTGTCACGCTGTAGTCCTTGGCAAAGTCGTACTGAGTCATGAGTGAGTCGACCTCTACATACGCGATTTTCATACCTTCACCGCTGCCATTGCCTGCTGCGGGCTGTTCGTCCATCTTTGGACTTGCATTGTTGCACGATACCATCATCGCTGCGATGGCCAGTGCTGAGAAAATGTACTTTTTCATTTCAATATTTAATATTTAATGTTGATGCTTTGCATCGAGACTGCTCACACTCGGCAAATGCTCAAGCAAGCTTGGCATTGCTCTCGCTTAATCGCAGCCTTTAATCTTTATTCTCTTCTGACTGCGCATTTCCCTATCCTGATCGATGACGCAGTGGATGCCGCGCTCTTTCATCGCCTCGGAGTCGTGAATGTGCTGAGACTTGAACTCACCTTGCTTCACGAATAGCACTCTCACGAGGAAAAATACCATCGCAATAGCAATTATTAACGTCGATATGAGCAGAGTTTCAATCATTTTTTGTACTTTTGCACTTGCAATTCGGCTGCAAAGGTACGAATAAAAGATTAAACAATAAAGATTAAACAATAAAAAATACATTAATAATGAATAAAAACAATTTAAAACCCGCTATTGTCTTCGAAGAATTTGCGAAGATTAACGAAATCCCGCGCCCTTCGAAGCGCGAGGAGAAGATGATTGCCTACCTGCAGAATTGGGGTGAGAGCCACGGACTTGACACGAAAACCGACGAAACGGGCAACGTGATTATCCGAAAGCCGGCCACGAAGGGCATGGAGAACCGCAAGACCGTCGTACTGCAGAGTCACATGGACATGGTGTGCGACAAACTCGTCGATGTGAAGTTTGATTTCGATAAGGATCCTATCCGTACTTACGTTGACGGTGAGTGGCTTACGGCTGAGGGTACGACGCTGGGTGCTGACGACGGTATCGGCTGTGCCATCGAGCTGGCTATTCTCGCTTCTGACGATGTGAAGCATGGGCCGATAGAATGTGTCTTCACGCGCGATGAGGAGACGGGACTTACGGGTGCCGAGGGCATGAAGGCTGGTTTTATGACGGGCGACTATCTGATCAACCTCGACTCTGAGGACGAGGGTGAGATCTTCGTATCGTGTGCCGGAGGCCGTAACACCTCGGCGAAGTTCACTTTCGAGCGCAAGGATGCGTCTGCAGGCAGCTTCTTCATCAAGGGCACACTGAAAGGTCTGGTGGGCGGTCACTCGGGCGATGATATCAACAAGAAGCGTGCCAATGCCATCAAGGTTCTCGCACGGTTCCTCTTTCAGGAGATGAAGCGCTATGAGGGCATCGAGGTCTGCCAGTTCCACTCAGGGAAGCTGCACAACGCGATTCCCCGTGACGGCTATTTCGTCATCGCTGTGCCCAATGACCTGAAAGAGAACATCCGTGCCGACTGGAACATCTTTGCTTCGGAGGTGGAGGAGGAGTTCCACGTGACTGACACGCAGATGGAGTTCGGCATGGAGAGTACTGATGCCGAGAAGATCATCGAGCCCGCTGTGGCCAAGCGCTTTGTGTGGGCTCTGCAGGCTGTCGACAATGGTATCTACGCCATCTGTCAGGATTTGGCTCTGGGCGGTATGGTGGAAACTTCGAGCAACATCGCGAGTGTTCACACTTCGGAGACGACGATCGACATTCTCTCGTCGCAGCGCTCTAACGTGATGTCGAACCTCGACAATATGTGTGCCACCATTCAGGCTGTGTTCGAGTTAGCGGGTGCCGAGGCTGTCAGCAGCGATGGCTATCCTGCTTGGAAGATGCGTGCCGACTCGAAGCTGCAGGAGATTGTCGTTGCCTCGTATAAGAAGCTCTTTGGCCATGAACCTGTGGTTCGCGGCATCCACGCCGGACTGGAGTGCGGTCTTTTCTCTGAGCGCTATCCCCAGCTCGACATGGTGAGCTTCGGTCCGACACTCAGGTTCGTTCACACGCCAGATGAGCGCCTGCATATCCCTACCGTCCAGATGGTTTGGGATCACTTGCTGGATGTGCTGGCTAACATCCCAGAGAAGTAAGAATGACGTTTATGCGCGCGCGTAATATTATAATAGGAGGCCTGGCACTGCTGCTCACAAGTTGTGGGCAGCAGTACAAGGCAGAGAAGACTGTGAAGGCTTTCGTGGAAGAGAATATGGAAGCGGCTGACAAGATCAGCGGACGCGACTTTGCTGACGTTGGCACTACGCGACATATCAGCGACTCGCTAATCCAGATAATGCGCCATCGCGGTGCACCGCTCTTCAAGCAGGGCATCAGCTACGGAAATGTGCCGCAGGGAGAGCTTTTCTTCCTGAGAATGAGGTTCGTACACGAAGGAGACACCCTGCAAAACACCTTCTATCTGAATCAGGAGTTGACGGAGGTCGTGGCTTTTAAATAACTTTTTTCAAAAAAAGTTGGCGAAAAATTTGCAGGAACCAAAAAATAGTCGTACCTTTGCACCCGCATTTGAGGAGATAACCCCTCGGTTTCTAACACGAAGCATTCCTGGAAGGATGGGTGAGTGGCTGAAACCAGCAGTTTGCTAAACTGCCGTACGGGTTCCCGTACCGGGGGTTCGAATCCCCCTCCTTCCGCAGGGGTCTCTAAGAGTGCTATGATGGTCGATTCATCTAATGGTTAGGATACAAGATTCTCAATCTTGGCATAGGGGTTCGATTCCCCTATCGACTACCAAAGAAAAAGCTTCAGAAATTCTGAAGCTTTTTTCTTTTTCTATCCCCCACCCGCTTACGGTATAAGTAGCGATGAGTCGCCATAGCTCAGGAAGCGGAAATCATGAGCCAGTGCATAGTCGTAGATTTGATGCCAGTCTCCTTTCACAAAGGCACTAACAAGCAATAGCAAGGTGGACTGAGGCTGATGGAAATTCGTCACAAGCATCTTGACGATATGATAATCATAGCCGGGGGCGATGATTATCTGTGTACTACTATGAAGCACCTCAAGTCCTCGATTGCCCATCCAATTGTCAAGTGCCTTCAAAGCCTCAACACTATTCACTATTCGTTCTTCACTATTCACGCTATACGGCTCCCATTGCTGCACGTGGAGTTGCTCTTCGCTAAGGTCAGGCGACCCCATCACCTTCATTCCCATATAAAAGAGACTCTCAAGGGTTCTGACACTGGTCGTACCCACAGCGATAGCACAGCCCTCATGCTTGATAAGTTTCTGAATAGTCTCCCGACGCACACTGATATACTCAGTATGCATCTCATGACCTTCAATCTCTTCACTCTTTACAGGCTTGAAAGTACCGGCACCCACGTGAAGAGTCAGTTCCTCCCGTTCTATCCCATGGGCGTCAAGATCCGCCAACACCTCAGGTGTGAAATGCAATCCTGCTGTTGGAGCGGCAACACTACCCTTGATCTTCGAATAGACTGTCTGATAAGTGGTCTTGTCACTCTCCTGTGTTTCTCTATTCAGATATGGCGGTATAGGCAGTTCTCCCATCGCATCGATAATCTCTGCGAAGCTCACGCCACCATCCCAACTGAAGTCAATACGATGGGAGGTTCCATGCACGGGTCCTCTGGTGGCTGATACACGAATCGCCTGCCCCTTGATCTCAATATCCCTGACAAGGGTTCCTTCTTTCCATTTTTTCAGATTCCCCACCAGACAATACCAGGCACAATGATCAGTAGTCTGGAACATCAGTTCGTAGTCTGACGGCTCAGCGGGTTCAAGTAGGAAGACCTCTATCAAAGCACCTGTTTCCTTACGGAAATGCATACGAGCCTGAATCACTTTGGTATTGTTAAACACCATGAGTGCTCCCTTGGGCAGATACTTTGGAAGATGATAAAAAACATCCTCACTCACGACGCCATGCTGATAGACCAACAGCTTCGAGTGGTCGCGCTTGGCAATGGGAAACTTGGCGATACGCTCATCCGGCAGAGGATAGTTGTAGTCGCTGATATGAATATGACGGGGATCAGAAATCATTGGATACAAGATTTTAACAAGGCAAACAATAAAGTGACAACCAACACGAAAACTGGAATGTCACAATCCTTACGTGAATAGCCAGTCGACGTGCTCTGGTCTGCGAAAAAGCGATGTCTAGATATGGAGGTACGCTTAGACACCCAATAATGTAAATAATAGACTGCCGTACCAACCGTACCACCCCAGAAGAGTCCTACGAGGATATCACCAGGAAAATGGACACCGAGATACAAACGTGTCCAACAGTTTGTGAACGACCAGATAACCAATGCTATCGACAAAACACGACTTCTGATAAGCCAACAAAAGAATACTGCGATACTGAAGGTGTTGGCAGCATGGGCAGAAAAGAAACCATAACGTCCTCCCCTATAGCCATCGACTACATCTACCATTGCTCCGATTACAGGGTCATGGGTGGGGCGCCAACGTCCTACCAGCGGTTTCACAATCAAATCGTCGACACTGCCGGCAAAGAGCACGCAAAGTCCTGCACACCCGACAATAAATAGTACCTTACGGAAGGTATCGTTGTTTTTCAAAACTACATAGAACAGACTAATATAAAGAGGCAGCCACGTGATGGCAGTCGTCAGCACATGAGCAACTCTGTCCAAGTAGAGGGAGTCACTGCCATTCACTGCTAACAACGCTTGTCGGTCAATGTTCTCAAGCGTCTGCAAGAGGCTGTCACTTGTCAGAAGGAGATCTAACATTATCATAGATTATATTTCTTCCATTTTTTTTGTTTCAATCCATCCTTCCTTACCGTCAGCTATACGGATTTCCTTCCAGCCTTTCATCGAACCGTCAGTGATAACCACTTTCGTTCCTTCATGAAGCACGAACAGATCCGTACCGTTTTGAGCCGGTGTACTCTTTACAGTCACAGAGGAAGCAGTGATGATGGCTCCCTTGCGATACATCAGGTTCTGCTTCTGCTGCCAGGCAAAAAGATTGCTGAACAGGAAGACCACCAATAGGATGATACCACCGAAGAAACCCGTTTTCCTGAGCCACAGACGGTCAGAGAACAAATAGATCAATAGGAGTACAATCACAAGAGTCAGCGAGATCAGCGACATTCTGGCCCAACCGTCCACACTCATCAGGTTCACCAACGACCGGTACCATGTGAAGAAGAACATCTCTGACTCTGGCACTATCTTGTCGATAGTCTTTGAATTCGCAATTTGCAGGTTGAAGCGGATATCGCGATCACCAGGTGAGAGCAACAAAGCACGCTCGTAGTTCAGCACGGCCTTGGTGATATTCTCCGAACGATAGTAGGCATTGCCAAGATTATAATACAACTCTGCAGCAGCACCTTGTTTCAGTAGGGTTTCATAGTCCTTGATGGCCTGCTGGTAGTGGCCGCGCGCATAAGCACTGTCAGCCTCTGCCTTTGTGACTGCTGATGCAGTGGCAGGCAGAAGCAGCAATAAGAGGAGCAGCGTGACCTTCGAACTGCGACGTCTTTTCATTGTCTCCTCAATCTTCTCGATAGCTGTCATCGCCTTATGATATACTTTCTTCATATTTCCCTTCGGATCTCCTGGGGCATAACGTTCGAACTCACAGTCATCCAGCGCACTCACAAACTGCAGGATAGTGGCTTTGCTGACTTCTCGTTCTGCCAGACGCAGGCTGATATTGTCATGCGACAACTGCTCGACGGGGATATTCAACTTATCACCGACATAACCCCAGAGCGCGCGCAATACCTCGTCGTAGAAATCACCCGGTTTATTCTCAGCCATCAGACTGGCGGCTTTCTTCAGTCGTTTCGTAGCCACTTTGTTGGCTTTCTTACCTCGCATCTTCGTCACATTGGCATTCTCAATAGCCCGCTGACGGAACACGACGAACAGCGTAATGAAAATGAAGGCCAACACCACGAGACAAATCCAATAAGCCGTCGATCCAAAGAAGAAATCATCAAGCGAATGCTGACGCACATCGCCTGTCTTGATATAGCGGATATCTTTACTCAATTCCTGAAGTTCCTGACCAGAGAAATCATTTACCTTACCAGCACCTGCACCTTTTGCCACGTCAAGGCTAAAGCCCTCACTCTTCACAGTCTGATAGCTATTGGTCGTCGTATCGAAATAGGTAAACTCCACCGGCGGTATCTCATACTTTCCCTGATGACGTGGAACCACCAGCATATCGTAGATCATAGACCCCTCGATACCGCTTGAGGTCAATTTAGTCTTATCGGTTACTTTCGGCTCATATTTATCAAAATCCTTCGGGAAATTCACAACAGGCTGTTTAATGAGTTTCAAGTTACCGGCACCACTGACAATCACACGCAGGGTAACAGGGTCATTAGCTTTGGTCTCGGTCTTATCCAACTGGGCTGAAACCGAAAATTTTCCTACAGCACCTGAGAAATTTGCTGGACGCTGCGGCAATGGATCAACTTGTATCTCGATTCCTGGAGCCACAATCTTCTTCTTCACCTCAATATAGCCAGAGCCACCATTGAAGAATGCCTCGAAAGGATCAACATTACGGTTCTGCTGTACCACGATACCTTCAAAGGTGATACTCGGGATCTGCAGTTTACCAGTCATCTGCGGGAACATCACATACTGACTCCACGTACAGGTACGATAAGGACGACCGTTCACGCGCTCAATAGAGAAACTCTTTTGCTGAGGCAATTCTACCTCCTGTGAATAGAAACTCTTCAGGTCGGGCATATCGCCACGTAGTTGGGTCAGCGACACCAATGTATAGACCTTATAGGTCAGCAAAATAGGCTCCTGTTCATGCACACGGTTCTTGTTGGCACTCACCTTGATGAAGAGGTCAGAACCTGAAATATGACTACCAGCATCTCGCATCTCACCACCATCATCCTGTTGTTGGCGCTGCTGACGGGCAGAACTTGCAGAACCCGACACCTTGATGGTCAGAGCGTTCGATGCGATACTCTTACCACTTACAACTACATGTGCGGGAGGGATGGTAAAAGTACCATTCTTCGTGGCACTAACGATATAAGTATAAGTGATTGACGAAGTGGAGCTGGTATGCCCATTGATCATCTGATAGCTCGACTGCATGGAACGATTAGGACCGATGAGCACCTCCAAGGCATCCGGAATATCACCTGCCCGGAAATCACTGACGTTCTGGGTATTTACTGTATAGGTCAGACGGAACTGCTCACCAACGGCCACATGGGAGGGCGCAGCCCCGGTCAACGTTTGCGCATATGAGGTGAATAATGAACAGTTAATTGTAGTGAATAGTACCAGCAGTACTTTCACAACCCACGTCATCTTCACGTCATCTCTAAAGAAACTCACTATATTCTTCACTATTTCTTATTATCTATTATCAATTCCCTATTACATCATTAATTACCAATTCTTCTGATTAGCCCGACGCTGCGGCTGCTGCTGGGCTTTTTTCAGCTTATCCTGCGTCTGTTTCTCGTTCTGGATGGCGGCATTCAGCAACTGCTCGGCATTATCCTTGCTCATCTGGGGCTTCTGCTGCTCTTGCTGCTTCTTGTCATCCTGTTTGTCAGAATTCTGGTCTTTCTGCTGATCATCTTTCTTTTGGTTGTCCTTTTTCTGGTCATCATTGTTCTGACCCTGATTCTGTTTCTGCTGGTCTTGCTTCTGCTTCTGATGTTTGCAGAGCACGAGGTTGTAGCGTGTCTCGTCGTCATTCGGGTTCAGACGCAAGGCATTCTTATAAGCCTCGATAGCCTCTCCGTACATCTTATGGGTTTGGCAGATCACACCGATATTATGGAACGACTGGGCCTTACGCAGGGGATTGGTCTCCAACCTGGAAGCGTTCTCAAACTGAGTGACAGCGGCAGAGTCTTTCTTCTGAGCCATAAGTGCATTACCCAAGTTAAAGGAAGCCTGCGGATTCTTAGGATTCTGCTCGATGGCCTTCCGGTAAGACACTTCTGCATTGGGATAGTCGCCCATACGGAACTGTTTGTTACCCTGACGGATATACTGGCGATCGGTCTGCGCTGTAACCGACAGAGCTGTCAAGAACAACAGCATGACAGCAACCTTTCGTTTACCGAACAGAGAAACATGTTTCAACAACGGGTTTCTACGGTCAAAGATACAGATTTCCAGAATCAGCAGCAACAGAGCCAACACACCGAAGGCTTGGAACTGCTCATCGAACTCACTATAGACTGCCGTCGAAGTCTCTTTCTTCGCCAACTTGTCCAACTCATTGTCCAACTGTTCCTGGGCGGCACTATTGTTCTCCACATGGATATAAGCACCACCTCCAGCCTGAGCCACCTGCTTACACATATCTTCATTCAGGGCCGACATCACAGTATTACCCGTATTGTCCTGCATGTAGTTGCCTGTACCTGGAACGGGGATAGGAGCACCTTGTGTCGAACCGACCCCAAGCACATAGACACGCATACCATTCTTCTTCGCTGCCTCTGCAGCCTCTACGGCCCCACCCTCATGGTCCTCACCGTCGGTGATCACGACGATTGCCTTGCCGATACCTTCTTCTTGGGTGAAGCTATGCGAGGCCATCTCAATAGCCCTGGCGATGTCTGTACCCTGCGATGCCATCATCGACGGGTCGATACTTGAGAGGAACATCTTCGCCGAAACATAGTCACTGGTAATTGGCAACTGCACGAATGCATCACCAGCAAACACGATTAATCCAATCTTATCGTTCGTGAAGTGGTCGACAAGGTTCTCTACCATCATCTTACTACGACCGAGACGACTCGGTACGATATCTTCTGCCCGCATCGAATTACTGATATCCATCGCGATAATTGTCTCGATTCCGACACGCTTCTCGTGGTTGATTTTTGTACCCATCTGAGGACGGGCCAGCATCACAATCAAGAGAGCAAGTGCTCCTTGCAGAATCCAGAACTTCACAGAAGGACGGAAACGTGACACATCAGGCATCAAGGCCTTCAATAGTGACGGTTCACCAAACTTACGAAGCCGTTTCTTCTGGTTTCTATATGACAAGTACCTAATCAGTGCCAATAAAGGAATCAGCACCAACAGATAAAGATATATAGGACTTTCAAATCTGAACATATTACGGTATCCTCCTGAAAATAGTTATACGTAACAACAACTCCAGCAAAAGGGCAATTATCGCTACCAAAGCAAAAGGCTGATAGGCCTCATAACGTTTGCTGAACTTCTTAACGTTCAGCTTGCTCTTCTCCAACTGGTCAATCTCCTTATAGATATTGCGAAGTTCTTTGGTATTCGTGGCTCGATAGAAATCACCTTCTGTAGCAGCGGCAATCTCACTGAGGGTCTTCGTGTCGATTTCCACTGGGATATTCACATACTGCACACCACCAGCCACAGGCATCGGGTATGGAGCAACTTTGTTTGTGCCGACACCGATGGTATAGACACGAATGCCCAGACTCTTGGCAATCTCGGCAGCGGTCATCGGGGATATGTCACCTCGGTTGTTACTACCGTCGGTCAACAAGATGACAACCTTACTTTTAGCCTTCGACTCCTTCAGACGACTGACAGCGTTGGCTAATCCCATACCGATGGCCGTTCCGTCCTCGATCAATCCCCTGGCTGCGATGTCGGTCCTCACATTCTGCAACAGATTCAACAGAGAGGTGTGATCAGTAGTCATCGGACACTGTGTAAACGCCTCGCCAGCAAAGATACTAAGACCGATATTGTCATCAGGACGACCGATGATGAACTCTGCAGCCACCTGCTTGGCAGCCTCGATGCGATTAGGTTTCAGGTCCTCAGCCAGCATACTTGTCGAAACGTCCATCGCCAACATGATATCGATACCTTCCACCGTCTTACTGGCCCAAGAATTATGGGTCTGAGGACGTGCCAGTACCAAGATAATCATGACAAAGGCCAATACCCTCAGCAGCATGGAAAGTGGCATCAACCTTACCTTCCAGCTCTTCGGTGCGAAACGAAAGGCAAAAGTATCGCTCATCCGTATCGTGGGCTCAGTTTTCTTCCTGTACATCACATACCAAATCAAATAAGGTATGATCAACAGGAGCAGAAACAGATATTCTTTATTGGCAAATTCCATTTGATTCCTTTTAATTCAACAACAGATAAAGTGTATAGACCACATAGACAAACAACAATCCTGAGACCGTAGCCAGCAAAGTAATGACAGTACGAAGCACCCTGCGAGCCTTCTGCGACCGTTGGTCTTCCTCAGTCAACTGTGGCTTCACGGTCTCCTCCACGGGCACATCTTCCTGTTTTGTCTGGTTAATGAAGTCGATAGCATTCACGAGATTACGATCATTCTCGTTGATGAGTGTCGAGTATTTAGCAAACTTCACGAGGTCTGCCGTCAGGAAGAGCTGACGCAACTCACTGATGGCGTTCTCGTCCTGAGTAGCCGTCAGTTTATCGATAATCTCACTACTGGTCATCTCCATCGCGTTGAAGCCGTAGCGCTCCTCGATATATTTACGTAAGGTGTCTGTCAACTTGGTATAGTACTCCTTTGAGTTCTCCGAACTTACCATCTTATCAGCCTTGATCTGCTCTATCTCCTTCATAGCCTTCTGATGGGGCAATAGACGTTTCACGATACGTATCGTCTTGATAATCGGTTTGTTGTCACGCAGACGCAGATAGAGGTAATAGGTTACAGCCAGCAGCACCAACATCAACACGCTCAGCCAGAAGGAGAGACTCCAATCGCTCCACAGGAAGGGGTTATCTTGCACGTCCTTAGGTCCAAAGAACTGATCGACATGGGCTGTATCCACCTCGATAGTCAGCACCTTCAAGGCCAGACTCTTACTCTTATAGGGCTTGCCGTCAATTTTTACAGTCATAGGCGGCAGATAATACAAGGTGTCGTCAAATGAGGTCAGCGTATAGACCATCGATCTGGACATAAAACCATTATCCTGTGAAACATCAGGGCGTTGCTCACTATTCAGTACCTCCACCCCAGGCGTAATGTACTGAGTGGGCTGGAACACTGGGAACTCCACCTTTGCGTTCTCCTTCGCATGAGCCGTCAGTGTCAGGTGAACCTGCTGTCCAACGAAAATCTCGATAGAGTCAATTTGTACCTCTACCGAAACTTGCGCCGACAAACGGAACGCACTGACCGCCAATACGATAAGAAAGACTAATCTTTTCATTAACTTCTTTGTTTAAACAATAGCAACAACGACTTCACAAAGTCTTCGTTCGTCGCAATGCTGACATGATCCACATTGCTTTTGTTGAAAGTCTCCTCCAACTGTGCCTGCCTACCCATCCAGTAGCGCTGGTAGTCACGGCGCAGTCGTTTTGAGCTGGTATCGATATACTGCTCGAAGCCCGTCTCTGCATCCACCACCTTCATCAAACCCACATCAGGCAACTCCTTGGCCCGCACGTCATACACCTGAATGGCTACCACGTCGTGCTTTCGACTACAAATCTGAAGTGACTGCTGAAAGTCTTCACGTACATAGAAGTCACTGAGAATAAAAGCTGTCGTACGGCGCTTCTGCACGCCCGACAAAAACTCTACAGCCTGTTTCACGTCAGTACGTTTTGACTCCGGTTGGAAATCCAGCATCTCACGGATGATGTAGAGGATATGTTTACGACCCTTTTTAGGCGGAATGTACTTTTCGATACGGTCTGAGAAGAACACGACGCCGATTTTATCGTTGTTCTGAATGGCAGAGAAGGCGATGGTCGCGGCAATCTCCGTCACCATGTCACGCTTCATCTGACGCTGGGTACCGAAATCGAGCGAACCACTTACATCGATCATCAGCATGACCGTCAACTCACGCTCTTCCTCAAACACCTTCACGTAAGGACGGTGGAAACGGGCAGTCACATTCCAATCAATATCTCGCACATCATCGCCAAACTGATATTCACGCACCTCGCTGAAGGCCATACCCCTGCCCTTGAAAGCGCTATGGTACTGGCCGGCAAAGATGTTTGAACTCAGACCACGGGTCTTGATCTCAATCTTACGGACTTTCTTTAAGATTTCGCTAGTCTCCATGATACGGTAGCAAATTCTTCACTATTCACTATTCACTCTTCCCTTTTTAGGGCACTTCCACCTTATTGATAATTTTCGACACGATTTCCTCGCTGGTAATATTGCTGGCTTCTGCCTCATAGGTCAAGCCTATACGATGACGCAACACATCATGAGCCACAGCACGCACGTCCTCAGGCACCACATAGCCGCGACGCTTGATGAAGGCGTAGGCTCGAGCGGCCTTAGCCAGATTGATTGAGGCACGAGGAGAACCACCGAACGAAATCATATCCTTCAAGTCCTTCAGGCCATAGCGATCCGGATAACGGGTAGCAAATACGATATCTGCGATATACTGCTCAATCTTCTCGTCGAGATACACCTCACGCACCACGCTACGAGCTTTCAGAATCTCCTCGGCAGTCGTTACGGGTCTTACTGTCGGCATCTCACCTGCGATATTCTCACGGATAATCTTCTTCTCCTCGTCGAGCGAAGGATAGTCGATGACCACTTTCAGCATGAAACGGTCCACCTGAGCCTCAGGCAGCGGATAGGTTCCTTCCTGCTCGATAGGGTTCTGCGTAGCCATCACGAGGAAGGGGTTCGGCAACTTAAAGGTTTCGCTGCCAATGGTTACCTGTTTTTCCTGCATAGCCTCGAGCAAGGCACTCTGTACCTTTGCAGGAGCGCGGTTAATTTCATCTGCAAGCACGAAGTTGGCAAACACGGGGCCTTGCTTCACCTGGAATTTCTCGTCTTTCTGTGAGTAGATCATCGTACCGATAACGTCTGCAGGCAACAGATCTGGCGTAAACTGGATACGACTGTAGTCTGCGTCAATCAACTGCGAGAGGGTCTTGATAGCCAATGTCTTAGCCAAACCAGGCACACCTTCCAACAGAATATGTCCGTCACTCAGCAAACCAATCAGCAGTGAATCTACGAGATGCTTCTGTCCTACGATGACCTGGTCCATGCCGGCCACAAGATTTGTCACGAATGCACTTTGTTGTTCTATCCGGATATTCAGTTCACGGATGTCAATAGCTTCTGCCATAATATTTCTTTAATTTTAAACTGTTCTTCATTAATTTAATTAGTTGTCTGCGTCTTTTTTTTCTTCAGTTGCAGTTTTGGAATCTTTATCTCCTGTCCAATCTTCAGCGGTGATGCAGCTTTCAGTCCATTATAGACTTCCAGATAGCACTCCATGTCTGGCCCAAGTGTCCGCTGGGCAATCCTTCGAAGGTTATCACCCTCTTTCACCTTCACCACCTTTTCTGTACCGACAATCCGATAGGCACCAGTTCTCACGCGAGCATCCATCGCTGCATACTTGTCTACCTCTGGGGCGACTGGCTTTGGAGCGACTGCTGCCGGTTTGACGGTTTCAACAGGCTTCGTCTCTTCGGCCTTCACTTCAGGCTTGGGCGCCTCAACGGGTTTGTCCACAATGGGTTCTGCAGGTTGTTCAGCTTCAGGTGCTGAGACCGCTGCCTTAGTCGAGTCAACAACCAACGTATCTTCCACCACAGTCTTCGGCATCTCGACTGGGGGCTTCGGGGCCTCAACAGGTTGCTCACCCTTCATTGGGAAGTAGTTACCCAAGAGATATCCGACACCAAGTCCCAAGAGCAGGGCCACTGCTGGTATCAGCCACTTCCGACTGCCAGAGCCTTCCTCTTCATCTTCATAGTCAGGTTCTTCTTCTGGTTCCTTCACAAACTCCTCGTTCGCAGGCGTTTCAACCGCTTCATAGACAGGCTCTTCAGTCGCTATCGATGCAGAAGAACTGACTGGTTCAGACTCCACAACTGGCGCTGATGCCTCTACTGACATTGGTTCCGCATCAGGTGCTGGCGCATCTGTAACCTTATTTTCTCCCAATGGGATGGGTTTCTCAAATGACGGATCTTCATCCACGAAATCCACGAGTGGCATCGAGGCAGCTTTTACTTCTGGTGTGACATATGCCTCCGAAGTGGTATCTTCCGCGAAATCCACACCCTCATTCAGCACGACGGTCTCAAACTGCGAGAAGGGTTTGTTTACGATTTCCTTCAGCAACAGGTCCGGTGTGAAGGTAATCTTGTTATGCCCTTCGATAAGCACCCGTTCGCCCGTATTCACGTTCACGCTCTCACGGGGATCCACATCGATAATTTTAAAGGTACCAAAGCCCTTTACCTTGACAACCATATCACGCTCCAACGCCTGCTGGATGACGTCGAACATCTCATTGACAAAGTTCGAGGCATCATTCTTCGACAACCCCTTGCGGTCGCTCAGCACCTTGGCTATATCTTGTATCGTCAACTTTCCCATTAGTCGTTACCTCCATTCTTTACACGTTCCTTCCAATTCACGTTAGGTTTAAAGTTCAGCACCAATTTGGGAGGCACAAGCATCCGCTGTCCCGTTGATGGGTTCACCATCACGCGCTCTAGTTTCTTCTTTACCTCGAAAGTACCGAATGTCGGAACGAGCACGGCATCATCTTCCTGGAAACGATCACCCATCGTCTCCACGAGAAGATTGACCATTCGCTGGGTGTCCTCAGGTGAATACCCTGTCCGTTGTGCAAGTTCTGCGATGAATTCTTTATTCGTCATATATCTTATTTGATTACTGTTCCATATAAATCGAAGGCTTCAGCATCGGTCATCTCTACATCATAGAATGCACCGATAGTCAGCTGTCCCTCACTAACGGGAATAAGCACCTCTGGGTCGACCTCAGGTGAACAGTATTCAGTTCTTCCAACAAAATAATCACCCTCCAAACGGTCGATGATTACCTTAAAGGTCTTGCCCACCTTCTCTTCCTCCAGTTCTGCACTAATCGTCTGTTGGATACGCATCAGTTTGTCAAGACGCTGCTGCTTCACATCCTCCGGCACATCATCCTCATAGTGTCCTGCAGAATAGGTTCCCTCCTCTTCTGAATAAGCGAAGGCACCCATCCGCTCAAAACGGGCCCACTTCACAAACTGCTTGAGTTCTTCGAAGTCAGCCTCAGTCTCGCCTGGGAATCCCACCATCAGCGTCGTTCTGATACAGATACCAGGCACCTCTCGACGCAATCTCTCCACGAGCTCGTAGGTCTCAGCCTTTGTCACGTGACGTTGCATCCGCTGGAGCATGTGGTCCGAGATATGCTGCAGGGCGATATCCAGATATTTACAGACATTCTGCTTCTCCCGCATCACGCGCAGTAGGTCCCATGGGAAATGCGTCGGATAGGCGTAGTGCAGCCTGATCCACTCCACTCCGGGAATGTCCGCCATCTGCTCAATGAGCTCAGCGATATGCTGCTTGCCGTCAATATCGACACCATAGTAGGTCAGTTCCTGAGCAATCACATTAAACTCCTTGCGACCAGTCTTTACTAGATAGCGCACCTCATCCAGAATCTCTGCCATCGGCCTACTCTGGTGGCGTCCAGTAATCAGGGGAATCGCACAGTAGGCACAATGACGATCACAGCCTTCACTGATCTTTACGTAGGCATAGTGATCAGGGGTTGTCACATGACGATGATAAACATTATCAGCCGCCGTCTTCTCACTGATGTCCTGCAAGAGCTTACGATAGTTAAACTTCCCGTACCAGCCATCCACCTCAGGAATTTCTTTCTCAAGATCAGCCAGATAACGTTCTGATAGACAACCCATCACATAGAGCTGCTCTACCCTACCCTCGGTCTTCGCCTGTGCGAACTCGAGAATGGTGTTGATACTCTCCTCTTTGGCATCGTTGATAAAACCACAGGTATTCACCACGACAATCTCTCCCTGCGGATTGTCACTGTCGTGCGTACACGTGAAACCATTAGATTCCAACAATCCCATCAGCATCTCGCTATCGACGAGATTCTTTGAGCAACCGAGTGATATGATATCTATAGTCTTCACTATCCCCTATTCACTTTTCACTATTCACTCTTCCCTTTAAACAGCGAGTCCACGAACTGACGCTTGTTGAAAAGTTGCAGGTCCTTCATCCCCTCACCCAGGCCGATATATTTCACTGGCACCTTCAACTGGTCGGAGATACCAATCACCACACCACCTTTGGCCGTACCGTCAAGTTTCGTGATTGCCAGCGAAGTGATCTGTGTCACAGCAGCAAACTGCTTCGCCTGCTCGAACGCATTCTGTCCGGTAGAGCCGTCCAGCACGAGCATCACCTCGTCTGGAGCTTCTGGCAGCACCTTCTTCATCACCTCCTTGATTTTCTTCAACTCGTTCATCAGCCCCACCTTGTTGTGCAGACGGCCGGCCGTATCTATCAGCACCACATCGGCACCATTGGCTTTAGCACTCTGCAACGTATCGAAAGCCACAGAAGCGGGATCGGATCCCATCTGCTGCTTCACCACAGGCACGCCCACACGCTCACCCCAGATACACAACTGCTCAACGGCAGCAGCACGGAAGGTGTCGGCCGCACCGAGACACACCTTCTTACCTGCCTGTTTGAACTGCCAGGCCAGTTTACCGATAGTGGTAGTCTTACCCACGCCATTCACACCCACAACGAGTATCACATAGGGTTTATGGTCGCCTGGAAGATCCCAGTTATCATTGTCTTCAGAATTGTTTTCAGCCAACAGGTCGGCAATCTCATCACGCAAAATCGCATTGAGTTCCGACGTACTCACGTATTTATCTCGAGCCACGCGCTCTTCGATGCGACGGATGATCTTCAACGTCGTATCCACGCCCACATCACAGGTGATAAGCACCTCCTCAAGGTTATCCAGCACATCGTCGTCCACCTTCGATTTACCGGCTACAGCTCTCGCCAACTTGTCAAAGACACTGGTCTTGGTCTTTTCCAGTCCCTTGTCAAGTGTCTCTTTCTTTTCTTTATTGAAAAATCCAAAAATTCCCATACATTATTATTTTGCATGCAAAATTAATAATTTTCGATGAAACCGCAAAAAAAGAGGCTGCAATTTAACTTGCAGCCTCTCATTTTTATGTAAAATTAAAATTAGCTCCGGATTAGTTCTTGAAGAAGTCCTTAACGGCCTCATTGGGAACCATCTGCTCGTCGAAGATGTAAGCGCCAGTCTTCGGGCTCTTAACCATCTTGATCACCTTTGTGTAAGCGCGACCATCCTTTGAACCTTCATGGAGGGTAGCAACGGTTTTCTTTGCCATTCTTCAGTCGTATTATTTAATTTCCTTGTGAAGAGTCATCTTCTTCAGGATGGGGTTATACTTCATCAGCTCCATACGCTCTGGCGTATTCTTGCGATTCTTTGTAGTCACATAACGGCTTGTGCCGGGCATGCCACTGTTCTTATGCTCAGTGCACTCCAGGATCACCTGAACGCGATTGCCTTTTGCTTTCTTGCTTGCCATCTCTATTAATCTCCTATCACTTTAATGTCCTTCCAATCGACGTAGCCTTTGGCAACTGCCTGCTTCAGGGCTGCGTCAAGGCCCACTTTGTTAATCATACGAAGACCAGCAGCGCTAATCTTCAGCTGAATCCAGCAACCCTCCTCTACATAGTAGAACTTCTTGCTGAAAAGGTTGACGTCAAAGCTTCTCTTTGTGTGGTGCTTTGAGTGAGACACATTGCAACCAATCTGTGCCTTCTTTCCGGTAATTTGACAAATCTTAGACATTTCTATCTACTTTTTTCTTGTGGTTTACACTTACTTATTCCAAACAGCGTGCAAAGGTACACATTTTAATTGAGATTCAAACGTTTGCCCGACTGGAAAAAGAAAGAATTAATGTTTTTTAACCTTCTCGTACTGGTCTGGGCTCATTTTCTTCCTTCAAGAAACTCAAAAACAGTTCCATAGCCTTGTTGGTGGCAATAGCCAGATTGATGTCCCGACCATGATCTTCTTCCACTTTCAAAGTTACAACACGTTCAGCACTGCCACAGGCCAGCCAGATGGTTCCAACGGGAATCTCCTTCGTACCGCCCGAAGGTCCTGCCACACCTGTTGCCGAGATGGCATAGTCCGTCTGAAGCGTCCTGCAGGCACCCTTCACCATAGCTACAGCCACCTCCTCGCAGACGGCTGTCTTCTCCAGAAGCACCTGAGGATCAACGTCCAGCAGACGCTCTTTAATTTCATTCACGTACGAGATAATGCCACCCTTGAAATATTTCGAGGCACCAGGCACCGAGATGATAGCCTCGGCTATGCGACCTCCCGTACAACTCTCCGCCGTACCGACGGTCTTTTCAGTCTCCCAGAGGATCTCACTGATTTCCCTGCTTATTATTTTACTTTCAAAATCCATATTATAATATTGTTCAATGTCACTTAAATGTCACTTTCGAGAATGCAGGAGCATCGATATCGCAGAATTCACCGTCGAGATACTTGTAGTAGCCCACAATACCAATCATCGCCGCATTGTCCGTCGTATAGCTAAACTTCGGGATGTAGATCGTCCACCCATAACGTTTCTCCGCATCATAGAACGCATTGCGCAGGCCGTTGTTCGCACTCACGCCACCAGCCACAGCCACATGCTTGATGCCCGTCTGCTTCACGGCTTTCTTCAGTTTCTTCATCAGGATGTCCACGATGGTCCACTCCAACGAGGCAGCAATGTCTTCCTTATGATGCTCCACGAAATCCGGATCCTCCTTTACCCACTTCTGCAACGAGTAGAGGAACGATGTCTTCAAGCCCGAGAAGCTATAATCCAACCCTGGGATATTCGGCTCCGCAAATGTATAGGCCTTAGGATTTCCCTGACGCGCCAGACGGTCGATAATCGGACCACCGGGATAGCCCAGTCCCATTACCTTCGAACACTTGTCGATGGCCTCGCCAGCAGCGTCGTCGATAGTCTGTCCCAGCACCTCCATATCGTTGTAGGCATTCACCTTCACGATCTGCGAGTTTCCACCCGATACCAAAAGACACAAGAAAGGCAGTGGCGGTTGCTGCGTACTCCCTTCAGACTCACGGATGAAATGCGCCATCACATGTCCTTGCAGGTGATTCACATCGATAAGGGGAATCCCCAGGCTCCTGGCAAAACCCTTTGCAAAACTCACTCCAACAAGCAACGACCCCATCAGACCCGGTCCACGGGTAAAGGCGATAGCCGTCAATTGCTCCTTGGTGATTCCTGCCTTCTTAATAGCCTGATCGACCACTGGCACCACATTCTGCTGATGCGCCCTTGAAGCTAACTCAGGCACGACACCACCATAGGCCTCATGTACCGCTTGCGACGCCGTCACATTCGACAGCAACACCCCATTCTTGAGTACAGCCGCCGACGTATCGTCACAACTCGACTCTATACCTAATATATATATATCGTTCTCCATCAGTACGTCAATATTTCCACCCCATGCTCAGTCATCACGAGCGTATGCTCCCATTGGGCACTCGGTTTTTCGTCCTCTGTAATGACCTCCCAGCCGTATGGGTCGTCGGCATCGATGAAGACGCGCCAGGTACCCATATTAATCATCGGCTCGATGGTGAACACCATACCAGGCACCAGCAACATGCCTGTACCCCGATGACCGTAATGGTTCACGTCAGGCTCCTCATGGAACTGGAGCCCTACCCCATGACCTGCTAAGTCTCTCACCACTCCATAGTGATATTTCTCGCAATGCTTCTCGATGGCGTGGCCGATGTCGCCCACAAACGAGTAAGGCTTGGCAGCCTCCATACCGATTTCCAAGCATTCCTTGGCCACACGTACCAATTGCTCCTTCTCTGGTGTCGTCTTGCCGATGATGAACATACGACTGGCGTCAGCATAGTAGCCGTCGAGGATGGTCGTAAAATCCACGTTGATGATATCACCCTCCTCCAGCACGTCTTCCTCCTTGGGAATACCGTGACACACCACCTCGTTGATTGACGTGCATACCGACATTGGGAAGCCCTCATAGTTCAGACAAGCAGGAATAGCCCCATGATCCTCACAATATTGACGGCAAATCTGGTCAATCTCCAACGTATTCATGCCCGCATGAATCTGCTTGGCCACCTCGTCAAGCACACCCGTATTCACGACACCCGCCTTGCGGATGCCCTCTATCTGTTCTGGTGTCTTGATCAGTTCACGAGTCGGCACCAGCTTACCTTTGTTTTCCCAGTACATGATGGTCTTGTCCATTTCCGTCGGTTCCTGACCCGACAGACAGTGCCATCTCTTTTTCTTCTTAAATGCGTTCATTTCATATCAATTTGCAACGGATTCCTCAAAATCCGCTGCAAAGTTACAATTAACTACGCAAACCGCAAAATAAATTAATATTTATTTATATTCGAAAAAAAACGTGTCACACATCAATTATTGAGAAAAGAATCGTATCTTTGCAACCAGAAACATACCACCAGATTAAATAATAACAACTTAAAACCTATTAGCTATGTTGAAAAAACTATTTCTTACGATGAGTCTTTTAGGACTGTTCTCTGTCTGCTACGGACAAGGAACTACAAACCCTCTACCTGCTATGCCTCAAGGCAAACTGCTACGCGTGGAATATGCTTACAACGGCATGCGGATTCCAGAATATAGCGATTTCGACCTGAAGCGCGATGTCGAAACCGGAAAGAGTGAGTTTAATTTCCGCCATTACAACACCCAGGTTTCACATGACGGTGCCCCCGATTCGCTCTTCACCGAAGCCCGTCGTATCATTGAGGAAGAGCGTATGTATGAATATGGAGACATCTACCATCTGCCAGCCGAACTGGAAGCAAGCATGCTCGACGGTTTCAGTTGGCATTTTGGCGCTTACTTTGAAAATGGAGTTCACATTTCGTCACACGGTCGTCACGTTCTGCCAGAAGGCAAAGGTCTTCACTCTTTAGAGAATTTGCTTTACAAGGCCGCAAATGATATCATCGAAGCCACACTCGACAGATAAAGAAGTTCTACGTTTTTTTGTCTTTTATAGACAATATTTCAAAAATCTTTTGTACCTTTGCACCCCGAAATCACTCAATTATCTAACAGAACCAATTATCAACTTAATTATCACAATGAAAAAGATCTTAATGAGTGTGCTGGTAGCCAGCCTAGCGGTCTCGGCAATGGCACAGGAGAAATTCGAACAGGGTAAACCTAACGATGACAATTATCGATACCTCGATGAGTACAAGGGGCTCAAAGACTACATCGACTATTCCAAGTATCCTAATTTCAAGTTGGGTATAGGTACTACCGTTCCAGACTATCTTAAGAAATCTACGGTCTATGAACTGACCAACAAGAACTTCACAGAGACTGTTGCTGGTAACGCCATGAAGATGTCCAGTTGCGTGGATGGCAATGGTAACATGAATTTTGAAACCGTGAAGAACTATGTGAATGCAGCTACTGAGGCTGGTCTGAATGTTTACGGCCATACGCTGGCTTGGCACTCTCAGCAAGCAAATGGATGGCTGAGAAAGCTCATTGCTGACAAAGCAGACCCCAGTTCTGAACAGGTATATACAGAGGTGGCCAGCAAGGATTTCCGTACGAATAAGTCTGTAGGTTGGAAATCAAATGAGTCAACCTATGGTTTCACCATCACCTTTGATGGGACCGACGGTATGAAAATTCATACGACCAAAAAATGTGACAACTACTGGGATGTGCAGTTCCTGGCCATGACTGATATTATGCTCAAGACAGGCGACAGCTACAAGATGACCATCACCATTCGCGGAACAAAGGACGGCACGATGCACAGCAAATTGGGCGACTTTAATAGTCCCTTTAGCGATGAGACATGTCCTAACTTTGATTTTACAACCGAATGGAAAGATGTGGAAGTCGATTACAAGCCCGTGATGGACAATAACTTCCTGCTGCTGCAATGTGGCGATTTCGTGGGCGACATCTTTATCAAGAACATCAAATTCGAGGGTTATCAGGGAAAGATGATTCCTCTGACTCAGGAGGAGCGTCACGATATCCTCGTGGAAGCAATGGACAAGTGGATCAAGGGCATGATGGAAGCCTGCGACGGCAAGGTGAAGGCATGGGATCTCGTAAATGAGGCTATTGCCGGCGATGGTAATGACGGTGAAGGTAACTACGAGCTACAGCATTCTAAAGGCTATAAGGGCGGTACATGGGATGTCGGTGGCCAAGAATTTTTCTGGCAGGACCATTTGGGTGATTTGGACTATGTGCGTCAGGCTTGTCGCCTGGCCCGTAAGTATGGCCCCGAGGATGTCAAACTCTTCATCAACGACTATAACCTCGAGTCTGATTGGGATGACAATAAAAAACTGAAATCGCTTATCAACTGGATCAAGAAATGGGAGGCTGATGGCGTGACCAAGATCGACGGTATAGGTACCCAGATGCACATTTCATACCACGAAGATAGTGGTATACTAAATAGCAGAAAGCAGCACATCACCAAGATGTTCGAGCTGTTAGCTCAATCGGGCAAGCTGGTTCGCGTCAGCGAGATGGATATGGGTTATGTTATTAGTGGTACTTACCCTAACGAGAAAAAGGCCTACATAAATACGATTACTGAGGCTCAGCACAAGAAAATGGCCGACTTCTACGAATGGATCATCAAGGAATATTTCCGCCTGATACCTGCTGCTCAGCAATGGGGTATCTGTCAGTGGTGTCCTACCGATGCACCTGACATAGAACACACTTGGCGCCAAGCAGAGCCTGTAGGTATCTGGGATCTCGACTTCTACCGCAAGCATGTCTATGCCGGTTTCGTACGCGGACTTGCTGGTAGCGAACCCACAGGTATCAACAC
>JAEEGJ010005779.1_pt1 | contig 38173 bp, 24 predicted proteins | sample 8958761 | NCBI WGS metagenome assembly JAEEGJ01 (sample SAMN16246546, study PRJNA631951) | gut metagenome | biome: gut microbiome; feature: rumen; material: RS-attached | host: Bos | place: Iran: Karaj | collected 2018-10
TTATGGCAGATTTGAAAGCTTTTGCAGAACAGTTAGTGAACCTTACCGTAAAGGAAGTTAACGAACTCGCTCAGATTTTGAAAGACGAATATGGCATCGAGCCCGCCGCTGCAGCTGTTGCTGTTGCCGCTGGTCCCGCTGCTGCTGGTGCCGCTGAGGCTGAGGAGAAGACCTCGTTTGACGTTGTCCTCAAGGCCGCTGGTGCTCAGAAACTCCAGGTGATCAAGAAGGTGAAAGAGCTCCTCAGCTTGGGTCTGAAGGACGCTAAGGACCTTGTTGACAAGGCTCCCGCAACCCTGAAGGAGGGTGCTTCCAAGGACGAGGCCGAGGCTCTGAAGTCAGAGATCGAGGGTCTTGGTGCCGAGGTTGAACTGAAATAATAGCACCTGTTAACAGGTGTGTAGGTTAAGAACCACCTATTTTGGGTTCTTAACCTTTTTGTGTCAAATTTGACCTATACAACACGATTCATCAGGAACTGCCGCCGCATGGGGCATTCCCCGTGTGGCGGCAGCGGCCCGATGAAGTTGACTCTCAAGTGTTTGCGCCTCTTGACAACTCGACTCCGCAACTGAAAAGAAACGGTGCAAAACAGACGATTATTTCGCATTTCTACAATCTCAATTGAGTTCACATAATTTCTTTGTCAATGTCAGTTTCAAAAAAAGAACGAGTCAATTTTGCACGAGTGAGGAATCCCTATCCCTATCCTGATTTCCTTGACGTGCAGTTACAGTCATTCCGCGATTTCCTGCAGCTGGATACTCCGACTGAAAAAAGAAAAAACGAGGGACTCTATAAAGTTTTTGCCGAGAATTTCCCCATCGAGGATACCCGCAACAACTTTAAGCTCGAATTCCTTGACTATTACATCGACCCGCCGCGTTACTCCATAGACGAGTGCTTGGACATCGGTTTGACCTACAGTGTCCCGCTCAAGGCTAAGCTCAAGCTCTATTGCACCGACCCTGACCACAATTTCCCCACCGAGGTCCAGGATGTGTACTTGGGTTCCATCCCTTACATGACCGACAAGGGCACCTTTGTCATAAATGGTGCTGAGCGCGTTGTGGTGTCACAGCTCCACCGCTCTCCTGGTGTGTTCTTTGGCCAGAGCCTTCACGCTAACGGCACGAAGCTGTACTCGGCTCGCATCATCCCGTTCCGTGGTTCGTGGATTGAGTTCGCAACCGACATCAACAACGTGATGTATGCTTACATCGATCGTAAGAAGAAATTACCCGTGACGACGCTGTTGCGCGCCATCGGACTCGAGACCGATAATGATATTATTCAAGTCTTTGGTCTGGCCGAGGAAATCAAGGTCAACAAGACTAACCTCAAGAAGGCTGTAGGCCGCAAGCTTGCTGCCCGCGTTCTGCGTTCATGGAGTGAGGACTTTGTTGATGAGGATACCGGTGAGGTTGTAAGCATCGAGCGAAACGATGTGATTATCGATCGTGACACTGAGCTTCAAGAGGAGAATATCGCTGAGATTCTGGATTCGGGCGTGGCAACTATTCTGTTGCACCGTGAGGATGTCAACACCAGCGATTACCAGATTATCTTCAACACCCTGAACAAGGATACCTGTAACAGTGGCAAGGAGGCGGTTAACTTCATCTACCGCCAGCTGCGCAACGCCGAGCCGCCCGATGACAATAGCGCCCGTGAGGTGATCACCAACCTCTTCTTCAGCGAGAAGCGCTATGACCTGGGTGAGGTGGGCCGTTTCCGCATCAATGCCAAGTTAGGGCTTGAAACTGACCCCGACAAGCGTGTCCTGACCAAGGAAGATATCATTGAGATTATCAAGTACTTGATCGGCTTGATTAACAGCAAGGAAGATGTTGACGACATCGACCACCTGAGCAACCGTCGTGTGCGTACTGTGGGCGAGCAGTTGTACAACCAGTTCGGCGTGGGGTTGGCCCGCATGGCGCGTACCATCCGCGAGCGCATGAACGTGCGCGACACCGAGCAGTTTGCTCCCATCGACCTGATCAATGCTAAGACCATTTCGAGCGTGATCAACACGTTCTTTGGTACCAACGCCCTGTCGCAGTTCATGGACCAGACCAATCCCCTGGCCGAGATTACCCACAAGCGCCGTATGAGCGCCCTCGGTCCTGGTGGTCTGTCTCGTGAGCGCGCCGGCTTTGAGGTGCGTGACGTTCACTACACCCACTATGGCCGCTTGTGTCCTATCGAGACCCCTGAGGGTCCCAATATCGGTCTGATCTCGTCGCTCTGCGTTTATGCCAAGATCAATAACCTGGGCTTTATCGAGACACCTTACCGCAAGGTGGCCGACAGCAAGGTGAACCTGGATAACGATGAGATTATCTATCTCACCGCCGAGGACGAGGAGAACCGCATTATTGCTCAGGGCAACGCTCCCCTGAACGAGGACGGCACTTTCGTGCGTGACCGTGTTAAGGCCCGCAAGAACGCCGACTTCCCCGTGGTTGCTCCCGACGAGGTTGAGCTCATGGACGTGTCGCCCCAACAGATCGCTTCGATCGCGGCTGCTCTCATCCCGTTCCTGGAGCATGACGATGCTAACCGTGCATTGATGGGCGCGAACATGATGCGTCAGGCCGTTCCCCTACTGCGCAGCGAGGCTCCTATCGTGGGAACCGGCATCGAGCAGCGCATGGCTTACGACAGCCGCACTCAGCTTCAGGCTGAGGGCGAGGGCGTTGTCGAGTTTGTTGACGCCAGCGTGATCCGCATCCGCTATGACCGTACCGAGGACGAGGAGTTTGTATCATTTGACAGTGCTGTCAAGGAGTACAAGCTGCCTAAGTTCCGCAAAACTAACCAGAGCACGACCATCGACTTGAGGCCCATCTGCAATGCAGGTGACCGCGTGACCAAAGGTCAGATCCTGACCGAGGGTTACTCCACCCAGGACGGTGAGTTGGCACTCGGCCGTAACCTCAAGGTGGCTTACATGCCCTGGAAGGGTTACAACTATGAGGACGCTATCGTGATCAACGAGCGCCTGGTGCGTGAGGATATCCTTACCAGTGTTCACGTTGATGAATACACCCTCGAGGTGCGCGAGACCAAGCGTGGTATGGAGGAACTCACCAACGATATTCCCAACGTGAGCGAGGACGCTACCAAAGACCTCGACGAGCGTGGTATTATCCGCGTTGGTGCCCATGTCATCCCCGGTGACATCCTCATCGGTAAAATCACTCCTAAGGGTGAGAGCGATCCCACCCCCGAGGAGAAGCTGCTGCGCGCCATCTTTGGTGACAAGGCTGGTGACGTGAAAGACGCGTCGCTCAAGGCCAATCCGTCGCTCAAGGGCGTTGTTATCGGCACCCGCCTGTTTGCACGCGCTATCAAGAAGCGCATTCGTGGCGTGGATCCAGAGATCGCAGCGCTTGACGAGGAATATGCTGCACGCCAGGAAGAGCTGCGCGGCATCCTCATTGAGAAACTCAACACGCTCACCGAGGGACGCATCTCCCAGGGCGTGAAGAACTACATGGACGAGGAAATCGTGCCCAAGGGCGAGAAGTTCACCCGCGAGATCATCATGGGTATTGAGAACTTTGACAGCATCAACCTGAGCCGTTGGACTGCTGATTCCCACCGCAACGACCTCATCCGTGCCACGGTAATGAACTACCTGCACAAGAGCAAGGCATTTGAGGCCGAGCTTAAGCGCAAGAAGCTCGATATCAGCATCGGTGACGAGTTGCCTTCAGGTATCATGCAGCTGGCTAAGGTTTATATCGCCAAGAAGCGCAAAATCAGCGTCGGTGATAAGATGGCAGGTCGCCATGGTAACAAGGGTATCGTTTCGCGCGTAGTGCGCCAAGAGGATATGCCTTTCCTTGCCGATGGTACTCCTGTTGACCTCGTGTTGAACCCGCTGGGTGTGCCCTCGCGTATGAACCTGGGTCAGATTTTCGAAGCCGTCTTGGGTTGGGCAGGCCGTGAGCTTGATGTCAAGTTTGCTACCCCCATCTTTGATGGTTGCAGCCTGAATGACCTTAACGAGTGGACCGACAAGGCTGGTCTGCCGCGTGCCGGCACGACGCAGTTGTATGATGGTGCAACGGGTGAACCGTTTGACCAGAAGGCAACCGTCGGTGTGACCTACTTCCTCAAGCTTGGTCACATGGTTGAGGACAAGATGCACGCCCGCTCGATTGGCCCGTACAGCCTCATCACCCAGCAGCCGCTCGGCGGTAAGGCCCAGTTTGGTGGCCAGCGCTTTGGTGAGATGGAGGTTTGGGCTCTGGAGGCCTTCGGTGCTAGCCATGTGCTCCAGGAAATCCTCACCGTCAAGAGTGATGATGTCGTGGGCCGCAGCAAGGCTTACGAGGCCATTGTCAAGGGTGATCCCATGCCCACTCCGGGCATTCCCGAATCGCTCAACGTGCTGTTGCACGAGCTGCGTGGACTGTGTCTCAATGTGAAACTTGATTAATAACGCTTTCTACTATGGCTTTCAAGAAAGATAATAAGATAAAGAACAATTTCACCAAGATTTCAATCAGTCTGGCTTCGCCCGACGAGATTTTGGAGAATTCACATGGTGAGGTTCTCAAACCCGAGACCATCAACTATCGCACCTACAAGCCCGAGCGCGACGGCCTGTTCTGCGAGCGCATTTTTGGTCCTGTCAAGGACTATGAGTGCCATTGCGGTAAATACAAGCGCATCCGCTATAAGGGCATCGTGTGTGATCATTGCGGTGTCGAGGTGACCGAGAAGAAAGTGCGCCGTGAGCGTAGCGGCCACATTGAGCTGGTAGTGCCGGTGGCTCACATCTGGTACTTCCGTTCACTGCCCAACAAGATCGGTTATCTGCTGGGTATCCCCACCAAGAAGCTCGACATGATTATCTACTATGAGCGTTATGTCGTTATTAATCCCGCTGGCGTGAAGTATGAGAACGGCTCAGAAAGCCGCGAACTGCAAAAGTATGACCTCCTCACCGAGGACGAGTACGTTGCCATTCTGGACAAGCTTCCCAAGGAGAACCAGTCGCTGGAGAACGATAACCCCGAGAAGTTCATCGCTAAGATGGGTGCCGAGGCTATCTATGACCTCCTGGCTGAGCTTGATTTGGACTCGCTGGCCAACACGTTGCGTGACCGTGCCTACAAGGAGAACTCTCAGCAGCGCAAGACCGAGGCCTTGAAGCGCTTGCAGGTGGTGGAATCATTCCGCGCCAGCAAGGGCATGAACAGGCCCGAGTGGATGATCCTCAAGGTCATCCCCGTCATCCCGCCCGAGTTGCGTCCCTTGATTCCGCTGGATGGTGGCCGCTTCGCCACCAGTGACGTGAACGACCTGTATCGCCGCGTCATCATCCGCAACACCCGTCTGAAACGACTCATCGAGATCAAGGCTCCCGAGGTCATCATGCGCAACGAGAAACGCATGTTGCAGGAGGCCGTGGACTCGTTGCTTGACAACTCGCGCAAGTCGAGCGCCGTCAAGAGTGATGCCAACCGTCCCCTCAAGTCGTTGAGCGACAGCCTTAAGGGTAAGCAGGGCCGCTTCCGTCAGAACCTGCTCGGTAAACGTGTGGACTATTCAGCCCGCTCGGTTATCGTCGTGGGTCCTGAGTTGAAGATGGGCGAGTGCGGTATCCCCAAGGATATGGCATCAGAGCTGTACAAGCCCTTCGTTATCCGCAAACTCATTGAGCGCGGTATCGTTAAGACCGTCAAGAGTGCCAAGAAGATCGTGGACCGCAAGGAGCCCGTTGTTTGGGACATTCTTGAGAACGTGATGAAGGGTCATCCCGTGCTGCTTAACCGTGCTCCGACGCTGCACCGTCTGGGTATCCAGGCGTTCCAGCCCAAGCTCATCGAGGGCAAGGCAATCCAGCTGCACCCGCTGGCATGTACCGCATTCAACGCCGACTTTGACGGTGACCAGATGGCGGTGCACCTGCCGCTGGGTAACGAGGCTGTTGTCGAGGCCCAGATGCTTATGCTTGAGCCCCACAATATCTTAAATCCCGCTAATGGCGACCCCGTTACCGTTCCCTCACAGGATATGGTACTCGGTCTCTATTATATCACCAAGCTCCGCAAGGGCGACAAGGGTGAGGGACTGAAGTTCTACGGTCCTGAAGAGGCTCTTATCGCTTATAACGAGGGCAAGGTGGCCATGCATGCCATCATCAGTGTCGTTGCCGATGTGGTCAACGAGAATGGCGAACACGAACAGAAACTTATCGAGGAGACTTCGGTGGGCCGCATTATCTTTAACGAGACGGTACCCTACGAGATCGGTTATGTGAACGAGCTTATCTCCAAGAAGTCGCTGCGCAACATCATCACCCGCGTGATCCGCAATTGCGGTGTGCCTCGTTCGGCCAAGTTCCTTGACGACGTCAAGAACATGGGTTACTACATGGCATTCAAGGGTGGTTTGTCGTTCAACCTGAATGACGTGCTCATTCCCGACCGCAAGGCCGAGATTATTGCCGAGGGTGATGCCCGCGCCGAGCAAATCAAGATGGACTATGACATGGGTGCCATCACCGACAACGAGCGTTACAACCAGGTTATCGATATCTGGACCAACGTTAATACCGAGCTCACTAACGAGCTGATGAAGCAGATTACTGCTGACAAGCAGGGCTTCAACTCGGTATTCATGATGCTGGATTCAGGCGCTCGTGGTTCTAAGGACCAGATTCGTCAGCTTTCGGGTATGCGTGGTCTGATGGCCAAGCCCCAGAAGTCAGGTGTTGAAGGTGGTCACCAGATCATCGAGAACCCCATCTTGGCGAACTTCAAGGAAGGTCTGTCGGTGCTGGAGTACTTCATCTCGACCCACGGTGCCCGTAAGGGTCTTGCCGATACCGCGTTGAAGACCGCCGATGCAGGTTACCTGACCCGTCGTCTGGTGGACGTCGCTCACGACGTGATCATCAACGAGGAGGATTGCGGCACGCTGCGTGGCCTCGTTTGCCGCGAGGTGCGCAATGGTGACCGCGTGGTGGCTTCGCTGGGTGAGCGCATCCTGGGCCGTGTTTCGGTTCACGATGTGATTGACCCGACTACAGGTGAAATCATCGTCGAGAGTGGTGAGGAAATTACCGATGCAGCTGCTGCTCGCATCGACAACTCGCCCATCGAGTCGGTTGAGATCCGTTCAGTCCTCACTTGTGAGGCTAAGCGTGGCGTTTGCGCCAAGTGCTACGGACGTAACCTGGCTTCGCACCGCATGGTGCAGAAGGGTGAGGCTGTCGGCGTGATTGCCGCCCAGTCTATCGGTGAGCCTGGTACACAGCTGACCCTACGTACCTTCCACGCTGGTGGTGTGGCTAGCAACGCTTCGGCTGTGTCCAATATCACTTCTAAATATCACGGCCGCATCGAGATCGAGGACCTGCGCACCGTTCAGGATAAGGATGGTGTTGACATCGTCGTTGGTCGTATGGCCGAGATGCAGATCAAGGATCCTAACACCAACATGGTGCTTACCCATGCTCCCATTGAGTACGGTTCCAAGCTGTTCTTCAAGCATGGTGACATGGTTGAGTCGGGTGACAAGATCTGTGAGTGGGACGCTTTCAATGCTGTTATTGTCAGTGAGGTTGGTGGTTCCCTGCGCTTCAAGAACCTTATCGAGGGCGTAACCTATCGTGAGGAGTATGATGAGATCTCGGACAATGCCGAAATCTTCATCATTGAGACCAAGGACCACAACCGCATTCCCGAGGCCGAGGTTGTTGACGCCGAGGGTAATGTCGTGAAGTCTTACTCGTTGCCCGTACGAGCTCACCTGATGAAGAAAGATGGTGAGGAAATCACTGCTGGTGAGGTCTTCGTGAAGATTCCGCGCTCGTTCTCGGGTGGTGCTGGTGATATCACCGGTGGTCTGCCTCGTGTAACCGAGCTGTTCGAGGCCCGCAACCCGTCTAACCCCGCTATCGTTAGCGAGATTGACGGTGAGGTGACCTTTGGCCGCATCAAGCGTGGTAACCGCGAGATCACGGTTAAGAACCGCATTGGCGAGGAGAAGAAGTACCTCGTGCCACTGTCCAAGCAGATTCTGGTGCAGGAGAACGACTTCGTGCGTGCCGGTACTCCGTTGTCCGACGGTGCCGTTACTCCGGCCGACATCTTGCGCATCAAGGGTCCCACGGCCGTTCAGGACTATATCGTTAACGAGGTTCAGGACGTTTACCGCACCCAGGGTGTGAAGATCAACGATAAGCACTTCGAGGTAATCGTGCGCCAGATGATGCGCAAGGTGCGCATTATCGATCCGGGCGACACCCGCTTCCTCGAGGAGCAGACCGTTGACAAGCGCGACTTTATGGAGGAGAACGACCGCATTTGGGGCAAGAAGATTGTCACCAACAGCGGTGACAGTGAGGAGGTCCAGAACGGACAGATCATCACTGCTCGCAAGCTGCGCGACATCAATTCGTCGCTCAAGCGCCGTGACATGAAGCTTGTCGTTGTGCGTGATGCCGTTCCCGCCACTAGTGAACAGATTCTGTTGGGTATCACCCGTGCCGCTCTGCAGACGAGCAGCTTTATGTCGGCTGCATCGTTCCAGGAGACGACCAAGGTGCTCAACGAGGCTGCCATCAATGGCCGCGTGGACTATCTCGAGGGCATGAAGGAGAACGTGATCTGCGGTCACCTTATCCCTGCCGGTACAGGTCTGCGTGAGTACCAGACGCTGGTAGTAGGCGACAAGAACGAGATGGCGTTGGCCGAGCAGGCCCGTCAGGAGCGTGAACTCGCCGAACTCTGATCTGGTCAATGATACTGGAAATAGATAGAAAGAAATAATCGTATATTTTCCATAGTTAATTTGTTTATTGAGACTCCAGTCCGCTGTGAAGGCGCACTGGAGTTTTTTTTATTGTTTTTGCCAAGTAGCAAAAACCATTGCTTGCCTCTCGATGAGCCGATAAGATGTTTTCACGTTATTTATAGGCTTTTAGTGGTCTTAATTGGGGTGATGGTGTTATCTTTGCGGTACAAAAAAAGAATTTGAGATATGATTTTAGACAAGATACTGATGCAGGTGCCTGTGATGACACCCGACACAGCGGCGGCCAATAAGATCCAGCAGGCGACCAAAGCCGTTACAGCTCAGGTGGACTCGCTAGCCACACAGCTCACGCCCGACTCAATAGCTGCGATGACCCCCGAGAAGCTGGTGAACAAGTTCAAATATCTGGATTTGGGTAGCCTGGTGACCTCGCTCTCCAGCCAGATTATTTCGCTGGGGTTGCGCATTTTGGCAGCCATCCTGCTGTTCTATCTGGGTAAGTTTATCATCAACAAGGTCTATAACCTGGCGCGTGCCATCATGGTGCGCAAGCAGTTTGACCGTTCGTTGACGTCGTTCCTGCTCAGCTTTATCAAGATCACGTTGCTGTTCCTGCTCATCATCACCGTCATCGGTGTGCTGGGCATTGAGACCAGCTCATTTATCGCGATATTTGCTAGTGCTGGTGTCGCCATCGGTATGGCGTTGAGCGGCACATTGCAGAATTTTGCCGGTGGTGTGCTCATCTTGCTCATCAAGCCCTATAAGGTGGGAGACTATATCGAGTTTGGCAACTTCAAGGGGACTGTGCGCGAGATTCAGATTTTCAATACGGTCATCAACACACTCAATAACGAGCGCATCGTCATCCCTAACGGCAGCATCTCGACCAGTTCGCTCATGAACTACAGCGCCGAGCCTTACCGCCGCTTGGAATGGCGCGTGGGCATTAGCTATGGCGATAGCGTTGACCAGGCGCGCAAAGTGGCATTTGACATCATTGCTGCTGAAGATCGCATTGTCCACAACGACAGCGAGGTGAAAGAGACAGTAGAGGAGCATGAGGATGCCGTGATGCAACCTGGGGACGAGCCCGCCCAACCATGGTGGAAGCGCTTGTTCCATAAGCATCGCAAGCGCGTGGAGCAGTGGAACGAGGAGCAGGCTACCCATCTGGAGAAACTCCTGCCTAAGCCTGATTATGCCCCATCGGTGTCGGTCGAGAGCCTAGATGAAAGCCAAGTGACTCTCGTCATTCGCGCTTGGGTAGAAACAGCCGATTATTGGGCGGTATTCTACAAGGTGAATGAGGAAATTTACAAGCAGTTCCCGCAGCAGGGTATCCACTTCCCGTTCCCGCAGATGGACGTACACGTTAACAGTTAGGAGTTTACAGTTAATAGTTAACAGTTAATAGTGATGAGAGTAAGTGTGAATTTGGGATTGTTGGTTGTGATGGCGTTGCTCGCGTTTGGAACGGGTAGGGCACAAATGGTGACGACCATGACTAACGAGAACCTGAAGATTCCGCAGGGCATGAAACCTCAGGAGCCGAAATCTGAAGGGCCGTTTTTGGCCGATGTGGATACCGAGACTCCTTATTTCCAGTGTATCGATTCGGCCCAGGTATATCTTGATAGCCATGATTGGCAACAAGCTGAGCAATGGCTGGTAAAGGCGGTCCAGACCGATCCAGTCAATCCCAGTAACTCGATGGTATTGAGCAATATTGCCACATTGCAACGATATCAGGGTCGGCTGGCCGAGGCGGTTAAGAATTACTCGCTTGCTCTCGACATGACGCCTCATGCCGTCACCCTGCTGCTCAACAGGGCTGCACTGCTGGTACAAATGGACAGCGTGCAGCGTGCAATCGCCGATTTTGAGCGTGTGAGGGAACTTGACCCCTATAACACCGAGGCGCGGTACTCGTTGGGTGTGCTGGCGATGGAACGCGGAGATACCAAGCAGGCCGAGGATCTGTTTAACGAAATCAAGCGCATCAACCCCAATTCGGGCTTGTATAACGAGGGTATGGCGCTGTTGTACAAGCGGTCAGGTAATTATGGCCGCGCTGCCGAGTTGTTTTCCCAACTGATAAAGGTCAAAGCCAACTCCCAGTTGCTTGGGCATCGGGCTGACTGCTATCTAGCCATGAAACACTTGAATAGGGCCGAGGAGGACATTCGTACAGCCCTTGAGATGGATCCAGAGGACGGTTACCTCTACTTATTGCGCGCAAAATTGAACAAACTGCGCTTCCAGCGTGATGACATGAACCGCGACATTGAGACAGCCGTATCTTTAGGTTTGAGCCGCGAGTACATCAACAAAGCTCTCAACGAGTAGCCTTTTAGACAACAGATACAATGTAAAAGTTGTGATTGTTGTTTGTGTGTTGTCTTTGTTGTTTGAGAAATCTTTGTACCTTTGCAGATACGATGAGAAAGAAGAAAGATATTCCGGTTATTGAGGGTTTTGAGATTACGGGCGTGGCGGCCGAGGGCAAGAGCCTGGGTCGCTGGAACGACCTGGTGGTGTTTGTGCCTTTTGGCGCGCCAGGCGACGTTATTGACCTGAAAATCGATCGCAAGAAACATAGTTTTGCCGAGGGCCACATTGACCGCTTAGTCAAGCCAAGCCCGCTGCGTGTGGAGCCCATGTGTGAACACTTTGGCGTGTGCGGCGGCTGCAAGTGGCAGCATCTGCCCTATGAGTATCAGTTGCAGTGCAAGCAGCAACAGGTGGTTGACGCCATGGAGCGCATCGCCAAGGTGCCCATCCCCGCCATCAACTCGATCTTGGGCTCGGCTCAAACCACCCATTACCGCAACAAATTGGAATTCACGTTCTCCAACAAGTGTTGGCTCACACGTGAGCAGCTCGAGAGTGGGGCAGAGTTCCCTGACCGCAATGCGGCAGGCTTCCACATCCCCGGCGCCTTTGACAAGGTGCTCGACATCAAGCGCTGCTGGCTGCAAGATGACATCAGCAACGAACTGCGCCTGTTTATCCGCAACTATTGTGTCGAGAAGGGGTATTCGTTCTATGACATCCGCGGTCAGCAAGGTTTTATCCGCATGACCATGACACGCACGGCCAGCACAGGCGAGGTGATGGAGGTTATCGTCTTCGGCGAGGACAATCCTGCCGCCATCCAGGATGTGATGAGCGCCGTCAGCGACCGTTTCCCCCAGATTACGTCGTTGCTCTACGTCGTCAATCTCAAGGTTAACGACTCGCTGGCCGACCAAGAGTTTATCACCTTTAGCGGCCGTGACTACATCGAGGAGGAGATGGAAGGTTTAAAGTTTCGTGTGGGTCCCAAGTCGTTCTACCAGACCAACTCCCGCCAGGCCTATGAACTCTATAAGGTGGCGCGCCGCATGGCCGCATTGACTGGTGACGAACTGGTCTATGACCTCTACACCGGCACGGGCACCATCGCCAACTTTGTCGCCCGCCAGGCCCGTCAGGTCATCGGCATCGAGTATGTCCCCGAGGCCATCGAGGACGCTAAACTTAACTCTCGAGTGAATGGCATCGAGAACACCCTGTTCTATGCTGGTGACATGAAGGACGTTCTTACCGACGAATTCATCGCCGAGCATGGCCGCCCCGAGGTGATGATTATCGACCCGCCCCGAGCCGGCATGCACGAGGACGTCGTCCAGGTCATTCTCAACGCCGAGCCCCAGCGACTGGTCTATGTGAGCTGCAATCCCGCCACCCAGGCGCGCGACATCGCCCTGCTCGACGAGAAATACCGCGTCGTGGAAATCCAGCCCGTGGACATGTTCCCCCATACCCACCACGTCGAGAACGTCACCCTGCTGGAACGCAAATAACGATTTACGAAGATATAAGAAAGGGTGCCGCATTGAAAATGTGGTACCCTTCCTTTGGTTAATAAGTTAAATCAATTGCTGTTTAGCAGCATGTCGATGAGGGTTGTGACGTCCTTGATGGTGACGGCATCGTCACAGTCGACATCGGCAAATGGGGGCACTTCATCATCGCTCAGCAGGCAGTCAATGAGACCTGTAGCATCGCCAATGGAGAAGATACCATCACCATCGAGGTCACCGGGTTGGGGCTGTTCAATCGCGGTGCCCGCCACGTTCACGGTAACAGGGCAGCCGCCCCTGATGCACGAGAAGGTAATGGTCGCATGGTGAGTGCCGAGAGTCAGAGGACGATAGATAATCTTGACATCACAGGTCTTGGCGATTAAACTACCCCTGGTAATCACCACGCTAAAGCAATTATCACCACTGATTGAGTAGATGTAACCTAAGCCCTCTCCTGGCGCAACTTGGCTTACTGGGTCACTGCCTGCAGCCGGGGTCCTCACTACGGGCGTGTTGGGGTCGTAGGGAATCTCAGCATCAGGGATGTTGATGGTGCCGCAGATTGATGAGAACCAACCAACATAGGCGGTCATCTGGTTGTTCTTAGGCATTTGTGTGGCCCTATAGATATTGGATGTGATGGGAATGATCACGTCTTCGGCTCCCGGGCTTGAAATGGTAAGCGTTGCTGACTCGCCATAGGGGTTGTAAGGTGAGAGGGTTAGGTTAATCAGCATGCCCATGGCAGCCCTTTCGGGAGTGAGCGTACTGGGTGTCACGCTAAATTGGTCAAACCGGTCGTCACTGATGCTCAGGGTCATGTCCTCGTTAAGGTTGGTTCCAATGACCGTGAAAAAGTGATGGACTTTATAACCGATCAAGACATCGCCGAAGTCTATTGTTTCAACGTTGGCGCTGATTACTGCGGGCTCATCGTTTGTGCCCCTCAGGGATGTGTTCCCTGCCGCTGGTGATGCCCAACTGGCCGTCGTGGCAAGGCCCATCACCAGCAATAGTAAAGATAGTAGTCCTTTTTTCATAATCATGTTAGTTTTATGTTTTAAACGTTATTAGTATTCATATAGGGGGAGATGGCTAGGAATAGCGTCTAGATTATTGTCCATCATCCAAAATCTTCTCATCCAAATTGTTGACAGGCGAGTGCCTCGCTTATCAACGTTGCAAATTTAGTGAAATTCAACGTAATAACAAAAAGTTTTTAACTAATTATGCTGTTTTTCTTTTTCGGATATTGGTAACCACTTTTATGTGTTTTTTAATTGGAGGCCAGAGACAGCCCAGCTTGTAGCCGCTGTAGGACCATGCTATGGAGTATCCTTAAACTGTGTATAAAATCCGCCCATCAACAAAAACGGGATAATTCTTGCGATTGTGTCAGGCTTGAAGTATCTTTGCACATTAAAACCAAAGTACAAGGCCCTATGATAGGATTAAGAAAGAAATTGTTGGCTCTGGCCGTTAGCGCAGTGGCATTGGCGGGCATGGCAGCTCCCGACTGGCAGGCCCAAGTGGACCAGTCAATCGCCCAGGGCGAGTTTGCCCGTGCCGAGAAGGTGATGAAATCCCTGCCCAAGCAGGTGCGTAAGGCCGATGCCGTGCGCATCGACTCGTTGCGCACCATCATGCAGCGCATCCGCACCGACTTCCGCATCACCCCCGAGGAGGGTGTGAAGAAGATCCGCGAGAAGATGCCCGAGGCTACTGATGCACAGATCCAGCACTGGAAAGATACCCGTGCCCTCGAGGTGATGAACATCGACGGTAAGGAGATGTGGTTCCGCAAGAGCGTGGGTAACCTGTGGCTCTTGGGCAAGGAGTTTGCCCAACAGAACGCCGAGGACAACTACGAGAGTTTCCTCACCCGTCGCAAGTATTACCTGGAGGCTATGCGTACTCCTGCCGACAAGAACAACGTGCGTGACTGGCGCCATGTGAATATCACTTTCACTCTTGATGTGGATGCCGATGCCGTTCCCGCCGGCGAGACCCTGCGCGTGTGGATGCCGTTCCCCTATGAGAACCTGCGGCAGAAGAATATCCGCCTCGAGAGCAGCAACCGCGAGGTGACCTTTAGCCAGGGAAGCCTGCATCACACGGTCTATATGGAGGCCGTGGCCGAGAAGGGCAAGCCCACCCATTTTGAGTACACTTTTTCCTATGACGTGGGCGAGCGTCACTACAGCCAGCAGGACCTCATCGCTATGCTGGAGCCTTACAAGACCAATAGCGCTGAATACATCAGATACACCGGCAACGAGCCGCGCCACGTCATCATCACTGACGAGATGCGCGCCTTGGCCCGCAAGATTGTGGGCAACGAGACCAACCCAGTGCTCCAGGCTGCCAAAATCTACGAATGGATTGGGCACAACCTGCCATGGGCCGGTGCGCGTGAGTACAGCACGTTGGCCAATATCCCGCAGTATGTCCTCGAGAACAACCATGGTGACTGTGGACAGGTGGCGCTGCTATACATCACTCTCGTGCGCTCGCTGGGCATCCCTGCGCGCTGGGAGAGCGGCTGGATGCTCCATCCCGACGAAATCAACTGGCACGACTGGTGTGAGACCTACTTCGAGGGCATCGGCTGGGTTCCCACCGATCCGTCGTTTGGTCGCAGTGCTGTGGGCACCGCATTAAACGACTATTATGCCACGGGTATCGACGTGTACCGCATGGCCAGCAACGAGGGTGTGGGCGACAAACTCAGCCCCGCTAAGACCTACATCCGCAGCGAGACCGTTGATTTCCAGCCCGGTGAGGTCGAGTGGCGCAAGGGAAACCTGTTCTATGACAAGTGGGACAGCCATTTGAAAGTCAATTCAATAACTCCAATCAAATAAAATGAACATCAAATCATTTATCGTAGCGCTGGCGCTGGCACTGACGAGCCTTGCCGCCATGGCGATAACGCCCGAAGAGACGCTTGCCCAACTTAAGCAACGCATCGCTCCTGACAAGCGCACAGCCATTTGGGACGTAACAGCATCGCAGCAGGCCGGCAAGTGGGTGCTGGCGGGCACCGTGGGCACCCAGGCGCAAAAGAAGGCCATATTGGCCGCTATGACCAAGAACGGGTATAGCACCTATACCGACAAGATCACTGTCCTAGAGGACGGCATTCCCGCTCAGCGCAAGTGGGCGTTGGTCAAATTGAGCATCGCCACATTACGCACCGAGCCCAAGCATAGCGCCGAAATCGCTACCCAGGGCATCATGGGCGCCCCAGTCAAGGTGTTGCAGAAGTGTGACGACTGGTACCGCGTGCAGATGGCTGACGATTACATTGCTTATGTCCCCGAGAGCTCACTGGCATTCAAGACCACGGGGCAGATGGCCACGTGGCGTAAGGCAAAGCGCTATATCGTCACTGCTTATGACTCGCGCCTGGTGACCGAGGCCCATGGTGACGAGACCGTGAGCGACCTGGTGATGGGTAATATTCTGGAATATAAGACGGCTCAAGGCGGTTGGCTCAAACTCGCCACGCCTGACGGCCGTGTGGGTTGGGTGGATGCCGCTGATGTCGCCGAACTGTCTCAGTGGAGCCAACAGGGCTTTAGCGCTGCCCAAATCGAGAAAACCGCGCGCCGCATGATGGGTTCCAGCTACTTGTGGGGTGGTACTAGCACCAAGGTGACCGACTGCTCGGGCCTGTCCAAGGTGAGCTACCTGAGCAACGGCATCATCCTGCAACGCGATGCCTCACAGCAAGCCTTGACCGGAAAAATCATGAAGAAGGGCACCGATTGGCACCAGTATGAGACTGGCGACCTGCTCTTCTTCGGTAACGAGAAAACCGGCCGCGTGACCCATGTGGGCATTTACCTGCGTGACGGCAAGTACATCCACTGCTCGGGTCAGGTGAAAATCAACAGCCTGATTCCCACGGCCAGCGATTATCCCTACTTGTACTCACCCCTGAGCGCTAGCCGCATCAAGGGCATGGTGGGCACCAAGGGCATCGTCGCCCTCAAGAACCACCCTTGGTACTTCTAATGAAAGAATTCAACTAAAAACTAAGGACTAATAATTATGGATAGAAGAAAATTTATCGCAGGAATGGGACTGACGGCTATCGCTGCCGCATCGCCCGTATCGATTGACGCTGTTGAGCGTGTGGCAAAAAAAACGCGTAAGAAAGCCGTGCCTAGGGTGAACCAAGTGCCCAAGACGGGTAAGTTGAAACTCTCGTTCTTCCCCTATGAGCTCAAGTTGCGCCATGCTTTCAACCTGGCGCGCTACAGCCGCACCACCACACCTGACGTGCAGGTGACCCTGGAGTATGAGGGAATCAAGGGCTATGGCGAGGCATCGATGCCGCCCTACCTGGGCGAGAGTGTCGAGAGCGTGACCACGTTCCTCAACAAGCTTGATTTGAATCAGTTCAACGACCCCTTCCGCATCGAGGACATCCTTGACTATGTGGACCATGTTGACGAGAATAACCGTGCCGCCAAGGCCAGTATCGATATCGCCCTGCATGACCTGCTGGGTAAGATTATGGGCCAGCCATGGTACAAGATTTGGGGTTACAATCCCGATAAGACACCCGTCACCAGCATGACCATCGGTATCGACACGCCAGAGGTCGTTCGCCAGAAAGTTGAGGAAGCTCGTCCTTACAAACTCATCAAGGTGAAAATGGGTCTTGACCGCGACCAGGAGACCATCGAGATCATACGTGAGATGATGCCCGATGTGCCCATCTGTGTGGACTGCAACCAGGGATGGAACGACAAGGAATATGCTCTTGAGATGTGTCACTGGCTCAAGGAGCGTAACTGCCTGTTTGTTGAGCAACCATTTGACAAGACGTGGCTCGACGAGACTGCATGGCTGCGTGAGCGCTCTCCGCTGCCCATCATCGCCGACGAGGCCTTCCAGCGCCTTCCTGACATCGTCAAGTTCAAGGGCGTGTATGACGGCATCAACATCAAGCTGATGAAGAGCACTGGCCTGTACGAGGCCCACAAGATGGTGACCCTGGCTCGCGCACTCGACATGAAGGTGATGATCGGTTGCATGACGGAGACCTCGTGTGCCGTGACGGCAGCCGCCAACCTGTCGCCTGTCGTGGACTATGCCGACTTGGATGGCAACCTGCTCATCGCTAACGACCGCTTCACGGGCATGACTGTCGAGAACGGTAAAATCACCCTCCACGACCGTCCCGGCATTGGCATTGAATTACTCAAATAACACTTAAACCGATTATGATGCCCGCGCCAGTGTGCCGTGACATTGGCGCCGGGCACAATTTTACTGAATGAATAAACCTTATTGGGGACTGTGGTCCCTGCTACTAGTCGCTCTGGTTTTCTTTGCCTTCTTGTCGTTATGGCAGGACGGTATCACTGTGGGCGGTCTCGAGATAAAAACCGCTTCCTTTGCCCAAGACTTGGGAGTGGTGGATCCCGAAAACACGAATGGTAGCGGAAATACCGACACATTGAAAAACAAAAAGCGGGTATCAAAGAAGGCTCAAGCCGATGACTGGCGAGCCCCCTTGGATACCACGGCCAAGGATATCCTCTTCATCGGCGACTCGATGCTTGAGGGACTGGCTCCACGTTTGGCAAAGTACTGTTCAAAAAACGGTCATACGCTGGTCGAGGTCATCTGGTACAGCAGCTCCACGCTGTATTGGGGACAATCTGACCGCCTGGCTAAGCTAATCGCTAAATATAAGCCCAATTACATCTTCGTGTGTTTGGGCGCCAATGAACTTTATGTACCAAACATCAAGCACGCACGCAGACCCTATTTGAAAAAGATGCTGGCTGAGATTGGCGACATCCCTTACGTCTGGATCGGTCCCCCCAACTGGGACGAGGACACCGGCATCAACGACCTCCTGGCTCAGGAGACCGATAAGGGTTGTTTCTATCTGAGCGCCAATGACCATTTTGAAAGAAGCCGTGACGGCGCTCACCCCACGCGCGCCTCGGCCCACAAGTGGATGGACCGCGTCGTCAAGTGGTTAGAGACATCAGGCGCTCATCCTATTAAACTTGATGATCCTGGTGAGGGTATTGACCGTGCTACACACATCGTTGTTTATCAGCCTCCAACATAATTGAAATGTTGCTCAACAATATAGATATCATCAACGTGCTCTCGTCGGCGTTTATGTTTAACCGCGACGAGCCCATGCTATTCAACAGCGGATTGTTCTGGATACTGTTCCTGCTGTTCCTGCCGCTGTATGCGATGCTCAAGTCACGCCGCAAGCAGATGATGCTTTTTGTCATCGCCTTCAGTCTGTTCTTCTTTTACAAGTCCAGCGGGTTGTTCTTCCTGTTGCTGGTGGCGACATCGCTATTTGACTGGTGGGTGGCATTGTTTGTCGATTCGAGCAAGAACCGTTTTCAACGGCGCTTGGCATTGTCGATATCGCTGGTATTCTCGTTGGGCATCCTGTTGTTCTTCAAGTACAGCAACTTTGTCATTTGGAACTGGAACGAGCTGGTACATGGTAATTTCCAGCCCTTGGACCTGATTATGCCGGTGGGCGTGTCGTTCTACACCTTCCGCACCATTAGCTATGTGGTCGATGTATATAAAGGCAAAATCCAGCCAGTTGACGATTATTTGGACTATCTCTTCTTCCTGTCCTATTTCCCCTGTCTGGTTGCCGGACCCATCGTCAGGGCGAAGGATTTCCTGCCTCAGATGCAGGAAAACAAACCCGCCACACGCGAAATGATTTATGGCGGCTTATGGCTCGTCATGCTGGGTATCTTGAAGAAGGCCGTGTTTGCCGACTATATTGCCCAGTATAACAACATCGCTTTTGGTAACCCCACGGGATACACAGGTTTTGAGCTGCTTATGGCGGTGTTGGGCTTCACGATGCAGATTTATTGCGATTTCTCGGGCTATAGCGATATTGCGATAGGTTTAGGCAGCATCATGGGCTTTGATTTGGGCATCAACTTCAATTTCCCTTACCGCTCGTTGAATGTTACCGAGTTTTGGCACCGTTGGCACATCACCCTCTCCACCTGGTTGCGTGACTATCTCTACATCCCGCTGGGCGGCAACCGCAAGGGTAGGGTAAGGCAGCACATCAATCTCATGGTGACGATGCTCTTGGGTGGTTTATGGCATGGAGCGGCCTGGACCTTCGTCGTTTGGGGCGCGGGTCATGGTATTGCCCTTTGTGTCCACAAGATTTGTAAACCCTGGCTTGACCGAATTGAGAGTACCCGCCCCACGCGTTTCATCTCTTGGCTGCTGACGTTTAGTTTTGTGGCCTTCTTGTGGATTTTCTTCCGCGCTAGCTCATTCCATGCTGCTGGCCAAGTCATCAATCGGATATTTACTGATTTTGAGTGGGCTTATCTGCCCGTCTTTATCGAGAAGCGTGCTGTTTGGTGCGTGATGCTCGCCATCATTTTCGCCTTGCATTTCGTGCCCCGCCCCGCCTGGGACAACCTGCGTGACCGCTTCATTGGCGCCCCCTGGTGGATTAAACTGGTGTCGTTTATCATCCTCATTCAACTTGTCCTCCAGTTCGCCAGCGCCACTGTCCAGCCCTTCCTCTACTCCCAATTCTAGAGGAATAAAAACACTTTTCAGCTTTTTGACAATGAATTATTCACAAAAATGCGAATAATTCAAGAATTGTTTGTAACTTTGCGACTGAAATTAAGGTAGTTTTCTACAAGAAACGAGCTTGAATAATGATAATTGAATTTGAGACAAAAGCTTTAGAGGAACTATATACTACAGGTTCCACGTCCGACAGCAATTACAAGCGGCTCTCCAAAGATGTAGTCAAGCGATATGTCAAAGTGGTGAATTACCTAAAGGCCGCAAGACGCATCGAGGATTTATTCTTGATCAAGTCACTGCATTACGAGAAAAAGAAAGGGGATTTGAATGGTGTGGATGCGGTTTGGATAAATGCTCAATACCGTTTGCTTTTCCACTCTTCTCCCGATGAAACAGGTATAATAGTTAACGCATTGTTGTTTGAAATATCTAAGCATTATGAATAAGAAAGAATATACTCCGTTAGTGGCCACCCATCCTGGTGAATTGATTCGCGATGAACTCAAGGAGCGTGGTATGACTCAAAAGCAACTCGCTGCCGAGATGGATGTCAAGCCCTCTGTCTTGAGTGAGACTGTTAACGGCAAACGTGCGGTGTCAGTCAATATGGCTCTGGCTTTGGAGAAGGCGTTAGGGATTCCTGCCGAGATATGGTTGAACATGCAGTCACAGTATGATTTGGATGTCGCTAGCATTGCCGAGCGCGACAACCAACGTGAAACCATCAAGGTGACCATCCCTGTGCGTGACCGTGGCCTGTTGAAAGAGATTGCACGCAAATTCGGTTGGGCCTGCATGCTTTGAGATAATATTCTGTCAGTGTTTTATGCTTGTGGTGTTGATTGATGTGGACAACAATCCATATTTGCTCCATAAGATTCACACTACCCGTTAAATAACCCTAATATGCTCACAAGCATTGTGTCATTACGGGAAAAATGCTACCTTTGCAGCTTGAAAATAAAACAATAACGAATAACAGATAGACTACAATGGCAAAACAGGAAGATGTTTTCAAGAAAATCGTGTCGCACGCCAAGGAATATGGCTTTGTGTTCCCCTCGAGTGAAATCTATGACGGCTTGGGCGCGGTTTATGACTATGCACAAAACGGCGTTGAGCTGAAAAACAATATCAAGCGTTACTGGTGGGAGGCGATGACCCTGCTGCACGAGAACATCGTGGGCATCGACAGTGCCATCTTCATGCACCCCACAATCTGGAAGGCTTCGGGCCACGTTGACGCGTTCAACGATCCCTTGATTGACAACCGCGACAGCAAGAAGCGCTACCGCGCCGACGTACTCATCGAGGACGAGATCGCCAAGATTGAGGAGAAGATGAACAAGGAGTGTGAGAAGGCTGCCAAGCGCTTCGGTGACAAGTTTGACGAGGCAATGTTCCGTCAGACCAATCCCCGCGTGCTTGAGAACCAAATGAAACGCGACGAACTGCACGCCCGCTACGAGAAGGCCATGAACGACAACGACCTGGCCGAATTGAAGCAGATTATCGTTGACTATGAGATCGTTGACCCCGTGAGCGGCACCAAGAACTGGACCGACGTGCGTCAGTTCAACCTCATGTTCAAGACCCAGATGGGAAGCAGCGCCGACTCGACAATGGACGTCTATCTGCGTCCCGAGACTGCTCAGGGCATCTTCGTGAATTTCTTAAACGTACAAAAGACCGGCCGTATGCGCATCCCCTTTGGTATCGCACAGATTGGTAAGGCTTTCCGCAACGAGATCGTGGCCCGTCAGTTCATCTTCCGTATGCGCGAGTTTGAGCAGATGGAGATGCAATTCTTTGTGCGTCCCGGCGAGGAGTTGAAGTGGTTTGACTTCTGGCGTGAGACTCGCCTGCGCTGGCACAAGGCCCTGGGCTTGGGTGACGAGAAATACCGTTTCCATGACCACGAGAAGCTGGCCCATTATGCCAACGCTGCCACCGATATCGAGTTCAAGATGCCGTTCGGCTTTAAGGAGGTGGAAGGCATCCACAGCCGTACTGACTTTGACCTGAGTCAGCATGCCAAGTACTCGGGCAAGAAGATTCAGTACTTTGACGCTGAGTTGAACGAGAGCTACACTCCCTATGTCATCGAGACATCGATCGGTGTGGACCGCATGTTCCTCTCGGTGATGTGCTCCAGCTACGAGGAGCAGCAGCTTGAGGGAGGCGACACCCGCGTGGTATTGCACCTGCCCAAGGCCCTGGCTCCCATCAAGTGCGCCATCCTGCCGCTCGTCCGTAAGGACGGCATGCCCGAAAAGGCACACGAGATTATGAACATGTTGAAGTTTGACTTCGCATGTCACTACGAGGACAAGGATACCGTCGGCAAGCGCTACCGCCGCCAGGATGCCATCGGCACGCCCTATTGCATCACCGTTGACGGCCAGACCCTCGAGGACAACACCGTCACCCTGCGTGACCGTGACACCATGCAGCAGCAGCGCGTTGCCATTGCTGACCTGCCCGCTATCATCAGCAAGGAGTGCAGCCTGAACAACGTCCTCCGCAAACTCATGTAATTTTTAATGAGGCATTAGGCTTTAGCTCTTAGGCTTCGGTTTCCGACACCTAACACCTAAAACCTAAAACCTAACGCCTAATACCTAAAGAAAATGAAGAAGTTTTTCTATACTGCCATCTTGGCCATCGTGGCTGTCACGATGCTCGATTCATGCTTGGGTAAAAACGTCTATGACGAGTACAAGGATTGGCGCGAGACAAATGACGAGTGGTATAGCCAGCAGGCCGCTTCGGGTCAATACACAACAATCGTTGCACCCTGGGATCCTTCAGCTCAGGTACTCATGCGTTGGCACAACGACACGATGCTTACCCGCAACAACCTCAAGCCGCTTATCACTTCCACAGTTGATGTGAAGTATCACCTCAGCATCTATGATGGTACGCCAGTCGACTCGTCCTATCTGAATACCTCACCAGCCGACAGCATTTACCGCTCGGAAATCACTTCCAATGTTGAGGGATGGATCTTAGCGCTCACCAATATGCATGTGGGTGACAGCTGTACGGCTATTGTCCCTTACCATCAAGGTTATGGGTCTTATAACAGAGGAGAATTACTCAAGCCTTACACTACCCTCGTCTTTGACATCAAGCTGGTGGACATTTATAAGTACAAAGCCAACTAAAGCTTTGTAACGATCTGAAGATAAGAAATCCCCTTAGGCAATAGCGCCCAAGGGGATTTTTGTTGCTTTAAAAGTACCTAGTCCTTAGTTGGCATCCGCCTAATACCTATGACCTAAAACCTACCTCAATGACAACTGGTAGTTGTAATACTTCTCATTACCGGTGATGTCCTCGATGACCTTGATGAACGGCGGGAATTCCACTTCATCGCCTTCCTTGATGCCTTCCAGCTCCAGGATTTGCATGCCCAGCTTAGGCTCGATATAGGTGTCAAGTTCAAAGTAGCGGTTCTTCCACACGAAACACTTGCGCATCTTGCTGATGGGCTTGCGGTTGGGATCAGCCAATTGCAGCAGGTCCACATACTGCTGTGCAGTGATGCGGCGCTCGGTCTCGATCTGCTTGTTGCTGCTGACGGTCTTCTTGATGGTCTGGAAATAGACGTAGCTGCCCTGCCAGCCGCGTTTACGCACGCGCATCTCGGTGCCAGGCTCGCTCAGCAGGTAGGTCTGGGTAATCTCGCTCTCGGTGTAGTCGGGGATGTCGCCCGTAACTTTGACGATGTACTTGCGCTCTTGCTCGATGGGGCTAGGCACGCCCAGCACAGTCGAGATCTCGTTGAGCACCTGGCGCAGCTTGTCGTCAAAGTCCATGTGGTTGCCAATAACGCGCAAGTGGGGGTGGCCCGTCCATGCGCTTAGCACTTTGCGGTCCAGTTCACGCGCCAGTTCCACGTCCTCGCTGCGGAATTTGTTGTTCTCGTTGGTATAGAACTGCTCAGCACCGGCAGCGGCCGTCACCATGTGCAGGATGGCCTCGTAGCGGGCATCGCGCAGCTTCACGGTGTTGGTGCCCATTTCCTCGGTCAACGCTTCCCAAATCTCGGGCGAGACGTAGGCGCTGATGTCCATCGTGCCGCGGTCACACACGATGAGCACGGGCTTGCTGCATTCGGCTGCCATCTTGGCGAAGTGGTCCTCGAGCGCCAGCTGGATGTTCAATGTCGATTTCTCGGCCTCAAAGAATAAAGCCTTGTTATGCGTCAGGTAGTTCACGCCAGCGCTGCTGAACATCGTGGGCACCTCGGGGATGGCAAACACCTGGAACCCCAGGCTGCTGAAGTGTTCAATGATCCTTGCCATCGCGGTCGTCTTACCAGCGCAAGGGCCACCCGTCAACACAATCTTGGTGATTTTATCGGTGATCTTGTCAGTCATTTTCTCGTCTTGGTTTTTCTGTTTTACAAAAGAATGCCAAAGTTACTCACAATCTCTCATTTCCACAACCTTTCCATCCTAAAAGATGTGAAAGTGAAAAATGGGACTGTTCTTTTGATGTGATTTTAATGTGCCACTAGGGCGATAGCCGGTAATAGCGTTATTTCATTTTATGGTGAATTATATGTTTTTGTTATCGGTTGATTCGTCGTCGCGGACCATGTCCCAATTGCGGGATATCCAATGTATATACCGGGTCTCGATGTTCTGACTGATTCCAAGGTCAAACTTTTTCTCATAGTAGTATTCTTTGGGCCATCCGTTCAAGTAAAACCCGGAATACTCATTGACAATGACTTCGGCACCATTGGGCTTCGCGATTTTCAGCGAATCAACAATCTGGTCTCGAAGTGCTTCTAGGCTGTCATTGGCCATGTCGCTCAATAGCATTGACAGTGTGCCGATGCCAAGATCCATCAAATCCTCGACAGGAATAGTCGTTGTTGACAGGGTCGAGATCGCATAATCGCCGTCGAAGTCGTTCTCCTCGTCCTCGATGGTTGTGTAGCCTATCCTGGCTGAGATATGCTGGGGATAACCTTGTTCCTCGGTATCTACTTCCTTCTCACCGAGGTCAAACGCGGAGCCGTGCAGGCCGAAGAGATTCTCCAATTCCTCGTATGAATCGCGGATGCCTTCCTCGGTTGAGAATTGAAGCAACAAGATGTTTTCCAGCGACTTTCGAGGCATGATGCTATCCAGATCGGGGATGGTCGCGTACAAGGTGTCACAAGTGACCTTTACACCCTTCTTGAGTTGGTCGCGTATCTCGCGCCAGTTGGTGATGCTTTTGAGCAATCCCAACTCATCGGTTGTGAACTCGCACACAACAGACTGCATCAACTGGCTCATGGCATTAGTCATGACTTTGGTAGCGGTATCCGTATCATGGAGGGTGAAGTTCAGCGGAATGTACTTCATCTTGTAACCGTCGCTGGTCGAGTCGGTCACCACTATCATGAACTCCTCCTCGTAGGATTCGCTGATTGTCGTGTCGTTCCCTTCAATCTTGTACTTGTTGTGCGTCTGCCTGTAGGCCATTGTGTCGTTCTTGCTGAAGTAACCAACCACAGCAATCTCGTCTTCTGGTTTCTCTTGGCTTCTTAACATCAGGTTCTGTGACCATGCAGTCGTGGCTACGCTGGAAAGTGCCAAAGCACAAACCACCATTCCAAGTAATGTCTTTTTCATCTCTACAATTAATAATTAATTGGATTTAGTAGTATTATGGTTTTCAGAAATTTACAATTATTGTATTTCTTGTTTTCTTTATATGGAGAAACGGCGCTGTGTTTGCGGCAACTCTCGGTGCCGGAAACCTCTTCATTTGTGGGGACGCTAAGGTTGTTGGCGGTACACTTTGGAGGCTAGGGTAGGTCTCTCGGCCGTCGAGGTGAATGGATGTTCTTCATACCAACGGGTAAACGCTTCCATCTGCTCTCGGGCGGTTGGATCGGTCTTATACCAGTGGTTGAAGCCCTCTTTATCTGCCAGCCCGAACAGCATCATATTATAGGCCTGCCAATGGCCGCTCTGACGCACCAGGCGTTGGTAGTCGAAAATGGGCACGTCATAGTCATTGGTGAATCGTTCAAAGAACGAATCGATGAAGCGCCCTCGCACATCAATGAGTGATTGAAGCGTTATCTCACTCTCGGGGTTCAACGCTCTCAACGCTGTTGCCATTTCCTGATTGAATGCCACGGGCAACGGCAAGCGCTCTTGCGTTGTGTCGGTAGAGTCGGCGGTTTTGTCCCAATAGTTGGGGATCCATACGGGATAAGGATCCTCGACAGGGATGCCGATGTTGTCATGATAGACATAATCCAATAATTCACTCAGTTCTTTAGTGTCTTCTGTGTATTCATCTTTGTTCATGGTCAGTAGGCGGGCCGCCTCGCCATACATGATGGACCAGGCGGGTTCGTCTGAGTCGGCATAAAGAACTGCCAGGAACCAGTAGGACCACGGCTCACTTGGCTCTGCTTCGATGGCTTTTTCATACAGCTCGCAAGCTTTTTCGTAGTCCTGTTTCCCATTTGCTATCTTTCCTTGTTCAATATAGAGCACGGCACTATTGGGGAAGCGCTCAAGGCCACGGTTATAAGCCTTGATGGCTTCTTCCTCCTTTCCCATCCCTTGCAGGCAGTTGCCCTCGAGTTGATAGGCATGATAGGAGGCGGCCGGATGGTTTTCCAACCGTTTGCATATCTCCAAACCCTTGTCATATTCCCCTGAATGCCAGTAGGTATAGGTTATCTCCCAAAGTATGCTGTAATTGTTGGGGTTCTCCTTGTCCAGCTTGTTCAGGATCTCCATCGCGGCCTCGTTCTCTCCCGAGTTGGTCAGCATGTTAGCCTTGTCCAAGTTTTCTAAAGCAGTTTCGCTCAAGTCTGCTTTTGTCTGTGCCTGGGCCGAAATGATGGCCACAGCAGCGACGAATAAAAATAAGAATGTCTTTTTCATATTATGATTTATTGTTTTCCTATTATAAAAAGAGCATTGTCGTTTTATCCTAGGCGGCGCTTGGCGAAGTCGACGATGAGTTGTGCCGTACCCTCAACGCCCAGCAGGCTGGAGTCCAGGCACAGGTCGTAACTCTCGGCGTGGCCCCACAGTTTGTCGGTGTAGAAGTTGTAGTACTCGGCGCGCAGCTTGTTGGCTTTATCGGCGCGTTTCTCGGCGGCCTCGCGTGTGTCACAGTCGCCGCGAGCCATGATGCGCTTCACGCGGTCGTCGATGGGCGCATGCAGGAACACACTGATGACGGGGCAGTGGTCGCGCAACACATAGTCGGCCGTACGTCCCACGATGACACACGACTTGCGGTCCACCAGATCTTTCATCACTTGGCATTGCGCTTTATAGATGCTGTCGTCGCTCATCGGGGTTTCTCCCACAAAGGCTGAACCCGCCATGGCTAGGTTCAGCGGCCATAGGCTGGGGAAGAATTTGGGTGTTCGCTCGTCGGCGGCCTCAAACATCTCGGCATTGATGCCGCTTGCCTTGGAGGCTTCGAGCAATAACTGTTTGTCGTAATAGTTGATGTCAAGCAGTTGGGCAACGCGCATTCCAATCTCACGGCCGCCGCTGCCAAACTGGCGTCCGATGGCAATCACATAATTCTGGTTGTTTTTAAGGTCTTCGTTCATCGTTATATAGTCTAATGGTTTTTAATCTTGGAGTCTTGCGGGAACATCAAACGAGTCCCGGTCGCCGTTGGGGTCATCGTTGATAATGACTGAGATGAGGCGCAGTCCTTTGTCGGCCGACCAATGGCCAGCGACATTGGTGGGGTAACGCGGGGTGGGGAACTCCACCATCTCGAACTCCTGCACAAATTTCACTTTGCCTTGCCGTTTGAAGGTCTGCTCTAGCAACTGACTGTTGTCCTTGCTCACGAGCACTACAAAATGGCAACGCCCGCTTTGCAGGTCGCCAAACAGCATCGTGTTGTCTTTGTTCATCTTGCTTAGGATGTCGTCGCTGCGGGCAGCGATGTCAATGCTGCCGTCGGGATTAGGGTCAATGAGTAGAACAAAGGTGCGGTTCTGAAAGTCCTCGTTGGCGATAGTATCCATCACTTGGTTGATGGCCTCAATGAGCCTCGACTCTGCCTTCTTGTTGGGGACTAAGCGTTTCATCTCCAGACTGATGGTTCGCTCGGGTAAGGACTTGCGCTGCGCCATGGTGAGTTGGCGGGTCACAATCACCTCGTCGTCATTCTTGGCCCACAGGCTGGTAGCGACCAAAGTGAGCAGTATAAATGCTATGAAAAATCGTTTCGTTCTCATCTTTCAACGTGCTAAGTTACGCATTTTTTTAGACACTTAGTAACAAAAATCGTTTAATTTTTTCTTTCTGAGTTTGTTTGTATGGGAAAGTAGATATGATGTCATTTTTTTTGAAAAAAGTCATAATATATTATACATCTTAATCTTAATCTTTTTATCTTTGCGATATTGATAGAGAACCATTCTTTTTGACTATCTATTCATTTAAAATACCGATTATTCACTAAAAAAGATTATGGGTTTATGAAAAAGACATTACTTTTATTCGCATTGGCGCTGATGGCGCCGTTGAGCATGATGTCGCAAGGATGGCCCGCAGGCTATGGCGGCGTGGTGCTGCAGGGCTTTTTCTGGGACAGTTTCCGTCCTGCCGAAGGCCATTCCGGCCAGAGCATGGCGACCATGTATGGCGCTGGATGGGGCGAGAACGACGAGTGGTATGTTCCCGTGACGACATGGGCTGAGTTGCTGAATCAGAAAGACAACATTGCCCCTTACATCGACCTGTTGTGGCTTCCGCAGAGCGGAGCGTCGGTGTGCCCTAATAAGAGCGTCTTCACCACCGAGTGGGAGGCATGGAGAGCAGGTCACAATGGCTCGTGGGTGTGCACTCATTATGGTGACAGCATCTTTAATCCTGACTGTATGGGCTTCGTGCCGGTCTTCTACCTGGATCATGGCAAGGGTCAAACTTACACGGTTAATGGCACCACGTGGTCGCCCAAAAGCTACTTTGGCACCGAGACCGAGCTCATCAACCTTATCAGTGCCTATAAGCAGGCTGGAACAGCTGCCATGGAGGATGTGGTCGCTAACCACAAGGGTGGACTGAGCACATGGAGCGGCGAGGAGTTTGCAGCCGACTTTGTTGATGAGGTGGGTGTTATAGGGCCCAAGACCGGTAAGACCTATTCCATCCAGTGGGACTGGGACGAGAACGGAAAGTGCAAGGACCTGTGTTGGGACGATGAGAGCGGCATGGGTAGCGGTAACACCGACTGCGGCGGCGACGCGGGCAAGGGTCCCTGGGCGCGTGACATTGACCACCACAATCCCGTTACGCAACAAAAAATAATCACCTACTTGCGCTATCTCAAGGATGAGTTGGGTTATGAGGGTTTCCGCTATGACTATGCGCGCGGCTTTGAGCCTAAGCACTTCGCTTACTACAATACCCAGGTGCGTCCCACATTCTCGGTAGGTGAGTTCTGGGGTACAACTGGAGACATCTCAGCTTGGATTAAAGGTGTGTATGATGAGGGTGGATTCCAGAGCGCGGCCTTTGACTTCCCCTTGCAGGAGCAGATCAGACAGGCGTTTAGTGACGAGTCTGGGCATAGTTTCCGTGCGCTCAAGTATGATGGTCTCATCTGGGATTACCGCCTCAAGCGCTATGCTGTGACGTTTATCGATAACCATGACACGTTCAAGGACCTGCCGACCGATGCAAGTAACAGCAACTATATGCATCGTGTCAACCATCAGATTGTTGAGGCCAACTGTTTCATCCTGTCCATGCCTGGCACGCCGTGCTTGTTCTATCCTCACTTCATGCATCCCGTGTGGCATGACCTCATCGTGCGTTTCATCAAGGCCCGCCGCACAGCGGGTATCACTAACGAGAGTACCGCATGGGCGCCGATTGAGACAGGAACTTATGGTATCGCTTGGCGCGTTACGGGTGAGAATGGTGAACTGTACCTGCAGTTGGGCGATGAGTCGGTGAACACCGGTGTGCCCGAAGGTTTTGCCCAGGTGTGGTGTAATGACGAGGGCACTTGCCGTCTGAGCATCACGGCATCGCTTGCCGACCAGGTCGACGGAAATGTCAAGCAGGATCTGTCCAATGGCTATCCCGTTGTGAACAAGAGTAGCGGCCGATATGCCTCGCCCATTGAGGTGAACGTGAAGCCCTCAACCGAGGGTACCGTACTGGTTTACACGACCGACGGTAGAACCCCTGATACTTACAGCAAGCAGATTACCGATCCCGATGGAATCAATCTTTCCTTCACGGGTAACACGACGCTCAAGGTGGGCGTTTTGGCCAATGGCGCGGTGCGCCCGGCAAGCATCGTGACCAGGGAGTATATCGTGGACAGTAATGCGGGTAACGGCACCATCATGGTATATGTGAAATATGACGGGGGCACCGTGCCCTATATCTTCGCCTTTGACGACGAGGGCAATGCGATTACAAGCGCATTCCCGGGCTGGCAATATGACACGAACAACAGCGTTGTTATTGGCGGCGTGACCTGGCTCCACGCTATGTTCAATGCCAGCAAGATCAACTTTATCTTGAGCTATGGTGGCGGAAGCACCCAGACGGCCGACATCAATGGTGTGACCAGTGATGTGTTCTATTCGTTTGCCGATGGTGTTGCCTATGATTTGACGGCGACCTATGCCCAAGCGCTTTACAATCCCGTTGTTTCCATTGATCAGGCCAGTGGCTCCTATGACCACGCGATCTCACCGACTCTCACGGCCAGCAACAGCGATGCGGTAATCGTCTATACCACCGATGGCAGCGAGCCGTCACCGACCAATGGTACCCAAATCACCTATCAAGGCACAGTGCCGTTTAACACCGACGGCAATCATGTGCTCAGGGCAGGAATACTGAGAAATGGCACCGTCATCAATCAGGTGGCTCGCACCTACTTTGTTTCGGGTAGCAGCAAGGTTAACATCTATGTTTCGGCCGAGTATGATCCTTACATCTATGCATGGGAGGAGATTTCAGGCCAAAACATCGCTCCAGTGGCATGGCCGGGAACTAAGCTGACCGAGAAAGACGACCAGGGTTGGTATCACTATTCACAGGAATCCCCGTCGCTGAATATCATCTTCAACAATAATTCCGGTGGTCAAACCGAAACGATTGGTGGCCTCACTCCTGGCGATTACTATTTCACCTATGACGGCGGGAATGGCTATACCCGTATCCAGACCGATTTGCCATCGTGTGCCACTGGCATGGGTGAGAGTGTTTACTACTGCTATTTCGAGAATAATGCACACTTTGCCAACCCCTTTGCCTGGGTGACTAACCAGATGTCCATCTATACAGGTGGCAGTTGGCCTGGTGAAGCGCTCGGTCAACCCGTAGGTGTAGCGCCTAACGGAAATCTGGTTTATCGATGGGTTTATAATGGCGACCTCACGATGCTACCGGCCAATGTGATCTTCAGCGACAATGGTAACCAGTCGACCCAGACATCAGACTTTGGCTTTGTCAATGGCGGCTACTATAATGCCAACGGACTCGTGGGCGTTGTCAAGAACAATGTGATGTCGCTTTCCGACATCATCAGCAATGGTGAGGTAGGCAAGGAATATGTTATCGCCAATGACTTGACCGGTGTTTGGGTTAACGACCAGGGCAAGTGGCTGTGGGTGAAGGATGAGAATGGTGACGCTCTCAATCCCAGTTATAACACAATGTCATTGCCTTTGCCCGATTTGACGAGCGAAATGGACTATGACCAGAGTAACTGGGCGCAACTGATTCTTAAAGAGCCTGCTGCTAACGCCCAGGATGTCCAGGGCCACTTATTGCTGGCACAAACTGTGATTGGCAAACTCACTGACCTTGCCAATCCCACGATTGAACTTTTTGCCAATCCCATTTCCACAACGGCAGCGCCCTACACGCCTAACACTTTCTTGCCGGCCAACTTTGTTGAGCAGGAAACTTATTTCATGGTTGAACCCAAACCACAGGAGTATGTGAACGTCGAGTGGGCCGTTTGTCGCGAAAAACTTAATGACAGCACCTATGTTATGGTCATCCCCAAGAGCGAGGGCGACATGAACGGTCAGAACCTGTCTGGTGCATTCAAGGCCGTTGTCAAGCAGGGCTATTGGGAGGATATGTCCTCGTTCAATCCTGAAAGTTCTATCAAGGTGAACTATGGATACGGATTGACTGGCATTGTCAGGGCAATGGATGGCAGCCAGCTTCTTGGTGTTAGTTTCAGTCCCGATGATGCTGAACATTCGCCTGTGAGTGACAAGTGGATGCTTTACATTGTTGGCGTGACCGATACCCATGTCCCCGTTATGCTCGGTGACGTGAACGAGGATGGCTCTGTCACCATCAAGGATGTGACGGTCTTGATCGACTATCTGCTGGGTTCGGATCCCCAACCGTTCAATTGGACCAACGCTGACGTGAACATCAATGGCAGCGTGACCATTGCCGACGTGACTACCCTCATTGATATGCTGCTCATGAACTAGAACTTGTCACCACTGGCCTAGCGATAATCGCGCCAGTGAACGCAACTTTTTAAATGATGTGTGCCTGTTCATGGAATGGGCACACATTATTATATATAATGTAAAAAGAAAAGTGCTTGTCGTTTTAACAAAAAGCGATGAAGGGAAAACAACCGATGGCATTTTTTACTACCTTTGTCTCAACAATTAATGATTATTGATATGAAAAAGCTATTATTTGTGCTTACGATAGTGCTGTTGGCATGTACGCCACGGCAGGCATCACAGCAGGTGGCCAATGCAGCCACAACCCCAGTGACCAAGATGCGCTTCCATTGCGAGAGTGACACCACGCTCATCAATCAATTGCTTCTCGAGGGCTACGAGAGTGGCATCAGCGACGCCAACGCTCTGGTCGAGTTCTACGCTCGGAAACTGCTGGGTACACCCTATGTAGCCCATACGCTCGAGGGCGACGAGGAGATGCTCACCATCAACATCCATCAGCTCGATTGCCTGACCTTTATCGAGACCCTCTATGCCCTGGCGCGCACAACGATGGAGAAGCGACGCTCTTGGCGAGACTATGCTTCACATATCGAGAACGTCCGCTATCGTGGGGGAGAGATGGACGACTATTCCTCCAGGATTCATTACATGAGCGAGTGGATCATCGACAACCACATGCGTGGTAATCTTGTGGAGGTAACACCTGACTTGCCCCATGTCGACTATATGGTTAAGGACATTGACTACATGACCCATCACACTGCGAGTTACCGCCAGCTCAAGAACGATACAGCCATGGTCGAGAAAATCAGACGACACGAGTTGCGTAACCATCGCTTCCCCTACATCAAGCGCGCATGGCTCAACGATAAGGCCCTCAAGGATGCATTGCGTTCGGGAGACTTCGTTTCGCTAGTCACCAGGATTGAGGGGCTTGATGTCTCACACAACGGTATCGTCATTGTTGACGACAAGGGCGACCCCTATCTGCTCGACGCTTCGATGTCGGGAGGTAAAGTTATGCTCGAGTCAAAACCCCTCTTTAAATACCTCCAAAACTCCAAAAATAACATCGGAGTGCGGTTTTTTCGCATGATGCCATAAATTTTTTGAAAAATTTTTTATTGAGTCAATTAGCTGAGGTTTAGCTAGTTGACTCATATTTTTGTCCAGTTGTTAATAACTTGGAGTGAAAAAAGTTGCTAAAAAATTTGTCAGTTTCAAAAATGGCAGTACCTTTGCACCGCTTTTCGCCACTGGTGTGGCGCTAAACAATAGCTCTTTGACATGTTTGCAGCAACAATAATTGATATTGTAGTACAAGAGAACAAGGGACAATGTAACAATTGTTCCCGTCGATTCCGATTGTCATTTTGACGATGTACAACAGGCAGTAAGAATACGAGATTCAACCTGATTAGGGGCCGGGAATTGAGAACTGGAAATTCGGTCGAGTGTTGCGTTTTCATTATATATCTTGAAAGAGATAAGAAACGATAATACAACAACGAAGAGTTTGATCCTGGCTCAGGATGAACGCTAGCGACAGGCTTAACACATGCAAGTCGAGGGGCAGCGCGAGGGTAGCAATACCTTTGGCGGCGACCGGCGCACTGGTGAGTAACACGTATGCGACCTGCCCCGGACAGGGGGATAAACCCGGGAAACTGGGCCTAATACCCCATACGCCCCAGAATCGCATGGTTTTGGTGTGAAAGATCCGTCGGTCCGGGATGGGCATGCGGCGCATTAGCTTGTTGGCGGGGCAACGGCCCACCAAGGCGACGATGCGTAGGGGTTCTGAGAGGAAGGTCCCCCACACTGGTACTGAGACACGGACCAGACTCCTACGGGAGGCAGCAGTGAGGAATATTGGTCAATGGACGCGAGTCTGAACCAGCCAAGTCGCGTGCGGGAAGAAGGCCCTCCGGGTCGTAAACCGCTTTAGCCGGGGAGTAACGTGGGGGACGCGTCCCTCAGTGAGAGTACCCGGAGAATAAGCATCGGCTAACTCCGTGCCAGCAGCCGCGGTAATACGGAGGATGCGAGCGTTATCCGGATTTATTGGGTTTAAAGGGTGCGCAGGCGGCATGTCAAGTCAGCGGTCAAAATGCGGCGCTCAACGCCGTACCGCCGTTGAAACTGGCGCGCTGGAGTTTGTGCGAGGATGGCGGAATGCGCGGTGTAGCGGTGAAATGCATAGATATCGCGCAGAACCCCGATTGCGAAGGCAGCTGTCCAGCACACTACTGACGCTCATGCACGAAAGCGTGGGTATCGAACAGGATTAGATACCCTGGTAGTCCACGCGGTAAACGATGATAACTAGTTATCCGGCCCGATTGGGGGTTGGGTGACCGAGCGAAAGCGTTAAGTTATCCACCTGGGGAGTACGCCGGCAACGGTGAAACTCAAAGGAATTGACGGGGGCCCGCACAAGCGGAGGAACATGTGGTTTAATTCGATGATACGCGAGGAACCTTACCCGGGCTCAAACGCAAGGCGCTACACCCTGAAAGGGGTGGTTCTTCGGACGTCTTGCGAGGTGCTGCATGGTTGTCGTCAGCTCGTGCCGTGAGGTGTCGGCTTAAGTGCCATAACGAGCGCAACCCCCATCTTCAGTTGCCCCCGGGTGATGCCGGGCACTCTGGAGAGACTGCCGGCGCAAGCTGCGAGGAAGGCGGGGATGACGTCAAATCAGCACGGCCCTTACGTCCGGGGCGACACACGTGTTACAATGGCGGGGCTACAGAGGGGAGCCAGGCGGCGACGCCGAGCTGATCCCGAAAACCCGTCTCAGTTCGGATCGGAGTCTGCAACCCGACTCCGTGAAGCTGGATTCGCTAGTAATCGCGCATCAGCCATGGCGCGGTGAATACGTTCCCGGGCCTTGTACACACCGCCCGTCAAGCCATGGAAGCCTGGAGTGCCTGAAGTCCGTGACCGAGAGGAGCGGCCAAGGGTAAGACAGGTGACTGGGGCTAAGTCGTAACAAGGTAGCCGTACCGGAAGGTGCGGCTGGAACACCTCCTTTCTGGAGCGCGGCGGCGTCCGTGTTCCGGCAGGCCCTGAGCCTGTAAGAGGGGATGTGCGGTGCTGTCCTGCGTCGCCTGACGGCGTCTTGGGAGCGAGGCCGGGCTGCCCTGCCCGGATCTTTGTCTGTCTGTCCCGCATTGCACGCGATACACCCGGAGGTCCGGGTCGGACCCCGGGACTCGCAGTCCTATAGCTCAGTTGGTTAGAGCGCTACACTGATAATGTAGAGGTCGGCAGTTCAAGTCTGCCTGGGACTACGGAGAACGAAAGAGATCATTGACATGGTGGGAACGCAAAACGTAGAGAGAATCAAGCGATTTTACTGAGAAATCGTACGAGAATCGAGCGAGTCTTATGTATGCGTCAGCCGCCGCCGTCCCCGTTGTGCGGGGTTAGTGTGGTGAGCTGAGAAGGTAAAAAGAAAGCGAACAAGGGCGCACGGGGGATGCCTGTGGCTCTCGGAGGCGATGAAGGACGTGACAAGCTGCGAAAAGCCGCGGTGAGGGGCAAATGCCCTGTGACCCGCGGATGTCCGAATGGGGAAACCCGTCGGGAGCGATCCCGACACCTGGCTGGTGCCAGGGGCGAACCCGGGGAACTGAAACATCTTAGTACCCGGAGGAAGAGAAAGTAAGAACGATTGCGCAAGTAGTGGCGAGCGAACGCGCAGGAGCCCAAACCGGGGTTGTCTTGTGGCAACGCCCGGGGTTGTAGGACCGCCGGCAGCGCGCGATATGATGCATAGCGGAACACGCAGGAAAGCGTGGCGATACAGGGTGACAGCCCCGTACGCGAAATGCAGACTTGAGCGCCAGGCGGCACCTGAGTACCGCGGATCACGAGGAATTCTGCGGGAATCTGCGGGGACCCCCCCGCAAGGCTAAACACTACCGAGAGACCGATAGCGCACAAGTACCGTGAGGGAAAGGTGAAAAGAACCTCGAGCAGAGGAGTGAAACAGACCCTGAAACCGTGCGCCTTCAAGCGGTCGGAGCCCCTTATGGGGTGACGGCGTGCCTTTTGCATAATGAGCCTACGAGTTGCCGTATCCGGCGAGGTTAAGCGCGACGACGCGCGCAGCCGAAGCGAAAGCGAGTCCGAACAGGGCGCTGTTGAGTCGGATGGGGCAGACGCGAAACCAAGTGATCTACCCTTGGCCAGGATGAAGGACGGGTGAATCCGTCTGGAGGTCCGCACCGGTAAGCGTTGAAAAGCTTACGGATGAGCTGAGGGTAGGAGTGAAAGGCCAATCAAACTTGGAGATAGCTCGTACTCCCCGAAATGTATTTAGGTGCAGCCTCGGGACAGAGATGCGGAGGTAGAGCGACCGATAGGATGCGAGGGCTTCACCGCCTGTCAAGTCCTGCCGAACTCCGAATGCCGTATCTTGATTCCCGGGAGTAAGGGCGCGGGTGCTAACGTCCGTGTCCGAGAGAGGAACAACTCAGACCACCGGCTAAGGTCCCGGAATCCGGGCTAAGTTGAAGACAATAACGAAGTGTGACCGCAGCGACAGCCAGGATGTTGGCTTGGAAGCAGCCATTCATTCAAAGAGTGCGTAACAGCTCACTGGTCGAGCGGTCGCGCGTGGATAATAATCGGGCATTAAGCCCGGTACCGAAGCCGTGGAATCATGCGTATGCATGGTTGGTAGGGGAGCATTCCGGTTCCGCCGAAGGTGCCTCACGAGGGGTGCTGGAGGGTCCGGAAAAGCAAATGTAGGCATAAGTAACGACAAGGGAGGCGGAAAACCTCCCCGCCGTAAGACCAAGGTTTCCTGATCAACGCTAATCGGATCAGGGTCAGTCGGGACCTAAGCCGGAGCCGCGAGGCGCAGGCGATGGAAGAAGCGGTTAACATTCCGCTACCGGCCGTGACTGCGAAGGGGTGACGGAGAAGTGGCACGCCCGCGGGCAGACGGAATTGCCCGTTGAAGCGAGGTAGGTGTCGACGGGCGCAGGCAAATCCACGCCCGGAGCCGAGACGCGACAGAACGCGGAGCCTTCGGGCGAAGCGACAGCGGCGGTAATCAAGCTCCCTAGAAAACCCCCTAAGCGCCAGGTCACGGACGCCCGTACCGTAAACCGACACAGGTGGTCGGGTAGAGTATACCAAGGCGCTCGAGAGATTCATGGTTAAGGAACTAGGCAAACTGACCCCGTAACTTCGGGAGAAGGGGTCCCCTCGCAAGAGGGGCGCAGAGAATAGGTCCAGGCAACTGTTTAACAAAAACACAGGGCTGTGCAAAGTTGAAAGACGATACATACAGCCTGACACCTGCCCGGTGCCGGAAGGTTAAGAGGAGATGTCAGCCTTCGGGTGAAGCATTGAATTGAAGCCCCGGTAAACGGCGGCCGTAACTATAACGGTCCTAAGGTAGCGAAATTCCTTGTCGGGTAAGTTCCGACCTGCACGAATGGTGTAATGATCCGGACGCTGTCTCAAC
>JAEEGJ010005780.1_pt1 | contig 38173 bp, 33 predicted proteins | sample 8958761 | NCBI WGS metagenome assembly JAEEGJ01 (sample SAMN16246546, study PRJNA631951) | gut metagenome | biome: gut microbiome; feature: rumen; material: RS-attached | host: Bos | place: Iran: Karaj | collected 2018-10
AGGAATATCCGGCCATCAAATCAACATTGTGCTTCTTGGCGAAGGTCTTGTTGTAGTCGGCGTAGAACTCGAGGGTGGTGTTGCGACGGGTGTAATCGTAATCCGTATGGGAACCGCCACCTGACTCTGTGGTGCTGTGGTAGGACTGTTCAGAACCCTTGGCAGTCTCAGTCACACCGTCCGAAGAAGCCCAGTCAATACCGAGGTTCAGATTGAGCCTTAGATCCTCGAAACCGTGGACCTTATAATCGAACTGCGCGTTACCTATAAAACGCTTGGCATCGGCATAGTCAGTCTTAGACTCCAGAAGAGCCACAGGATTCATTGTCGCCATGGTGTTGATGTTGCCCGCGGCATCGTACCAGGTTGTGAACCCGTTCAAGCCATTGCTGTCATAAACCGGCTTGGTCGGATCGTAGTGGTTGGCGGCTCCGATGGCGCCCTGATTGGCGTACCAGTTCTCAGTGTAGGTACCCTTACCGTTGAGATTGACGGTCAGATGGTTGTCAAAGAAGGAAGGGGAAAGGTTCAGGGAAGCCGTGGCACGGTTCATCTTCGAGCCTTTGAGCGTACCGTTCTGGGTCATGTAACCTCCGGAAACGCGGTAAGGCAGGAATCCGACGCGGCCGTTCAGGCTGACATTGCCGTCGTAGGTCGGAGCGACCTGATAGATTTCCCTTTGCCAATCGGTGTTGTAGAGTTTGCCTCCGAGGCCAAGGTGCTGCTCCGCTGCGGAGTTGGCACCGTAGTAACTGCGGATGAGATTGACAATGCCGTCGGCGTCGAGAAGGTCGTTGTACTTGGCAATCGTGTTGGCCGAAGCGGTGAAGTCGATTGCGACCTTAGGGAGGGCCGAACCGGTCTTGGAACCCTTCTTGGTGGTAATCACGATAACACCGTTGGAAGCACGGGAACCGTAGATGGCGGTGGCCGATGCATCCTTGAGGACGGTGAAGCTCTCGATGTCTTCCGGGTTGATGGAGGACAGCGGATCGCTCATGCCGGAAATGCCGTCATTGGAGACCGGCAGGCCGTCGATGATGTACAGAGGGTCGTTGGAAGCGTTGATGGAGGAGCCGCCACGGATACGGACGGTTGCTCCGGCGCCGGGCATACCGGAACCGGCGGTAACGACGACACCCGCGCTCTTGCCGCGGAGGAGGTCGGCCGGCGTGGTGACGACGCCCTTGTTGATTTCATCGGCCTTGACCGTGGAGACGGAACCGGTGAGGTCGCTCTTTTTCACGGTACCGTAACCGATGACCACAACCTCATCGAGGAAATGGGTATCCTCTTCGAGGGTGATGGTCGCGGGCACGTCCTTGGCCGCGAAGGTTTGCGTGGCATAGCCGATGCAGGTGATTTCCACGATAGCATTGGCACTGGAAACAGTGAGGAGGAAGTCGCCATCCAGACCGGTGGAAACGCCGTTGGACGTTCCCTGCTCGATCACCGAAGCGCCCACGACGGGGCCGATGGCGTCTACCACCACACCTTTAACCTGGTATCCGCCCTGGGCGAATACGGTCATGCAGGCTGCGCACAGCACTGCAAATGCGGTTAGTAACCTTTTCATTAGTTTGTAGTTAGATAATTATTTAGTGTTGATAAGTTTCACGCATACGGCGCCCAGCACCAGGAACACGCCGGCTGCAAGGAGCATGGCCGGCTGGCTGCCGCCGAGGAGAGAGAGCACCGCGCCACCGGTTGCGGCCGCCACAATCTGGGGCAGGCAGATGGTGCAGTTGAACAGGCCCAGGTAGCTGCCCATGTAGGGGCTTCCCTCCAGCGCATTGGTGAGGAGGGTAAAGGGAAGGGCCAGCATGGCAGCCCAGGCAAAGCCGATGAGGAAGTAGCTCACGAACAGGGCATACTGGTTGTGGATGAACATCACGGAGGCAAAGCCCGCGGCACCCACGAGAAGGCTCACCACATAGGAGAGCTTGAGATTTTTGAACCTCGGCAGTGCGGCGGCCCATACCAGGGAGCCCACGGCCTGCACGGCGAAGAGGACGCCCACCCAGTTGCCGGCAGCCTGATAGGCCTCGGAGGCGGTATCGGTGGTATTCCACACATTCTGGGCGATGGCACCGTTGGTGTAGGTCCACATATAGAGGAAGGCGGCCCAGGAGAAGAACTGCACGAGGCCCACGGTCCAGAAGGTGGACGGGGCTTTGATGAGGAGCTTCACAAGGCCCTCGGAGGGTTTCTCGGAGCCGGTGTCATGGGCAATCTCATGGAACTCGGCATACTCCTTCGGAGGCATTTCCTTCACGCGAAGGAACGTGTAGAGCACGCAGAGGATGAGGATGAGTGCGCCCACGTAGAAGCTCCAGATGACGCTGTCGGGGACGACGCCCCTCGGAGCGGTGTTGGCAATCCCGATCCAGGTAAAGAAGATGGGGAACAGGTAGCCAAGCAGGGAGCCGGCATTGCACAGGAAGCTCTGGATGCTGTAGGCCTGGGTCTTCTGCTTTTCGTTCACCATGTCTCCCACCATCATCTTGAAGGGTTGCATTGCTACGTTGATGGAGGTATCAAGGAAGATGAGGGAGAACAGGCCGAACCACATGGCCATGTTGAGGCCCAGGAAGAGCCGGGTACTGAAGTGAAGGCTGCCGGCGTTGGGCAGGAACATCATCACCAGCACGGCGATGATGGCGCCCACGAGGAGGTAGGGCTTGCGCCGGCCCATCCGGCACCAGGTACGGTCACTGTACTTGCCGATGAGCGGCTGCACCAGCATACCCATCAGCGGGGGAAGGATCCAGAAGAAACTGAGTTGGTGAGGGTCGGCTCCCAGTGTGGCGAAGATACGGCTGATATTGGCGCTCTGCAGGGCATAGGCAATTTGCACGCCCAGAAAGCCAAAGCTGAGGTCTACGAGTTGACGGAATGTCAAATCACGTTTCTGCGACATATATATAGATACTAGTTTAAGCGATTCAAAAGTGGTTCGGCGCAAAAGTAGTATATTTAAAGGTAAATTGGCTACGCCGGAGCGGGCCTGTCCGCCGAATGGATATTTTTTTGCGACGAACGGAATTTCTCCGTACTTTTGTGCCATCATGAAGATTAAGGCAGACCACTGGATTATTCACGCATTCGCGCTGCTGCATGCAGGTGCGGCTTTACTGTGCGCCGCACTGGACATGCGGGACAGTCTCCTTCTCACGGCGCTCACCATGACCCTTGCCGGGATTATCTGCTTCCGCGCCAAGCTCACGGTGGAGATTACCGTCACGTCCCTTATCCTTGTCAACATTGTGGGATTCGTGCTGGGCAATGCGGGGGCCCTGGCCAAGCTGGAGGCCATTCCCGTCTTCTGGAGGCCGGCTATCACCACCTTCGCTGTCACGGAGATTATCGGCTGGGCGCTCTATGCCTTTGCGCACAGGCTCACTCCCTATGGGGCGGCGGCCTATGAGCGGGACCAGTCCTGGTACCGCAACGCCGGGTGGCTGGTGGTGGCCGTGGCGCTCATCTTCGCCATCCGCGTCTACACGGACCTCAACTACAGCGGCAACTTCATCCTGGAGAATTCCGGCGTGATGATTCTCCTGATCTTCACCACGCTAGTCTCGCTGGTGTTCATGATGAACTTCGCACTGCAGATGCAGCGGGAGACATCGGCCCAGCGTACCCGGCGGCATCAGGCCGAGTTCCGCTACATGAACCTCAAGAACCAGGTGAACCCGCACTTTCTCTTCAACAGCCTCAACGTACTGGACTCCATTGTGCAGGAAGGCACGCGGGAGGAGGCCAGCGCCTATATCCACAAGATGGCGGCCATCTACCGCTACCTCATGAAGCTGGAGGGGAAACAGCTGGTTCCCCTCGCCGATGAACTGGCCTTTGCCCGCAATTACCGGGACCTGCTGCTCATCCGTTTCTCGGAGGGGCTCATTACCGAGGACCGGATTGGGGAGAATATCCCCAGGGGCTACATTGTTCCGTGCACGCTGCAAATCCTGCTGGAGAACATCGTGAAGCACAATGCCATCGGCCCGGACAATCCGCTGGTGGCGGAGATTTCCACCGACGGGAAGGTGGTCCGGGTGTCCAACAACATCATTCCCAAGCAGACGGCTCCGTCGTCTTCCGGTATCGGCCTCCAGTATGTCCGCAACCAGTACCGGGACATTGCCGGGGAGGAGATTCTCATAGACAGTACCGAAACCCGCTTTTCCGTTACAGTGCCCATCTTGGAGGAACCGGAATAAATTGCTAACTTTGCTATTACCACAGATTAGTATCACCATGAAAGCCCTTATCATAGAAGACGAGCCGCGCGCCCGCGCGCACATGCAGAAACTGCTCTCGGACAACTTCCCCGCCGTAGAGGTGGTGGGTGCTATCGGCTCGGTAAAAGACAGCCTGGAATGGCTCAGGACACATCCCGCCCCCGAAGTCATCTTCATGGACGTGGAACTGAGCGACGGCAACAGCTTCGAGATCTTTTCGCAGACGGAAATCCCCTGCCCCGTCATCATGACAACGGCCTACGACCAGTATGCCGTGCATGCCTTCGAGGTAAACGCCGTGGATTATCTCCTGAAGCCCATCGAGGTGGCAGACCTTAAGCGCGCCATCCAGCGCGTGGCCAGCGGAGAAGCCGTAAAGCCGGCCGGGGAGGCCATGCGTTCCATGATGGCCCAGGTCCGGAAGGAGAAGTTCCTCATCCGGCTCAATGACCGCATTGTTCCGGTGCGCACGTCGGATATCGCCTACTTTTATTCAGAGGCCAAGAACTCCTATATCGTTACGCTGAGCGGGTCTTCCTATGTCACCGACGACTCGCTGGATGCCCTGGCAGACAGTGTAGACCCCGAGGCGTTTTTCCGCATCTCCCGCAGCTGCATCATCAGCGAGGGCGTGATAGACTCCGTCTCGCGCCTGATGGGCGGCCGCCTTCGCATCTCCCTGCGCCACGGCATTCCTTCCCTGACGGACCTCACCGTCTCCCGCGCCCGCGTAGACGGATTTTTGGAGTGGTTGGAGAAGTAGGTGGACCACCTATAACGCACTTTTGGCCCTTTTTCGCGTTATACGTCCCCACCCGGGGTACCCTATAACGCACAAAACGGCCTTTTTCGCGTTACTCGTTCCGGGCACATGGTGCGCGCCCTTGTTTAGCGGCGGGGAAAACACTACCTTTGCGCCATGAAACTCAAAGCATCCCTTGAATCCATGCGCCTTCGCACGCTGCCGCTTTCGATGGCGGGTGTGCTGCTGGGCATCCTTCTGGCCGTTGCCGACTGGAAGGTACACCTCTGGACGGCCGTCCTCATTGTCATCACCACCGTGTGCCTGCAAATCCTGTCCAACCTCTCCAACGAACTGGGAGATGTCCTGCGTGGCACCGACACCGCCGAACGGCAGGGGCCGCAGTATGGCCTCAACAGCGGAGAAATGACTGTCCGGGATATGAAGGTGCTTATCGGTATCTTCGTGGGGCTCTGCATTGTGTTTGGAACGGCCATGACCTGGCGCGCCTTCGGGACTCTGTGGGGCATGACCCCCATCCTGGTGCTCATGCTGGGTGCCGCAGCCATCATGGGTGCCATGAAGTACACCCTGGGGCATAATCCCTATGGCTACCGGGCCAAGGGAGACATCTATGTGTTCCTGTTCTTCGGGCTTGTGGCCGTGATGGGTGCCTATTTCGTGTGCACGAAAGGCGTGGGACTCCACTGGAAGTTGCTTCTTCCCGCCGCCGGCGTGGGCTGCTTCAGCGTAGGCGTGCTCAACGTGAACAACATCCGCGACATGAAGACGGATGCAGCCAACCGCGTTACGGTGGCCATCAAGCTGGGTGCACACCGTGCCCGCATCTATCAAACGGTACTTATTTGCCTGGGCTGGGTGTGCATGGCCGCCTACTGCCTGCTGTGCTGGCCGTCCCCGTGGCACTGGCTGTGGGTGCTTACCCTGCCCCTCTATGTGCTGCATCTCCATGGCGTCTGGACGCGGGAAGACCGTGCCCTGGACCCCATGCTTCCGCTCCTCGTCCTTTCCACCTTCGCCCTGAGCCTTCTCATGGGCATCGGCTTCTGCGCATTCCTGTTCTAGACCGGGACGTATAACGCGAAAAACGGCCAAAAGCGCGTTATAGGGTACCCCGGGTGGGGACGTGTAACGCGAAAAAGGGCCAAAAGTGCGTTATAGGTGGGCCGATGGGGGTGGACCAGGTCCAAGAAGGGGCTGGACCAGGTCCAAGAAGGGGGTGGACCAGGTCCAAGGATGGGCTTAATCCAGCTTCAGGACGGCCATGAAGGCGCTCTGGGGGACTTGGACGGTGCCAATCTGGCGCATGCGCTTTTTGCCTTCTTTCTGCTTTTCGAGCAGTTTGCGCTTACGGGTGACGTCACCGCCGTAGCACTTGGCCGTCACATCCTTACGCACCTGGCGCACCGTTTCGCGGGCAATGATCTTGGCGCCGATGGCAGCCTGCACGGCAATGTCAAACTGCTGGCGGGGGATGAGGTCCTTGAGCTTGAGACAGATTTTGCGGCCGAAGTCGTAGGCGTGGTCCTCGTGGATGAGGGTGCTCAGGGCATCGGCCGGGTCTCCGTTGAGGAGGATGTCCAGCTTCACGAGCCGCGCAGGGCGGAAATCCGTCACATGGTAGTCGAAGGAGGCATAGCCCTTGGAGATGGACTTGAGCTTGTCGTAGAAGTCGAACACCACCTCCGAGAGCGGAAGGTCGTAGTTGAGCTCCACGCGGTCGGTGGTAATATAGTGCTGGCCGATGAGCGTTCCTCTCTTGTCCATGCACAGTTTCATGATGGGACCGTAGAAGTCGCTCTTGGTAATGATCTGGGCGCGGATATAAGGTTCCTCGATGTGGTCTACCACGGAAGGAGCCGGCAGCCCGGACGGGTTGTGCACGTCAATGACCTCCCCCTTGGTGGTATATACCTTATAGGATACGTTGGGAACGGTGGTAATCACGTCCATGTTGAACTCACGGAACAAGCGCTCCTGCACAATTTCCAGGTGCAGCAGGCCCAGGAAGCCGCAGCGGAAGCCGAAGCCCAGGGCCAGGGAACTCTCGGGCTCGTAGGTGAACGAAGCGTCGTTGAGCTGGAACTTCTCCAGCGTGGCCCTCAGTTCCTCGAACTTGGAGGCGTCTACCGGATACAAGCCGGCGAACACCATGGGCTTCACTTCCTCGAAACCGGCAATAGCTTCCCGGCAAGGTTCCTCCACATGGGTGATGGTATCTCCCACCTTCACCTCCACGGCCGCCTTGATACCGGTAATGATATAACCCACATCTCCGGCACGTACCTCTCCGGTAGGGTTCAGTTTCAGTTTGAGATTGCCCACTTCCTCGGCCTCGTACTCGTTGCCTGTAGAGAAAAACTTAACTTTCTCCCCGGTCTTGAGGCAGCCGTTCACCACCTTGAAGTAAGCGATGATGCCGCGGAACGGATTGAACACCGAGTCAAAGATAAGGGCCTGGAGCGGGGCCGACGGGTCTCCCTTCGGGGCCGGCACTTTGTCCACAATGGCATCCAGCACCGCCTGCACGCCCATGCCCGTACGGGCCGATACCCGCAGCACGTCCTCGGGCTCACAGCCCAGAAGGTCGCAAACCTGGTCCTGCACAACGTCCGGCTGGGCGCTGTCCATGTCAATCTTGTTGAGCACCGGAATAATCTCCAGGTTGTGGTCGATGGCCTGGTACAGGTTGGAGATGGTCTGGGCCTGGATACCCTGCGACGCATCCACCACGAGGAGAGCCCCCTCGCAGGACGCGATGGAGCGGGACACCTCGTAGGAGAAGTCCACGTGGCCGGGCGTATCAATCAGGTTGAGCCGATAGGTTTCTCCATCCCGCACGTAATCCATCTGGATAGCGTGGCTCTTGATGGTGATACCTTTTTCCCTTTCCAGATCCATGTCGTCCAGCACCTGGTTTTCCATCTCACGGGCACTCAGGGTTTGGGTGAGTTCCAGGAGGCGGTCGGCCAGGGTGCTCTTACCATGGTCTATATGTGCGATGATGCAGAAGTTGCGGATATTCTTCATAGGGCGCAAAGATACGGAAAAAAGTTCAAAATGGACGATTTTCAACCTTATTCCCGACAATTTTAATCATGCCCAGTAGCTATAATCACTATGTTTGCCGTACACTTAATAACAATAACCCATCATGCTATTTACAAACCTTCTTCTAACCGCAGCCACCGACTTCAACCGCATTTCGCTGGCCTCCTGGGACTGGCTGGTGATTGCCCTGTTCTTCGCCGCCATGATCTGGATCGTGTGGGACGTCTCCCGCAAAAAGAAAGAAACCTCCGGCGACTACTTCCTCAGCGGACGCACCGCCACCTGGATTGCCATCGGCGCCTCCATCTTTGCCTCCAACATTGGCTCGGAACACCTGATTGGCCTGGCCGGCACCGGGGCATCGGCCGGCATGGCACAGGCCCACTGGGAAATCCAGGGCTGGATGATCCTCATCCTGGGCTGGGTGTTCGTTCCCTTCTATGAGCGCAGCATGGTCTACACCATGCCCGAATTCCTGGAAAAGCGCTACAACAAGGAAAGCCGCAGCATCCTCACCTGGCTGTCCCTTGCCAGTTACGTGCTCACCAAGGTGTCGGTAACCGTCCTCGCCGGCGGCCTGGCCCTCAACACGCTCCTCGGCATCAACTTCTGGGTAGCCGCGCTGGCTCTCGTGATTATCACCGCCATCTACACCGTCATCGGCGGCATGGAAAGCGTCCTCAAGACCTCCGTGCTCCAAACGCCCATCCTCCTCGTAGGTTCCCTCGTCATCCTGTACCTGGGCCTCAAGGAACTGGGCGGCTGGAACGCCATGATGGATATCTGCAGCGCCCAGCCCGTCAATGAGTACGGAGATTCCATGACCAGCCTCATGCGGAGCGGTCAGGATCCCGAATTCCCCTGGTACGGAGCCCTGTTCGGCAGCGCCATCATCGGCTTCTGGTACTGGTGCACAGACCAGTTCATCGTGCAAAGAGTTCTCTCCGGTAAGAACCAGCAGGAAGCCCGCCGCGGCACCATCTTCGGCGCCTACCTCAAGCTTCTGCCGGTGTTCCTCTTCCTCATCCCCGGCATGATTGCCTACGCCCTCACCAAGACCCCGGACTCGGCCATCGGCCAAACCCTCGCCGCCGCGCTGGGCCTGCAGGCCGATGGTACCGTCTCCAACCCGGACATCGCCTTCCCCATGCTGGTGAACACGCTCCTGCCGGTGGGCCTCAAAGGCGTTGTCATCTGCGGCATCCTGGCCGCCCTCATGAGCTCCCTGGCCTCCCTGTACAACTCGTCGGCCATGCTCTACACCATTGACATCTACAAGCGCCGCCATCCGGAGACCGACGAGAAGAAGCTGGTCACCATCGGCCGCATCGCCACCGTGGTGGTGGTGATCCTGGGCGTACTCTGGATTTTTGTGATCCAGCGCATGGGAAAGAGCCTCTACAACTACATCCAGAGCGTCCAGAGCCTCCTGGCTCCGGCCATCGCCGCCGTGTTCCTCATGGGCGTATGCTGGAAAAAGACCTCCCCGAAAGCCGGCATGTGGACCCTCATCGTGGGTTTGGTGCTGGGCTTTACACGCCTTATCACCATGATTGTGAACCCCGAGGCCCACAACGCCTTCACCTACATCTTCAACGAAATGAACGTGTATGCCTTCTGCGTGTGGATGTTCCTCTTCTGCGTAGTGCTGGCCCTCGTGGTGAGCGCCCTTACGCCCAAACCGGCCCGGGAGCAGGTGGAGGGCCTCTGCTTTGGCACCGCCACCCCGGAGCAGAAAGCGGCCACAAGGGCCTCCTGGGGCACCTGGGACATTGTACACACCTGCATCATCCTGGCCGTTACCGTAGCTTTCTATATCTACTTCTGGTAATATGCTCGATCAGCTCAAAAAACAGGTATTCCAGGCCAACCTGGACCTCGTCAAAAACGGCCTTGTGCTCTTTACCTGGGGCAACGTAAGCGGCATAGACCGCGAAAAAGGCCTTGTCGTGATCAAACCATCTGGCGTAAGCTATGAGACCATGACGGCCTCCGACATGGTGGTGGTGGACCTCGAAAGCGGAAAGGTAGTGGAAGGAACCCTCAACCCCTCCTCCGACACCCCCACGCATCTGGCGCTATACAGGGCCTTCCCCCACATAGGCGGCGTGGTACACACCCACTCCACCTACGCCACCGCCTTTGCGCAGGCCGGGTGCGACATCCCGAACATCGGCACCACCCATGCCGACTACTTCTACAAGGACATTCCCTGCACCCGCGACATGACCCGGGCCGAGGTAGAAGGCAACTACGAGCTGGAAACCGGCCACGTCATTGTGGAACGCTTCCGGAACATCGACCCCGACTTCACGCCCGCCGTGCTGGTAAAAAACCACGGCCCCTTTGCCTGGGGCACCTCCCCCGACAAAGCCGTGTACAACGCTACGGTGCTGGAGCAGTGCGCCAAGATGGCTTTCATCGCCCTCTCGGTGAACCCCTCCCTCACCATGAATCCTTTCCTGATTGAAAAACATTACATGCGAAAGCATGGTCCCAACGCTTATTACGGACAAAAAACAAAATAACATGAAAACTTTTGACAATATCGAACTTTGGTGGGTAACCGGTGCCCAGCTCCTGTACGGCGGAGACGCCGTGGTGAAAGTAGACGCTCACTCCAAAGAAATGGTGGAAGGCCTCAACGCCTCCGGCCGTATTCCCGTCAAGATTGTATACAAAGGAACCGCCAACAGTTCCAAGGAAGTAGAGCAGATCATGCTCAATGCCAACAACGACGCCCGCTGCGCCGGCATCATCACCTGGATGCACACCTTCTCCCCCGCCAAAATGTGGATCAAGGGTCTCCAGCAGCTCCAGAAGCCTCTTCTTCACTTCCACACCCAGTACAACGCAGAGATTCCCTGGGGAGAGATTGACATGGACTTCATGAACCTGAACCAGAGCGCCCACGGAGACATTGAGTTTGGCCACATCTGCACCCGCATGCGCATAGCCCGCAAAGTGGTGTGCGGCTACTGGAAGGACGAGAAAGCCCAGCAGCAGATGGCCGTCTGGGCCCGCGTCGCCGCTGCCGTGGCCGACGCCAAGAACGTCCGCTGCCTCATGTTTGGCATGAACATGAACAACGTGGCCGTCACCGACGGAGACCGTGTGGAGTTTGAGCAGCGCCTGGGCTATCACGTGGACTACTACCCCGTGAGTTCCCTCATGGAATACTACAAGAAGGTCACCGACGGGGAGGCCGACGCCCTCGTGGAGGAGTATAAAAAACTGTATACCATCAAGATAGACGAAACTCCCGAGGCCGTTTACTGGGAGAAAGTGCGCAGCGCCGCCAAGGCCGAGATTGCCATCCGGCGCGTACTCAAGGACGAAGGCGCCACCGCCTTCACCACCAACTTCGACGACCTGGGAGACGCTGACGTGGACGCCCCCGACTTCTGCGGCTTTGACCAGATTCCGGGCCTGGCCAGCCAGCGCCTCATGGAAGAGGGGTACGGCTTTGGCGCCGAGGGTGACTGGAAGACGGCCTGCCTCTTCCGCAGCCTCTGGGTGATGCAGCAGGGCATGCCCACGGGCTGTTCCTTCCTCGAAGACTACACCCTCAACTTTGCCGGAGACCGCAGCAGCTGCCTCCAGAGCCACATGCTGGAGATATGCCCCCTCATTGCCACCGACAAGCCCAAGCTGGAAGTGCATTTCCTGGGTATCGGCATCCGCAAGCAGCCCACCGCGCGCCTTGTGTTCACCTCCAAGACCGGCGCCGGCATCAAGGCCACCGTGGTGGACCTGGGCAACCGCTTCCGCCTCATCACGCAGGACGTGGAGTGCATCGAGCCCCAGCCCATGCCCAAGCTGCCGGTAGCATCGGCCCTCTGGATTCCCCAGCCCTCTTTCGAAGTGGGCGCCGCTGCCTGGATCCTCGCCGGCGGAACACACCACAGCGCTTTCTCCTACGACATCACCAAGGAGTACTGGGAAGACTTTGCAGAGATGACAGGCATCGAATACGTGAAGATTGACAAAGACACCACCATTCCCGCATTCAAGCAAACCCTTCGCATGGGCGAGGTGTACTACATGCTTGGCAAAGCCCTCAAATAGTATGAATGCAAAACAGACCATCGAAGCGGGAAAAGCGGTCCTGGGCATTGAACTGGGCAGCACCCGCATCAAGGCGGTCCTCATAGACGAGGACAAGAAGCCCATCGCCCAGGGAGACTACGAGTGGGAAAACCAGCTCGTAGACGGCCTCTGGACTTACAGCATTGACAAGGTATGGGAAGGCCTGCAGGAGTGCTATGCCAGCCTGCGCAAGAATGTTATAGAAACCTATGGCTGCGAGATAGAGACGCTCGCCGCCATGGGCTTCAGCGCCATGATGCACGGCTACATGGCCTTTGACCGGGACCAGCACATCCTGGTCCCCTTCCGCACCTGGAGAAACACCAACACGGGGAAAGCGGCGTCGGCCCTCAGCCGCCTTTTCAACTTCAACATTCCGCTGCGCTGGAGTATCAGCCACCTGTACCAGTGCATCCTGGAAGACGACGCGCACGTCAAGGACATCTGTTACCTCACCACCCTCGCCGGCTACGTGCACTGGCAGCTCACCGGAAAGTTTGTCCTGGGTGTCGGAGATGCCTCGGGCATGCTGCCCGTAGACCCCGCCACCCATACTTACGACGCCGCCATGGTGGAGAAGTTTGACAAGCTTATCGCGGCCAAAGGGTATCCCTGGAAGCTCCTGGACATCCTGCCGGAATCCCTCATGGCCGGCGAGGACGCCGGCTTCCTCATGGCCGATGGTGCCGCGCGCCTCGACGTAAGCGGTCACCTGAAGCCCGGCATCCCCGTGTGTCCTCCGGAAGGAGACGCCGGAACCGGCATGGTAGCCACCAACGCCGTGAAGCCCCGCACGGGCAACGTATCGGCCGGGACCTCTTCCTTCTCCATGATTGTGCTGGAAAAGGACCTCTCCCGCCCCAACGACATGATTGACGTGGTCACTACCCCGGACGCCCACCCGGTAGCCATGGTGCACTGCAACAACTGCACGTCGGAGCTCAATGCCTGGGTAAAGCTGTTCCGGGAGTTCCAGGATCTTCTGGGCGCCGGGCAGCAAGACGTGTACGGCCTTCTCTACAAACACGCCCTGGAAGGAGACCCCGACTGCGGAGGACTTGTGGCCTACAACTACCTCTCCGGAGAGCCCGTCACCGGCTTCACGGAAGGGCGGCCGCTGTTTGTGAGAGGACCGGAAGACCATTTCACCCTGTCCAATTTCTTCCGCGCGCAGCTCTACGCCTCGCTCGCCGTCCTCAAGATTGGCAACGACGTTCTCTTTAACGAGGAAAACGTAAAGGTAGACCGCATCACCGGCCACGGAGGCCTCTTCAAGACCCCCGTCGTGGGCCAGCGCATTCTTTCCGCCGCACTGGGAACGCCTATCTCCGTGATGGAAACCGCCGGAGAAGGTGGAGCCTGGGGCATCGCCCTCCTGGCCTCCTACCGCGTCCGGAAAGAAGCCGGCATGTCCCTTTCCAACTTCCTGGAAAAGAACGTTTTCGCCGGTGTAGAGGGCACGGAAATTGCAGCCACGGAGGCCGACCGGGAGGGCTTTGCCCGCTTCCTGGAAAACTACATCGCCTGCATGCCGGTAGAACAGGCCGCCGTGCTCAACAAGGCTTAACAACCACACCCATGAGAAAGATTGCACTAACCTTGACTGCCGCGCTCCTCACCCTTGCCGCTGAGGCGCAGGTTTCCCACACCTTTGACATCGACCTCAAAAAGCCCGGCGCTCCCATCCAGAGCACCATGTACGGCATCTTCTTCGAAGACATCAACTTTGCCGCCGACGGCGGCCTCTATGCCGAGCTCGTCAAGAACCGCTCCTTCGAATTCCCGGCGAATGCCCTTCAGGGCTGGAAGCCCTTCGGGAAGGTAGAGGTACGGGCCGATGGTCCCTTCGAGCGCAATCCGCACTACGTAAGGCTCTCAGCCCCCGGCCATCCGGCCCGCGGAACAGGCCTTGACAACGAAGGCTACTTTGGCATTGGCGTGGAGAAAGGGAAGGATTACCGCTTCTCCGTGTGGGCCCGCGTGCCGGACGACGGCAAGGCCCTCCTCCAGGTGGAGCTGGTAAACACCGCCTCCATGACGGAAAACCACTTTGTGAGCCAGAAGTACCTGGAAATCAGCGGTTCAGACTGGAAGAAGTACCAGATTATCCTGTCCCCGGATGCCACTCTTGACAAGGCCGCGCTTCGCATTTTCCTCTCCGGAAAACGCAATACCGTAGACCTGGAGCACATTTCCCTCTTCCCCACCGACACCTGGATGGGCCATGAGAACGGCCTCCGGAAAGACCTGGCGCAGGCCCTGGCCGACCTCAAGCCCGGCATTTTCCGCTTTCCCGGCGGCTGCATTGTGGAAGGCGCCACCCTGGACACCCGCTACCAGTGGAAGAACACCGTGGGCCCGGTAGAAAACCGGCCCCTCAACGAGAACCGCTGGGAATACAGCTTCTTCCAGCGCTACTACCCGGACTATCACCAGAGCTACGGCTTGGGCTTTTACGAGTTCTTCCAGCTCAGTGAGGAAATAGGCGCCGAGCCCCTTCCCATCCTCAGCTGCGGCCTGGCCTGCCAGTTCCAGAACAATGACGAGAGCGCCCACTGCCCGGTAGACGAGCTGGAGCCTTTCATCCAGGACGCCCTGGACCTCATTGAATTTGCCAACGGCCCCGTGGACAGTCGCTGGGGCAAGGTGCGCGCAGAGATGGGCCATCCCGCTCCGTTCAACCTCAAGTTCATCGGCATTGGCAACGAGCAGTGGGGAGAAACCTTCCCCGCCCACCTGGAGCCCTTTGTGAAGGCCCTCCGCGCCGCCCATCCGGAGATCAAGCTGGTGGGATCCAGCGGCCCGTACTCGGACGGCAAGGACTTTGACTACCTCTGGAGCGAGATGAAGCGCCTGGGAGCAGACCTTGTAGACGAGCACTACTACCAGTCCGAGGACTGGTTCCGCGCCAACGCCGGCCGCTACGACAACTACAGCCGCAAGGGTCCCAAGGTGTTTGCCGGCGAGTATGCCTGCCACGGCAAGGGCAAGAAGTGGAACCACTTCTACACTTCCCTGATGGAAGCCGCCCTCATGACCGGCCTGGAGAGAAACGCCGACATTGTGCACATGGCCACCTATGCGCCCCTGTTCGCCCACGTGGAAGGCTGGCAGTGGAGACCGGACCTTATCTGGTACGACAACCTGCGCTCCTTCCGCACCGTGAGCTGGCAGGTGCAGCATCTCTATGGCCAGTACCGGGGAAGCAACTGCCTTCCCCTCAAGCTGGACGGAGCCAACGTAACGGGACAGGACAGCCTCTATTCCAGTGCCGTGCTGGATGGGGACAAGATTTATATTAAGGTAGTGAACACTACCGGGGAGGCCCGGGAGGTTGCCTTCAACTTTACCGGCCTTAAGAAAAAGACCACGGTGAAAGCCGTGAAGGCCGTTCGCCTGAGCGCCGGCGAGGAGCAGCTGGACCTGGAGAACTCGCTGGAAAACCCCGCGCTCTTTGCACCGGTCACCGTTCCCTTCGAAGGAGAAGGCAGCTGCATTGCCGCAGAGGCCCCCGCTTACTCCTTCACCATTTACATTCTGGAGAAAGCCGCCCCTTCAAAGAAAATCCAGAACGGGATTTACACGCTTACCAACAAGAGCGGCATGCAGGTGAAAATTACGGGCTACGGCGGCCGCATCATGTCCATCCTGGTTCCGGACCGTAACGGTGAACTCAAAGACGTGGTTCTTGGTTTTGACAAAGTGGAAGACTACTTCCCGGAAAACAACCAGACCGACTTTGGCGCCGCCATCGGCCGCTATGCCAACCGCATCCAGAAGGGCCGCATCTCGCTGGACGGCGTGCAGTACCAGCTGCCGCAGAACAACTTTGGCCACTGCCTGCACGGAGGTCCTTCCGGCTGGCAGTACCAGAGCTACCAGGTAGTGGAGGCCGATGCCACCCATCTGAAGCTCCTGATGGAATCTCCCGACGGAGACAACGGCTTTCCCGGCAACGTGAAAGCTTATGTCACCTACACCCTCACGGAGGACAATGCCATTGACATTGCCTACGAAGCCACCACCGATGCCACCACGGTCATCAACATGACCAACCACTCCTACTTCAACCTGTCCGGGAACCCCGCCCGGAGTATCGAGGGCGACATCCTGTGGATTAATGCCACCCGCTTTACCCCGGTGGACAGCACGTTCATGACCAGCGGCGAGATTGTGCCCGTGGCCGGAACGCCTTTCGATTTCACTTCTCCCAAGGCCATCGGAAAGGATATCGGGGCTGGCTGCGAGCAGCTTCGAAACGGCAACGGTTACGACCACAACTGGTGTCTGGACACCGCCGGAGACATTTCCAAGGTAGCCTGCGAACTGTACTGCCCTGAGAGCGGAATAGACCTTAAAGTGTATACAGACGAGCCCGGCATCCAGGTTTACAGCGGAAACTTCCTGAACGGAACCGTCACCGGCAAGAAGGGCATCGTTTATGAGCAGCGCAGTGCCATCTGCCTGGAAACCCAGCACTATCCGGATTCTCCCAACAAGGCGCACTGGCCCTCCGTGGAACTGCGTCCCGGCGAGGTTTATCATAGCCATTGCATTTTCGTCTTTGGCGTAAAATGACTATCTTTGTGAATCATACTTAAAAACTATGGCTAAGACAAACGAAGAACTGAAAACCATCGCCACTCAGGTTCGGAGGGACATCCTCCGCATGGTGTGCCTGGCAAAATCCGGCCATCCCGGCGGCTCCATGTCGTCTACGGATGTCCTTACCACCCTCTACTTCAACCAGATGAAGCAGGATCCTGCCACCTGGACCCGTGACGGCAAGGGACAGGACATGTTCATCCTGTCGGCCGGCCACATGACCCCCGTCTACTATTCCGTGCTGGCCCGCTGCGGCTATTTCCCCGTGAGCGAGCTCGCCAGCTTCCGCCAGATGGGCACCCGGCTGCAGGGCCATCCCTCCGTGCGGAAGAACCTTCCCGGCATTTTCCAGGCATCCGGTTCCCTGGGACAGGGCCTGAGCGCCGCCTGCGGCCTCGCCATCGGCAAGAAAATGGATAAGGACGACAACTTCGTCTTCTGCCTCTGCGGAGACGGTGAAAGCGAGGAAGGCCAGATCTGGGAAGCCGGCATGTTCGCCGTGCACCACAAGCTGGACAACCTCATTGCCATGACCGACTGGAACGGCAAGCAGATTGACGGTCCCGTGGAGGAAGTTTCCGGCATCGGAGACCTCGCCGCCAAATGGGAAGCCTGGGGCTGGAACGTGATTGTGGCCGATGCCCACGACTTCGATTCCATCCAGAAGGCCTTCGAGCTGGCCAAGGCCGGCAAGGGCAGCGGAAAGCCCGTCATGATCCTGTTCAAGAGCGAAATGGGTCACGGCGTGGACTTTATGGCCGGTACCCACAAGTGGCACGGCTCCGTTCCCAAGCCCGAGCAGCTGGAAGACGCCCTCAAACAGTTAGGTGAAACCCCCTTAGGAGATTTTTAGCATGAAAAAGTATACAGATACAGGTAAGAAAGATACCCGCAGTGGCTTTGGCGTGGGTCTTCTGAAGGCCGGACAGGCTAATCCGAACGTGGTGGCCCTCACCGCAGACCTCAAGGGTTCCCTCAAGATGGACGCCTTTGCAGCCGAGTTCCCGGAGCGTTTCATCCAGTGCGGCATTGCCGAGGCCAACATGGTGGGCGCCGCCGCCGGCCTGGCCATCACCGGGAAAGTTCCCTTCATCGGCTCGTTCGCCGAGTTTGTCACCGGCCGTGTCTACGACCAGATCCGCCAGGAGGTGGCTTACGGAAACACCAACGTCAAGATTGCCTCCTCGCACGCCGGCATCACCCTGGGTGAGGACGGCGCCACCCACCAGACCATGGAAGACATCGCCCTCATGCGCGCCCTTCCCGGCATGGTGGTGCTCAACCCCTGTGACTTCAACCAGACGGTGCAGGCAACCCTCGCCGCCGCCGAGTACAACGGTCCCGTGTACCTTCGCTTCGGCCGCCCGTCCGTTCCCAACTTCACGGATCCCGACGAGCCCTTTGTCATCGGCAAGGCCATCGTCATGAATGAAGGCAAGGACGTCACCCTCTTCGCTACCGGCCACACCGTGTGGGAGGCCCTGCAGGCCGCCGAGGCCCTGGAGGCCGATGGCATCAGCGCGGAGGTCATCGACATTGCCAGCATCAAGCCGCTGGACGAGGAAGCCATCGTGGCATCGGCCCGCAAGACCGGCGCCGTGGTGGTGGCCGAGGAACACAACATGGCCGGCGGCCTGGGAGAAGCCGTCGCCGGCGCCCTTGCCAAAGCCTGCCCTACGCCGGTGGAATTTGTCAACGGACAGGACCTCTTCGGACAGTCTGGCACGCCTTCTGCACTCATGGCGGCGTACGGCCTGGATGCTCCGCACATTGCGGAAGCCGCCAAAAAGGCCATCGCACGCAAATAAATGGAAGAACTTGAGCAGGTTTTCAATAGCATCGTAAAGCAGTACTCCGAAAGGTTGTACTGGCACGTGCGCCGCATGGTGGGCTCCCACGAGGACACCGACGACCTGCTCCAGGAAATCTTCCTCAAGATCTGGACTGCGCTTCCCTCCTTCCGGGGGGAGGCGCAGCTCTATACCTGGGTATGGCGCATCGCCACCAACGAGACCCTCAACTTCCTCAGGAAGGAAAAGGTGCGCGCGCTGCTGCGGTTTTCATCGGCCGATGAACTGGCGGCGCAGCGGGTGATGGCCGACCCTTACTTCAACGGTACCGACGCCGAGCGCGAAATGGCAAAGGCCGTGGCCCGGCTCCCGGAAAAACAGCGGCAGGTTTTCATCATGCGCTGGTGGGACGAGCTCAGCTACGAGGAGATATCGGCCATCACCGGAACGTCGGTGGGAGCGCTCAAGGCTTCCTACCACATTGCCCAGGAAAAAATCAAATTAAACCTTTCGGATGCAGAGGTGTCAAAGTAAGCAGTTATGACCAGAAAAAACCCCATATCCGTCCCCGACGGCTATTTCCAGGACCTTCAGGTGCGCCTGAGCCAGATTCCTGCGCAGGAAGAGGCGGCGCCCCGCGGCATCCGGCGGCTGGCCCCCTACGTGGCCTATGCCGCTTCGCTCCTTGTGCTGGCTACCGTCGGTGGCTTTATCTTCCGCAGTGCTGCAGCGAAGGAAGATAACGGCTGGGACTACGTTTCCTATCTGGCCCTGTCACTGGATCCCGACGGGCTGGTAGAGCTCAAGGAAGCGGAGGAACCCACCGAAGAAGATATCCGGAGTTTCCTTCTGGCCAGCAACATTTCCGTTGAACAATTAACTATGTTAGACGATGAAAAAACTTATTAGCGTACTCAGCGCCATTGCGCTCATGAGCGTGGTGGCTTTTGCCCAGCCCAGGAACGGGTTCAAGGGAAATAACAAGGGAGCCGAGCAGTGGAGAGAACGCATCCGCGCGGAGCAAGTTGCCTTTATCACCTCCGAACTGGATTTGACCGAATCTGAGGCCCAGGCGTTCTGGCCCGTATACAATGATGTCCAGAACAAGCGCCGTGAAGCCTTCAAGGCAAGCGGAGAAGCGTTCAAGGCCCTGGCAGAGGGTGTGGACGGAGAAGACGTGGACAAGCTCCTGAAGCAGTATCTGGACAGCAAGAAAGAGGCCGAGAAGATTGAGGCCGATGCCATTGCCCGTTTCAAGAAGGTCCTTCCCGAGAAAAAAGTAGCCAAGCTGGTGCTGGCCGAGGAAAAGTTCCGTCACCACCAGATCAGCAAACTGGGACAGGGAGGGAAGCATTAATCACTTCCAGGCTCCGTCCTCAAGGAAGCAAGTTCGATCACAGAGTTGAGCCAGACCGGCGTCGTGGGTAACCACCACAACGGTCTGGCCTTTTTCTTTGCGTACGTCCAGGAGGAGCTGGTGAATTTCATCCTTGGTACGGGTGTCCAGGTTGCCGGTGGGTTCGTCGGCGAAGAGAATGGCGGGGGCGTTGATGAGGGCGCGGGCAATGGCGACGCGCTGCTGCTCACCGCCGGAGAGTTCCGAGGGTTTGTGCGTGGCGCGGCCGCTGAGACCGACGAGCTGCAGCAGGTCATCGGCCTGCCTGCGGGCTTCGCGGGTGGAGGTTCCGCCGATGAGGGCCGGGATCATCACGTTCTCCAGGGCGGTGAACTCCGGCAGCAGGTGATGGGCCTGGAACACAAAGCCGATGCGGCGGTTTCGGAAGGCGGCGAGGGCGTTTCCCCGGAGGGAGAGGACGTCGGTACCGTCAATGCGAAGCGAACCGGTATCGGGGGTGAGGAGGGTGCCCAGGATTTGCAGGAGGGTGGACTTACCGGCGCCGGAAGCGCCCATGATGGCGACGACTTCCCCGGCTTGGGCCTCAAAATCAACGCTCCGCAGCACTTCTACGGAGCCGAAAGACTTACAGATGCGTTTTGCCTCGATCATGTCGGGGTGACAAGACTCGAACTTGCGACCCTCTGGTCCCAAACCAGATGCGCTACCAACTGCGCTACACCCCGGGGGCTACAAAGGTAAAGAATAATTGGGTATTTTGAAAGATAATGCGTACCTTTGTGTGATAATGCTAAAACCATTTACCTATGTATTTGCTGGGTTATGACATCGGAAGTTCTTCCGTAAAAGCGTCCCTCATAGAGGCCGAGACCGGAAAGTGTGTCGCCTCGGATTTTTTCCCGAAAACAGAGGCTCCCATTATCACCAAAAGAGCGGGCTGGGCCGAGCAAGACCCCGCCATGTGGATGGGCAACCTGCGCATGGCTACGGCCAGCGTACTGGCATCGGCCCGGGAAGTATCCCCCAAGGCCATCAAAGCCATCGGCATCTCCTACCAGATGCACGGACTGGTGTGCGTGGACCGGGACATGAATGTGCTCCGGCCTTCCATCATCTGGTGCGACTCCCGTGCCGTTCCTTACGGAGAGAAGGCCTTCCAGGCCCTGGGAGAGGAGTACTGCCTGGGGCACCTTCTGAACTCGCCCGGCAACTTTACGGCCGCCAAGCTGGCCTGGGTAAAGGAGAACGAGCCCGAGGTGTACCGCCGCATCTGGAAAGTGATGCTGCCCGGAGACTATATTGCCATGCGGCTCACGGACACGGTGTGCACCACCGTGAGCGGCTTGTCGGAAGGAATTTTCTGGGACTTTGAAAAGAACGAGCCCAGCGCTCCCCTTCTGGAGTATTTTGGCTTTGACGAGACCGTGCTTCCGGCCCGTAAGCCCACCTTCGGCGTACAGGGTACGCTCACCCGCCAGGCGGCCGAGGCCCTGGGACTCACGGAAGGAATCCCCGTCACGTACCGGGCCGGAGACCAGCCCAATAACGCACTCAGTCTCAACGTGTTCAACCCCGGAGAGATTGCTTCTACGGCCGGGACGTCCGGCGTGGTGTACGGCGTAATCGGCGGTGTGGCGCACGACCCCCTCTCGCGCGTCAACTGCTTTGCGCACGTGAACCATACGGCCGAGGATCCCCGGCTGGGCGTGCTGCTGTGCATCAACGGCACCGGCATCCTCAACGCCTGGATGCGCCGCAACGTTGCCCCGGAGGGCCTTTCCTATGCCCAGATGAACGAGGCCGCCGCGCAGGTGCCCATCGGCTGTGACGGGCTCAGCATCCTGCCCTTCGGCAACGGCGCCGAGCGCCTCCTCTGCAACAGGGATGAGGGCTGCAGCGTACATGGCCTGAGTTTTAACCGGCACAGCCGCAATCATCTTCTGCGCGCGGCACAGGAAGGCATCGTGTTCTCTTTCCAGTACGGAATAGAGATTATGGAGCAGATGGGCCTCAAGGTGAACAAGATCCACGCAGGCATGGCCAACATGTTCCAGTCCACGGTGTTCCGTGAAACGCTGGCGGGCGTATCGGGCGCCACCATCGAGCTCATGAACACCGACGGCGCTGCCGGTGCGGCCAAAGGTGCGGGCATCGGCGCCGGCATCTACAAGAACTCGCAGGAGGCCTTCTCCTCACTGGAGCGGCTGGCCGTGGTGAATCCCGCGAATCAGAGCGAGTACCGCGAGGCTTACGAAAGATGGAAATCATATATCAATCAATAAATTATGGCAGAACAGTATTTTCCCACCATCGGAAAGATTCCCTTCGAGGGAACAGAAAGCAAGAATCCGCTTGCATTCCATTATTATGACGCTAACCGCGTAGTCATGGGCAAGCCCATGAAGGAGTGGCTCAAGTTTGCCATGGCCTGGTGGCACACGCTGGGTCAGGCATCGGCCGACCCCTTCGGCGGACAAACCCGCAGCTATGCCTGGGACAAAGGCGAGTGCCCCTACTGCCGCGCCCGTGCCAAGGCCGACGCCGGCTTCGAGCTCATGCAGAAACTGGGCATCGAGTATTTCTGCTTCCACGACATTGACCTCATCGAGGACTGCGACGACATTGCCGAGTATGAGGCCCGCCTGAAGGACATCACGGACTACCTGCTGGAGAAGATGAAGGAGACCGGCATCAAGAACTTGTGGGGAACCGCCAACGTGTTTGGCAACAAGCGCTACATGAACGGCGCCGCCACCAACCCTCAGTTCGACGTTGTGGCCCGCGCCGCCGTCCAGATCAAGAACGCCATTGACGCCACCATCAAGCTGGGTGGTTCCAACTATGTGTTCTGGGGCGGACGTGAGGGTTACTACACGCTTCTGAACACCCAGATGCAGCGTGAGAAGAATCACCTGGCTGCCATGCTCAAGGCTGCCCGCGACTATGCCCGCGCAAACGGCTTCAAGGGCACTTTCCTCATCGAGCCCAAGCCCATGGAGCCCACCAAGCACCAGTATGACGTTGATACGGAGACCGTGATTGGCTTCCTGCGCGCCAACGGATTGGAGAAGGACTTCAAGGTGAACATTGAGGTGAACCACGCCACGCTGGCCGGCCACACCTTCGAGCACGAGCTCACCGTGGCCCGTGAGAACGGCTTCCTGGGTTCCATCGACGCCAACCGCGGAGACGCCCAGAACGGCTGGGACACCGACCAGTTCCCGGTCGATGCCTTTGACCTTACCCAGGCCATGATGCAGATCCTCCTCAACGGAGGCTTCGGCAACGGCGGTACCAACTTCGACGCCAAGCTGCGCCGTTCCTCCACCGACCCCGAGGACATCTTCATTGCCCACATCAGCGCCATGGATGCCATGGCCCACGCCCTCCTGAATGCAGCCGCCGTGCTGGAGGAGAGCCCTCTGTGCAAGATGGTCAAGGAGCGTTATGCTTCCTTCGACAGCGGTCTTGGCAAGCAGTTCGAGGAAGGCAAGGCTACGCTGGAAGACCTTTACGCCTACGCCGTCAAGAACGGTGAGCCGGCCGTTGCTTCCGGCAAGCAGGAACTCTACGAAACCTTCCTGAACCTCTATGCAAAATAGCAGCAAAGGAAATCCCGCCTACCTATTTGGCATTGTCCTGGTGGCGGTACTTGGCGGCCTTCTGTTCGGTTACGACACGGCCGTCATCTCGGGCGCGGAAAAGGGCCTTCAGGCCTTTTTCCAGGGCGCTCAGGATTTCACATACACGGACGGATGGCATGGTTTCACCACGTCCAGCGCTCTTATCGGCTGCATCATCGGTGCTCTTCTGAGCGGTGTCATGGCTTCGCGCCTGGGCCGCAAGAAGAGTCTGTTCGTAGCCGGTATCCTGTTTTTCCTCAGTGCCCTGGGCTCTTACTATCCGGAGTTTCTCTTCTTTGAGAAAGGCCTGGCTTCGAAGAGCCTTCTCATCGCGTTCAACGGCTACCGCATCCTGGGAGGAATTGGCGTAGGACTGGCATCGGCCCTCTGCCCCATGTACATTGCGGAGATTGCGCCGGCTTCCAAACGCGGAAAGCTGGTGTCCTGGAACCAGTTTGCCATTATCTTCGGCCAGCTGGTGGTGTACTTCGTGAATTTCCTCATCATCCGGAGCCATGCTTCAGACCCCGACGTGGTGGCCTGGACCAATGCTATTGGCTGGAGAGTGATGTTTGTTTCCGAGGCTGTTCCGGCCGGGCTGTTCGCCCTTCTCATCCTGCTGGTTCCCGAGACGCCGCGTTACCTGGCCATGCACGGCCAAGCCGACAAAGCGTTCGAGGTGCTTTCGCGCATCAATGGAAGTGAGAAAGCCGGCGAAATCCTTCAGGAAATCAAGGAGACCGTGCAGCAGGACTCCCACGTGCGCCAGGAGAAGCTCTTCGCCTACGGCTTCATGGTGGTGTTCATCGGATGCATGCTGTCTGTGTTCCAGCAGATTATCGGCATCAATGCCGTGCTGTACTTTGCACCGCGCATCTTCGAATCCATGGGCGTGGACAACAACATGCTGTTCACGGTCATCATGGGCGTGATCAACATCTCGTTCACGCTGGTGGCCGTGTTCACGGTAGAGAAGCTGGGCCGCAAGCCGCTGCTCATCACCGGTTCCCTGGGCATGGCCCTGGGCGCCTTCGGTGTAGCCCTGAGCAGCGTGGCGCAGGTTCCCGCCCTTGTTCCCGTAGTGAGCATCATGGTGTACAGCGCCTCGTTCATGTTCAGCTGGGGCCCTATCTGCTGGGTATACATTGCCGAGCTCTTCCCCAACACCATCCGCAGCCAGGCTACGGCCTGGGCGGTTGCGTTCCAGTGGATTTTCAACTTTGTCGTGAGCTCCACCTTCGTGCCCATGTACACGCGCAGCCCCTTCTTCGCCTACGCCCTGTACGGCATTATCTGCCTGGTAGCCGCTGTGTTTGTGTGGCGCCTGGTTCCCGAGACCAAGGGCAAGACGCTGGAGGACATGACGCACTTCTGGAAGACGCAGAAGTAGGCGGGGTGCTCCCCACCGCTGGACTTCTCCAGCCCCCCTTGGCTTGGCACCACTAACGAACAAAAGCAGGATTTACGGCAAATCCTGCTTTTGTTCGTCATTACTTACGATCTTAAGCGTGATTTGGGCCGAATCCCGCTTAAGATCGTATGAAGGCAAAAAATCGGACGGAACTAGTCCAGCCCGCCATTGAGTTCATAGTCTCTCTTGATTTCCTCGTAGAAGGAGGCCTCTGCCGTCTGGATGTAAGGGGTGAGCCACAGGAAGCCGACACCCACGGTCATGATGGCAAGGAAGAACCAGCCGATGAAGCTGAGATACAGGTAGAAGAGGTCAAATTTATGGCCTTTCATCATCATGCGGCTGCGGTGGATGGCTTCGCTGGCGGTGAGTTCCGGATTGTCTACCAGGATATAGGGTGTCATGGCATAGGACAGGCTCTTGATGATGCCGGGGATAATGAGCAGCAGTGTCCACAGACCCACCATGATTTCCATGAGAAGAAGGGTCCAGACTTTACGCCAGTACTGGGTGAAAGGAATGCGGACCGCGTTGGATACAAGATTGTTATCACCAGCAATAAGGAGTTTTCTCAGGGAGTTCATGTAACCCAGCGTCAGGGGGAGCAGCAGCAGGATCCAGGCAAGGGTAAGGAGGGACGAGGCTCCGTTGACACGCTGATACATGGCAAGGAACGCAGGATCCTGCAGCATGGCCGTCATTTTATAGGCCGATTGCATGGAAGAAGCGTGCTCCTGCATGTAGCTTTGCAGCTGGGCGCTCTGATAGGAGACAGGGCCAGAGAAAAAGCCAATGATGATGAAAAACAGGAGCGTCAGCAGAACTGCCTTTCCCCAGTTCCCGTGCAGGGCATCCAGGGCTTCGTTTTTAAATTGCTGGTTGGTTTTCATGAAAATCTCATTTGGTTTACTTGACAAATTTAGTCATTTTTCGGATATTTGTGTGAATTAATTAATTTTTTAACCATGACACTCATTATTATCATTGCCATTGTCGCCCTTCTGGTATTATGGGTGATTGCCGTTCAGAATAAGCTCGTGAAAAGCGACGAGTTCTGCAACAATGCACTGAAACAGATCAACGTCCAGCAAATCAGCCGCTACGACGCCCTCCAGGCGCTCATCAAGCTCACCCGCGAATATGCTTCTTACGAGGCCGACACCCTCCAGAAGATTGTCGATGCCCGCAAGATTATTTCGTCGCCCGCTCCCACCGTGGCCGATATCAACGCCAACGAGGCCGCCCTCAAGGAAATCGGCAGCCGCCTTATTGCGGTGGCCGAGGCCTACCCGGACCTCAAGGCCAGCCAGAACTATCGTGATACCATGGCCAGCATCGAGAAGTACGAAGAAAACGTGCGCCTTTCCCGCATGACCTTCAACGATACCGTCACCCGCTTCAACCAGCAGGTGCGCTCGTTCCCCGTATCGGCCGTCGCCGGAATGCTGGGCTTTGCCAAGCGAGATTATCTCGCCGATGACCTTTCCAAGAAGGATTACCCCACCATCTAGCCGATGAAGCGACTACTTACCCTTATCTTCGCCGCAGTGCTGTGTGTCAGTGCTGCGGCGGAAAGTATCCGCCAGATCCGGGATGTGGACATCCGCGTGGAGCTCTACCCGGACGGAAGTGCCTGGATCACGCAAACCTGGGATGCCGAGGCCGGTGGCTCCGGTACCGAGTTCTTCATCCCGGTGAGTAACCTGGGCGCCATGACCATCGGCCAGCTCCAGGTGAGCGAGAACGGAGTGCCCTACGAAAGCCTGGAAGACCGTTGGGATGTGGACCGCGACCGTTCTTATAAGACCGGGAAATGCGGTATTGTACGTAAGAGTAATGGCGTAGAGCTGTGCTGGGGCCTGGGTGCCCAAGGCGACCACCTCTGGACCGCCCGGTTCTACGTGACCGGCCTGGTGCAGGCCTATGATGATGCCGACGGTTTTAACTTCATGTTCGTAAACCGTGGTTTGCGTCCTGCCCCCGACCATGCCCGCGTTACCATCGTTCCGGCCTTTGACTGCCCGGAGTGGACCTATGACAACACCCGGGTGTGGGGCTTTGGCTTCGAAGGGGACATAAATGTCACAGAGGGAGCCGTGGTGGCAGAGAGCACGGAGCCCCTTGATTACGATAACAGCTCCGTCATCGTCCTGGTCAAGTTCGAAAAGGGTATCTTTGCTCCCGCGATTGTCAGAGGTGGCCCGTTCCAGGATGTGCTGGACCGTGCCCTGGAAGGCAGTTCCTACGAAGATGAGGATGACTCCTGGATTCTGGTACTGTTTGGCCTGTGTTTCCTGGGCTTTTTCGCGCTGGTTATCTGGATTGCAGTGGCATCGGCCCTGGGCTATAAATGGCGCAAGTCCTTCTTCGGAAAAACCAAGATCACGGAGTGGTATCGTGACGTGCCGCTGGAAGGGAACCTCTTCGCGGCGTACTATGCGCTCTCCAAGGGCCCGCGCTTTGAAATATCGGCCCCTGCCAACAACCTCATCGGAGCCTGCTTCCTTCGCTGGATCATGAACGGGCAGGTGAACGTTGAGGCCGATGCCTCCAACCCCAGGCGTGTCAACCTTTCCTTCGTGGCCGAAACCGTGTCGGAGGACGACGTGGAAGAAGCGCTGTACCAGATGGCCAGGAAGGCGGCCGGCAGTAACCTGCTTCTTGAAAAGAACGAATTTGAGAACTGGTCCCGGAAGAACTACGGTAAAATTACGGCCTGGCCCGACCGCGCCCTGGCCCGGGGCAAACGCTGGTTCCACGACAAAGGCTATCTGGAGAGTGACTATCGGCTCACCCCGGCCGCCCAGCCCGAAGCCTGCCATCTGGTAGAGTTCCGCAACTACCTGAAGGAATTCACCCTGAGCGACGAACGCGCTGCCATCGAGGTGCGCCTCTGGAAGGAATACCTGGTGTATGCCCAGCTCTTTGGCATTGCCGACAAAGTGGCTGACCAGTTCAAGAAACTGTATCCGGCCCAGTTCGAGGAAGTGGCCCGTACCACCGGCATCGATTCCACAACGCTCTACTACACCATGCGCTGGACCAGCAGCATGAGCACCCGCGCCTTCACCAATGCTGTTTCCAAGGCCGGCAGCATCAACGGCACCGGCGGCCACACCACCTTCGGCGGTGGTGGCGGCTTCAGTGGCGGTGGCTTCGGCGGCGGTGGCCGATAGCGCTGCGTTAGAAAAGCAGCCCGTCGGGGATGCGGAGCGTGAGGGTGGTGGATGATTCGTCAAGGCCCACCACAAGATCTTCATGGAAAGGGAGCAGGACCTCGGTGCCGTCCGGGCGGCGGACCCAGAGGCAGGTGTTGCCGGGAATGTCCTCGTAATCGGTTACGGTACCAACAAGGGAGCCGTCGGGGTCTACAACCTTCCAGCCGGTGAGGTCTTCACCGGACTCTTCCTCGAAGTAGTCTGCGTAGATAGTCTGGCCGGAAAGTTCGTCGGCGTCCTTCAGGGAGCGGACACCCGTGAGGTGCACCAGGGCCCGGTTCGAACCCCTCTCAACAAAAGATTCAAAATAAAAGGGAACCGGCAGTCCATCGAATTCGATGAATACCGGTTCCTGGAGGTCGATATCCTCCGGAGCCACATCAAAGAAACTGATAAGAAGTTCTCCCTGGGTTCCGTTGGATTTCAGTACCTGAGCAATCCGCAGCATTATTCGGCGGCGGGAGCTTCGGTAGCTTCTGCGGCTTCCTCGGCGGGAGCTTCAGCGGCGGCAGCCTCAGCGGCAGCCTTGGCCTCAGCCTCGGCCTTCTTGGCGGCGATAGCCTTGGCGCGAGCCTCGTTTACCTCGGTCTCAGCGGCCTTGGCAGCCTTTGCCTTAGCAATCTCGTCGTTCTTGATGCCAGCCTTCTTGGCAGCGATCTTAGCCTCGTGAGCCTCTTTCCAGGCAGCGAACTTGGCATCGGCCTGAGCCTCGGTGAGAGCGCCCTTGGCTACACCTTCTGCGAGGTGCTTGCGAAGGAGAACGCCTTCGTAGGAGAGGAGACGGCGGGCAGTGAGCGTGGGCTGGGCACCGACCTTGAGCCAAGCCAGAGCCTTCTCGCTATCCATAACGATGGTGGCAGGGTTGGTGTTGGGGTTGTAGGAGCCAAGCTGCTCGATGAATTTACCGTCGCGCGGTGCGCGAGAGTCGGCCACAACAATGTGGAAGAATGCGAAATTCTTCTTTCCGTGGCGCTGGAGTCTGATTTTAACAGCCATTGTGAATCTGTATTAATTAGTTAAACGTATTGCCCCAACTCGTGGGAGCCCGCAAAGATACTAATTATATTTGGAGTTTTAAAATTTCTCACAAAAAATTTGTGGAATTCAAAAATGCTTCCTATCTTTGCAATCCCAATCGCGGATGTGGTGAAATGGTAGACACGCCACTTTGAGGGGGTGGTGGGCATTAGCCCGTGGAAGTTCGACTCTTCTCATCCGCACAGAATCCAGGTTTCAAACCTGGATTTTTTTTGTATCTTTGTGTTCGCTAAAACCTAAAAACCTAGTAGTGTAATATGAAGATTCAAGGAAAATCCGTCCTCATTACCGGAGCATGCTCCGGAATTGGAAAAATCATGGCCCGTCGCTGTCTGGAGAAGGGCGCAAAGCAAGTCATCATCTGGGATATCAACGAAAACGCCATCGCTGCAACCGTAGCGGAGCTCTCCGCCGTCGGGCACGTGCACGGCTATAAGGCCGATATCTCCAGCGCCGAGTCTGTAGACGCCGCTTTCGAAGCCACCCGGATTGGCTGCGGAGACGTGGACATCCTCATCAACAACGCCGGCATCATCACCAACAACAAGGTGTTCTCCCAGCAGACCGACGCCGACATTGACCGCACCATTGACATCAACACCAAAGGTGCCATGTACCTCACCCGCCGCTACCTGCCCCTCATGATGGAGCGCGGCGTGGGCCACATCTGCAACGTAACGTCATCGGCCGGCATGCTGGCCCTGCCCAAAATGTCGCTCTACGCGGCGTCCAAGTGGGCGGCCATCGGCTGGAGCGAAAGCCTGCGCATTGAACTGGACCGCGAGAAGAGCCCCGTGAAGGTAACCACCATCGCGCCCTATTTCATCAACACAGGCATGTTCGACGGCATCCACTCCTTCTTCAAGATCCAGAAGCCGGAGACCGTGGCCCGCAAAACCATCTGGGCCATCCAGCACAACGTGGGCTACCGCGGCATTCCGTTCAGCTCGCACTTTATCCGCCTCATGCAGGGCATCTTCCCCTACCGCCTGTTCAACTGGGCCTTCGGAGACCTCTGCGGCCTGTACACCGTAATGGATCACTTCACCGGAAGAAAGAAATAACAGTATGACCCTCGAAAACACCACCCCCGAGCGCATTCAGGAGCTCGTTCAAAAACAGCGCGCCTTCTACGCCACCGGCACCACCCGGGACCTCAAATGGCGCAAGGCGCAGCTCAAGGCCTTCAACAAGGGCCTTGGCAAATGGGAACCCGCCCTCTGCGAAGCCCTGTGGAAAGACCTCCACAAGAGCTACGAGGAAGCCTTCATTACGGAGATCGGCCTGGTGTACGGAGAAATCGGCGAAGCCATCCGCAAGCTCCCCCGCTGGGCAAAACGCCGGCGTAAGGGCACGCCCCTTACCGTGCTGCCATCGGCCAGCTACATTGTGCGCGAGCCGCTGGGCTGCACCCTTATCGTGAGTCCGTGGAACTACCCCGTGCAGCTGCTCCTGAACCCCCTTGCGGGCGCCATCGCCGCCGGCTGCACCGCCATCCTCAAGCCCTCCCCCTACGTTCCGCACGTGTCCAAGGTCATCGAGGAGATGATTGCCGATACCTTCCCCGAGGAGTACATAGCCACTGTGCAGGGCAACCGCGTGGTGAACGGAGAACTGTTCAAGCACCGCTACGACCTCGTCTTCCTCACCGGAAGCCCTTCGCTCGGACGCATTGCCATGGAGGCGCAGGCCAAGTACCTCACGCCCATGGTGCTGGAGCTGGGCGGCAAGAGCCCGTGCATTGTGGACAAGGACGCCAACCTCAAGCTGGCTGCCCGCCGCATCGCCTGGGGCAAGTGCCTCAACAGCGGACAAACCTGCATTGCCCCGGACTACCTTTTCCTGCATAAGGACATCAAAGATGCCTTTGTCAAGGCTTTCCAGGAAGAACTGGCCGGCCTGTACCCCGGCGGCACCGAGCACTCGGACAAATTCGTGCACATTGTGAAGGAATCGGCCTTCGACCGCCTGGAGAGCTATCTCTCCGACGGAACGGTCATCGTGGGCGGCCGCCACGACAAGAGCAAGCTCTGGATTGAGCCCACCCTTCTGGACAACGTCTCCCCCGACGCCCCCGTGATGCAGGAAGAAATCTTTGGCCCCATCTTCCCGGTCATGACCTTCGAGGACCGGGAGGAAGTGGTGAAGTTTGTGGGCGGGCGCGAAAAGCCCCTCGCCTTCTACTACTTCGGAAAGAGCGCCGATGCCTGGGACATGATTGCGAAGACTACCTCGGGCGGCGCCTGCATCAACGATACCATCATGCACATCGCCAACAGCAACATTCCCTTTGGCGGCGTGGGCAATTCCGGCATGGGCAGCTACCACAGCGAGCGCAGCTTCCTCGCATTCAGCCACGAGCGCGCCGTTGTGAAAACACCCACCTGGATAGACCTCAAGTTCCGTTACATGCCTTACAAGCTGTTTGGCATCATTAAAAAGATGCTCATGCTGAGCGCCGAGTAAACTTATTATGGCCGACAATTACCTGGAGAAGCGCCAGCAGGAGCTGGCCGAGCGCCGTCCCAAAGTGGTGCGGCCCCATCCCTCGCTGGATTCCCTGCTCAAGCGCAACCGTAGCTACCGGGGCTACGACAACTCCCGCAAGGTAACAGAAGAAGACCTTAAGAAAATGCTGGAGGTGGTCCCCTGGGTCGCCTCCGGCATGAATGCACAGCCCCTCCGCTTCCGGCCCGTTACGGGAGCGGATGCGGCCCGGGTGCATCCGCTCGTGAAGCTGGGAGCCGCACTCCCTCAGGAACACCTGCCGCACGCCGGCGAGGAACCATCGGCCTATATCGCCATCTGCTCCACCGTCCCGGAAAGCAAGGCGGTGGAGATTGACCTCGGGATTGCCGCGCAGAGTATCCTTCTCAAAGCGGTGGAGATGGGTCTTGGCGGAATCTTTATCCTCAATTTTGACCCTTCGGCCGTGCAGGAAGCGCTGGGCCTTCCGCTAAAGCCCCTGGCCCTTCTGGGCATAGGAAAACCGGCCGAGCAGGTGTTTCTGATTCCCGCAAAGGCCGGTGATTCGCTGGACTATTACAGAAAGGACGGCGGTCACTTTGTGCCCAAACTGGGCGTGGAAGACCTTCTCCTTAAATAAAATCAAGTTCCCCGAAAAATTCCGGGAGGTGGAAACTGGGCGCCGGCGAAGCAATGGGAGCCCAGGACAGGAAATGCGGATGGGCCGTCTTGTCCCCGCACTTGTAGAAGTTCCCGTAAAGCACGCCGGGCGTGGCATTCAGGCCGATGATATCCCACGGAATAACGAGGGTGACGCTCCACTTCCAGCACCCGCCCCGAAACTCGATGGGCTTGGTGATGGGGCCGATGCCCTCTACCCGGCAGATGCGCCGGATGCGGGCGAACGCATCCGGGCCGATGGATGTGCGATGATGGACATCGGGGCCGTGCGCCGCTACGAGGAAGCCGGCAGGATTTACCTCAAAATTATAATACTCGTTGCTCCCCGGCACCTGCACGAAGCACTCGCAGGCGCTGTCTTCCCAGGACCGGCCGTCGTCGGAGAGATTCACCGCACGAAGGTCCGGGCCGGACACCCGGAAATTCACGACAAGGGCGTCGGACGTGTGGCCGATGTGTCCCGCGCAGGACGGCGCGAAGGGGAAATCGGCCGGCCAGTTGACGCAGTCCACGGAAAAAGGCTGACCGAAGGTTTCAACCTCGGCAGCCTCTCTGAGTAAGGGAACTTGCAGTTTCTTTTCCGGTTGCATCAGGCTTTCTGGAGCATGGCAGCAACGGGAGCGGAGACTTTGTTGAATTCGGCTTCTCCGATCATCTGGCATTTACCGGCATACTTGGCGTCCAGTTCTACCTGGAATTTCTGGAAATAAAGGTCTCCCTGCACGGAGCAGCCGGCCTTGAGGGACAGGGTGTCCTTTACATAGAAGTTGCCGCCCAGCATGGTTCCGTTGAAGTCGATGAACGTGCAGAAGATGTCTCCTTTGATGATGGCTTTCTCTCCCACCACCACCCGGGCGTCGCAGAACAGGCGGCCCTCGAAGGTGCCGTCAATGCGGATGTCGGTACGGGTGGCCAGGTCTCCGGTGAATTTGGTATCGGCCGCGATGCGGTTGATTTCGTTGATATTGTTTGCCATAGTGTTTTTTCGGATAATAGGGATGGTTGGTTCTACAGGTGTTGATACAACCCGGGGGGTCTCCTTTTGAGGAACGACGGGTTCTTCGTGGTTACTTTTCCTCAACAGTCCCATTGTGCTCTGCGGGTTTATTGACAGGCTGGGCCTTATCCTGAGGAGCAGCGACAGGCTTGGCCTCGTCCTTTTCGTTAATCACCTGGCACGTGCCGTTAATCTTGGCGTCCAGCTCCACTTGCAGGCGCTTGAAACGGAGGACGCCGTTCACCGAGCAGCCGGTTTTGAGGGACAGCGTGTCTTTCACGAAGAAAGTGCCCTCTTTCATGGTGCCGCTGAAGTCTACGTTTGTGCAGATAATATCCCCGTTGACCACGGCAGCCTCGCCAACCACCAGGCGTCCCTTGGACTCCAGATGGCCGTCGAAAGTGCCGTCAATACGAATATCGTTGTTCGAAGTTAGTTCTCCTTTGAAGACAGTACCCGAAGCAATGCGGTTTACGTCATTTAAGTTCGTGCTATCCATGATTAGTATTTTTTATTTGCTACATCAGCACGACAAATATAAACAATTTTTTTATAATGAGAGCCAATTACAATAAATTATTTCACATAAAAAAGTCGTATCTTTACAATCCGGAAAATTTTAGGACAAATGAAACGTATATTTCCCCTTCTTCTTGCTCTGCTTACTGCCTGCAGTAACCCCTCCTCACCGGAGCATCCTTCCACCTACGTCTCCACCCTGGTGGGCACTTTGTCAGACTACTCGTTCTCTACCGGAAACACTTATCCTGCCATTGCCGTTCCCTGGGGAATGAACTTCTGGACGCCGGTGACGGCTCAGCGGGAAGACGACGGCTGGGCCTACCAGTACGAGAAAAAAACCATCAGCGGCTTCAAGCAGACGCACCAGCCTTCCCCCTGGATCGGGGACTACGGCGCTTTCTCCATCATGCCCTACACCGGGGCGCTTAACGGCGGAAAACCCGTGAGCTGGTTCTCGCACAAAAGCGAGGAGGCACGCCCCTACTATTACAGCGTATATCTGGCCGACTACGACGTCAAGGTGGAAATCACGCCCACCGAGCGCGCCGCGGTCCTTCGCTTCACTTATCCGGAGAACAGCCACTCCGGCATGACAGTGAATCCGCTGGAAGGCGGGTTCGTCACGTTTGACGGCAACCTCGCCACGGGCTACTCTTCCTTCAACCGAGGCGGAGTGCCGGAAGGTTTCCGCAACTACTTTGTGATTGAGGCCGATGTCCCCATGGGTGAAACGTTCGCCACCCGGCGCGGGCAGGTAGTCACCCTCCGCATCGCCTCCTCCTTCATTTCCCCGGAGCAGGCCCTTCTGAACCTGAAAGAAGTGGAAGGCCGCAGCTTTGACGAGGTGTGCGCAGCGGCGCAGCAGCGCTGGGACGACGTCCTGGGCCGCATCCGCGTCCAGGGCGGCACCGACGACGCGCTTCGCACTTTTTACGCCTGCCTGTACCGCAGCACGCTTTTCCCCCGGAAGCTTTATGAGATTGGAGAAGACGGAAAACCGGTCCACTACAGCCCCTATAACGGGAAAGTGGAACCCGGCTACATGTACGGTGACACCGGCTTCTGGGATACGTTCCGCGCCCTGTTCCCGCTCTTGAACCTGGTTTACCCTGAGGTAAATGCGGAAATCCAGGCCGGCCTTGCCAATATCGCCCGTGAGAACGACTTCCTGCCCGAGTGGTCCTCCCCCGGTCACCGCGACTGCATGGTGGGCAACAACTCGGCCTCTGTGGTGGCCGATGCCGCCCTGCAGGGCATCACTTCCCGCGAAGACCTGGAAGTGCTGTACAAGGCCATTGTCCACGGAACGGAGAACGTGCACCCCACGGTGGGGTCGTCGGGCCGGAAGGGACACGAGTACTACAATACGCTGGGGTACATTCCCTACAACGTGGGTATCCGGGAGAATGTGGCCCGTACGCTGGAGTATGCCTACGACGACTGGTGCATTGCCCGTCTGGCACAGCTGCTGGGCCGCCCGCAGGAAGAGATTGAGCGCTTTGAGAAGCGTGCCGGCAACTGGCGCAACGTATTTGACCCGGAAAGCCGTCTCATGCGCGGGCGCAATGCCGACGGCACGTTCCAGGAACCGTTCAGCCCCTACAAGTGGGGAGACGCCTATACCGAGGGCAATGCCTGGCACTATACCTGGAGTGTCTTCCACAACGTTCCCGGCCTCAAGGAGGCCATGGGAGGAGACGCCTCCTTTACCGAGATGCTGGACTCCGTATTCATTGTCCCGCCCATCTACGACGACAGCTACTATGGCGTACGCATCCACGAGATTACGGAGATGCAGGTGGCCAACATGGGCAACTACGCCCACGGCAACCAGCCGGCCCAGCACATGCTCTACCTCTATGACTGGACCTCCGAGCCCTGGAAGGGACAGCAGCACATCCGCGAAACCATGAAGCGCCTCTACAGCGCCACGCCGGACGGCTACTGCGGGGACGAAGACAACGGGCAGACATCGGCCTGGTATATCTTCTCGGCCCTGGGCTTCTATCCCGTGTGCCCCGCCAGCGGCGAATATGCCGTGGGTACGCCGCTCTTTGAGAAGGCCGAGGTAGCCCTGCCCGGCGGCAAGACGCTCACCATCACGGCAGAGGGCGCCGGTCCGGTGTACAATGACATCCGCCTCAATGGCAAGCGCCTGGACGCCCGTTTCGTGGACATCCAGGCCCTGAAAGAAGGCGCAAAGCTGGAGTTCAGGAAGTAGGGGGAGCTGTGGTGTGATGAATACCGAAGAGCCCGTTGTGGTCGCAAATTGGAATACTATTTGGGTAAGCCAAAAACGGTGGAAAGTTCCTGCATCTGGTCATCTGTCATGCCTTCCGGCTCAAAGCCCATGTTACGGGCCGATATGTAAATCTGAGCGGCTTTGTTCAGGACATCCACCTGGTCAAAGGCGCTCATGATGTCGGTATCTACGGCAAAGACGCCGTGCTTTTCCCACATCACTACGTCGTAGTCCTCGTCGATTGCCTTGATTGTGGCATCGGCAAGTTCTACACTGGAGGGAAGCATGTATGGAACCATGCCTAAACCTCTGGGGCAGAAGGCTTTGGTTTCCGGAATCATAGACCAGAGCATCCTGGTGGCGGCATCTTTCTCCATCCACCTCTTGCTGTGAGTCAGGGCCACCAGCTCAATGGGATGGGTGTGAAGGCTGGCGCGGTACGGGGAGGCCTTGGCCAGCAGGTAGTTGTGAACACTCAGGTGGGAAGGCAGTTCGGAGGTAGGAGCAACGGGGGCATCGGCAACAATCTCATAGTGCGCGCAGTCCGGAAGGATGCGGATGATGGATCCGTTGGCCATGGGATCCCGTGCCAGGTCCCTCATGCGTTTCTGTGTGCCCTTGCAGTAGAACCAGCAGCCTTCAAGATGAGGAAGGGTTGTTCCGATGGCCTTCAGCTCACTGATGGCCGGCATGGAACGCATTGCATCGTCCACCCATTCTGTGATGTTGATGGTGATATTTCCGCCGTTACGCTCCGCCCAACCCTTTGTCCAAAGGTATCCGGCCACTTCCGCCACTTTGTCAATTTCGGCCTTCAAGGCCAGTCTGCTATCTAATAAACTCATATTATTTATCGTTCCAGAAGGGTAGGGCATCCCAAACCGTCGCTTCGCGACCCCTCCCACTTCGTGGGCCCCTCCCCCTTACATGGCCGGGGGTGGCCATGGGTTTGGGATACCCTACCCTTCTTCCACTATATCAATTGAGGTAAAAAAGTACTGATTATCAAAACAATAATTCCCGTAACAAGGACCGCAATGGTTTTGCGGGAGACGCCTTTCCACTCCCTCAGGATGATGCCCCAGACGTTGCTGAACACCACGTTCAGGCTCATGAGGATGCACCAGCTGAAGGTGATGAGAACGGGATAGTCCGTGAGGAAGCCCTTGCCCAGGCTAAGGCCGAAGAACTGGCTGTACCAGAGGAGGCCTGCGAGGCAGCAGAACACGAGGTTGTTGCCCCAGAGGGCCTTCTGGCCGTAGTCTCCCCAGGTTTTGTTCTTCCCGTTCTGGTACAGGCAATAGCAGGCATTGGTGAGGAAGCCGCCGAAGGTCACCAGCATGGTGGCAGGAAGCGTCCGGAAAATGGGCTTGGTGCCTTCTATGAACAGGTTCTGGCCAAAACTGAGGCCTATATTGAAGCAGGCGCTCATAAAGCCCGCAAGGACAGCCACAAAGAGGCCTTTCCCAAAGTTAAAGTCCTTCACGTCCTTTTTCTTCTCTTCCTCCGGAATGGCTGCAGACTTCATGGCTCCGGCAATGCCGATGATTGCAATGCCCACAAGCGTAACCACAACACCAATAATTACGGAAGTGGTTAAATCGGCCGCATGACCGGTGAAAACCGGGCCCAGGATGGCTCCAAGGCCGCTACAGGTGCCAAGGGCAATGCTCTGACCAAGGGCTACGCCAAGATAGCGCATGCTCAGTCCAAAGGTAAGGCCGCCGATGCCCCAGAGCACGCCAAAGAGGATGGTGAGCCAGGTGGCTTTGGGATCGGTCTGCATAAGGGCCATGAGGTCTCCGAAGTTTCCGCCGGTACCATTCAGGGACAGCAGGGCCCCGCAGAGCGGAAACAGCAGCCACGCAAACACACCCTGCACTATCCAGTAGCTTTCCCAGCTCCAAGACTTTATCTTGTTGATGGGAACGTAGCTACTGGACTGACAGAACGCGCCTAAGGCGATAATAACTAAACCAACTACTAACTTCATCTCTTGGATGTTACTTCTTTTTCGTATTGTTCAATGCAGGCAATATAGTCCTCACCAACCGGAACGCCGTTCTTGTAATTGAA
>JAEEGJ010005783.1_pt1 | contig 38166 bp, 22 predicted proteins | sample 8958761 | NCBI WGS metagenome assembly JAEEGJ01 (sample SAMN16246546, study PRJNA631951) | gut metagenome | biome: gut microbiome; feature: rumen; material: RS-attached | host: Bos | place: Iran: Karaj | collected 2018-10
GCAATATACGCAAGGGTACCGTCCTGGCTGTCGTAGTCGGGACTCAGGAACTTGAGGGTAAGATTGTCGTCCACGGACAAATCCCCGGTGATAGTGCCCGAAAGCGTTGTTTCTTCGCCCCCGGCCACGGCCGAAAGCGTACCCAAAAGGGCATCGGCCTTGTACACCGACACCTGCTCTCCTACGGCCCAGTAGGCATTCAGGGAACCCATACCATCGATAAGTAACGCTTTGGTATCCGGCCTTTCACCCTTGCCGGCTTCAACGCTAAGGGTATAGGTTTTCCCTTCCTGAACGGGCTGAACAGGCTGCACCGTCTCCTTGGCGCAGGAGAGGAGCAGGGCGCAGACCAGCAGATTACCAAATAAGTTCTTGTGGGCCATCATAATCTATTCAGTCATTGTTAATTCCCGTGATTTCGCTGTTTCAGGGAAACTCTCAGATTGTTTTATAAATTCTGACGATATTCTGCTGGGGTCATCCCAAACTTCTTTTTAAACTGCTCCCGGAAGTTGGCCGGGGTAAACCCGACGGCATCCGCTATGAGGCCGATAGACGCTTCGGGCTCGTTCTCGAGCATCCGGAGGGCATCCTGCATACGCATTTCGTTGATGTAGGCCGGGAAGGACTGGCCGTTGGCATAGGCAGAGAACAAGTCGTTAAGGTAATGGCGGCTGATGTCAAAGCGGTCCGTGATATCCTGTCGCTGCAGGTTGATGTTGGTATATAGTTTTTCTTTCCGGATAACGCTGTCAATGAGCTCAAACATCTCTTTGTCGGGTTTGGCGGCATCGGCCTGCGCGGCCTTCCGGGTGCTGTTGAGTTCGCCGATCATCCTTACCAGGGCGCGGTTTTTTTCTCCGATGGCGCGCTGCTGACGGACGGAATGGATGGTTAACGTGGTAAGGAGGATGAGAAGGACCGCAACGATGGCGATGATAGCATCTTTGCGGGCCGAATCGGCCTCTGCCTCGCGGATCTTCTGCTCCTGTTCCAGGGCATGGTAGCGGGCGGCGTATTCCTGGGCATCCGTCCGGAGGCGCTGCTCGTTCAGTTGTTCCTGGAGCCGGGAGTAGCGGTTCATATAGGAGAGGGCTTTTGGCAGTTGTCCCTTGGCCTTTGCCGCATCGGCCCGGTCTTTCAAGATGGTGGCGTAGTCTGTATTCAGGGTGTCGTCTCCCAGCTTGTGCTCGGTTTCATCGACCACGGCCAGGAGTTTATCCCATTGCCCCAGGGCTTTCCAAATCGGGGCCAGGGACCGCCGGCCGCTGAAGGTCTTGCCGTAAGCGGACTCTTCTACCAGGCGTACATATTCCCGGGCTTTGGCGTAGTCGGGAGAGGTCATCATGGAATAGGCTGCTGCCAGATAACTCCAGGCCTGGGCGCGGTAAAAATCACAGTACCGGCTATGGGCCTGTCCGTCCGGCGGCAGACGGAAGCTGTCTTCGGCATAGGCCGAAGGGCGGCTCTGGTAGTCTTCCAGTTTGTCCAGGATGGCCTGGGCGTCCGAGATAATATCCTGATAACGTCCGACCTTGTCCAGCATGACGATTCTTCGCTTGCGGGCCACAATGCTGGCGTCCATGCGGTCCACGCTTGGGTCTCCCTTTTCCAGGGCGCCAATAACCTGTTCCAGTTTGATCAGCCCTTCTTCCCGGCGTCCCACGCGGGCCATAGCGGCACCAATTTCGGCCTCCATGCGCAGCGATTCGGTTTCCATACCCTGGTCGCGGCTCAGCTGAGCCCTTTCTATGGCATAGCGGAGCCATTTTTCGTCGTCTCTGTTTTTGCGGCAGGCATCCATCATCACGTCCAGCACATCGTTGCGGTTGACGGCGGTAGCCTTGTCCACCACTTGCGTGGAATCATGATGAAGCAGTTCCTCGCAAAGGGCAATGGCTTGGTCCCGCCGCAACCCTTCCAGCGAGTTGGCGTAAATCTTGGCCCGGACAAACTGGGCCCGGAAAGGAGAGACATTTCCTACCGCAAGGGCGGAATCTATGATGGCCGGGGCCTTGAAGGACCCGCTGCAACCCATCACGGTAAGGATTCCGAAAGTGAATATGAGAATCTTGTTAAGCACGTGGTTAGTTTTTTACACAAATATAGATTATATATGCAAAAATAACGAAAAAACCTATGCGCGAATTTGGGCCGGAACCAAATCCGTGCATCATATCCGTCAAAATTGCTAACTTTGCAGTCACAATTAAAGTTAACTCGTTCATTTAACCATGAAAAAAACTATTCTTGTGGCCGCAATGATGCTGTTTTGCGCTTCGGCCTTTTCCCAGAACATCGTTGACAAGACCCTGAGCCGCTTCCGCGATCCCGATAAGCCCAGAACGCCTTTTATGGCCAAGAGCGGTACCGCTTGGGGTATCGGTGGTTCTTACCGTCATTTTGGAATTACCGGAGACAATGCCGGAGACGGTTACTCCATCCTGTCCCTGCTCAATATCGGCGAGGGCAAGCTTCAGACCTGGAGCGTAGCCCCTTCCTTCGCCTGGTTCGTGGCCGATGACTTCTCCCTGGGCGTGCGCCTCAACTACTCCGGCTATGCCGTGGATACCAACCTCCAGCTGGACTTCCGTGATATCCTGGGTGCCGACGCATCGGAAGAGAATCTGAACGTCACCATTTCCCGCCGTCATATGGACCATCACAAGGCCGGTATTGCCTTTACCGCCCGCCGTTACATCTCCCTGTTTGGCAGCGAGATGTTTGGCGTATTTGCCGAAGGCCGCCTCTATGGTAATTATGGTGCCACCTTGTCTTACCCCATCTCCAAGGATGGCGAGGTCAAGAAGATCCGTTTAACGGGCTCCCTGGACATCGGCCTTAAGATTGCTGGCGGCGTGGCCGTGAAGCTCAAGGACAACAGCGTCCTTACCCTCAGCATTCCCATCGTAGGTGCCGCCTGGCAGCGCGGCCGTCAGGAGAAGTACTGGACCACCAAGGATGCAGAAGCTGAAGACGCCTTCGGCGGTGCCACTATGAACCGCTTCAACATCTCCCGCGATATGGATATGCTGGGCGTGCAGGTGGGCTATGTGCGCTACATCGTTCCCAAGAACAAGAGAAAGTAAAGGATGAGGCTCCTCTACATAGGAGACTTTACCGAGCAGTTCGCCTACCGGGTTCTCCGCGGCATTCACCTGTATTCGCAGGACAGCGGAGAACCTTGGGTAGTGCGCCGTATGCCCCCGTCCTACAAGCGGGAGCACGGTTTTTCCGGCGTCCTCTCCTGGGCCAAGGAATGGAGGGCCGATGCCGTTCTGGGTCAGTTTGACCCGCAGGATCCGGTGGCTCAGTTCCGCAAAAACGGGATTGTGGCCGTAGCGGTGGACAACATCCGCCTGTTCCCGGACATCCCCAACCTGACAGCCAACTATGAAAAAATGGGCCGAATGGCGGCCGACGCCTTCCTCGAGAGCGGCTTCCGCCATTTCGCCTTCTTCGGCTACCGCGGTGTAATCTGGAGCGACGGCCGCCGCACCGGTTTCCAGGACCGTCTGGAAGAGTCCGGCCTGGTCGAATCCTTTGACTCCGGAGACCGTATCCGCGGAGAGAATTTCTTCTGGAATTTTGACCAGCCCAGGGTGTGGAAATGGCTGGTTTCCCTGCCCAAGCCCGTGGGCATTATGGCCTCTGATGATACCCAGGCCACGTTGCTCATTGAAACCTGCAACAACTACGGCATCCGCGTTCCCTACGACGTAGCCATCATTGGCGTAGACAATGACGAGGTGTCCTGCAACCTGTCCCAGCCTGCCATCAGTTCCATTGACGTGGATATGGAGAGGGGAGGGTATCAGGTGGCCCGGATGATTGCCCGGATGGTGAAAGACCCCACCGATCCCGGAGAGGACGTGGTGATGCAGCCCACCAAGCTGGTGCTGCGCCGCTCTTCCAATGCCGTGGCCACCACCGACACGGCCGTTCACGCCGCCCTTGAATTCATCCACAATAATATCCGGCACAAGATCCAGGTGGGCGATGTCCTGAAGTCTGTCCCGCTCTCCCGCCGCCTACTGGAACAGCGCTTCCTCAGCGCCACCGGTGTGTCTGTCTATCAGTACATTATGCGCAAGCGTATCCAGTACTTTGCCGACCTTCTTCTGTCCAGCGACGAGTCCATCGCCAACCTGGCGGCCCAGATGGATGAGCCCGACGCCAAGACCCTCACGCGTCGCTTTCAGGCCATTATGAATTGTACTCCCACCGAGTACAGGGCCGCACATTTGCGCAAATTGCGGTAATTATTACGCAAATTTCGTATCTAAAGGGGTAATCCCGAGTTATTTTTGCAATGGTATAAACCATTGATATTAATGACACTCGGATCCTACCCCATTGGAACCGGCATCCTTTTTCGTCTGATGCTACTTCCTTTTATCTTTTGTTCGTCCGGCTGCAGCAGCCAGGATGAAGGCCTCAAGCAGTGGACTCTCCAGCAGGAAGGGTCTACCCGGAAGTATGAAGTTAACGTCCCCTGCACTGTGGTTGGCGCCCTCAATGAGGCCGGCGCACTGGGAGAGAATATCCTGGACCTGGACCACTACAAGCAGTTGGACAGAACCCCGTTTGACAAGCCCTGGGTGTTTACCACGCAGTTCAAGACTGCCAAGGGAATGCACCACGTGCTTCGTTTCGAGGGCCTGAACTTTTACGCAGACGTCGAACTCAACGGCGTCAAGATTGCTTCGGCCGATACTACCTTCGGCACTTTCAGCAACCGCGAGTTTGACATCACCTCGCTGGCCAAACGCAACAATACCCTCAAGGTAACGCTGCGCCGCGCCCAGAGCGGTGACCTCAACCACGGCTTTGCAGACTGGAACCCCCGTCCCCTGGACGAGAGTATGGGCATCGTAAGGCCCGTGAGCCTCATCTCCACGCCGGACGTGCAGGTGCAGGATGTGTTTGTGAAACCCATCGTGGACCCCGCAGACCTTACGCGCGCACAGATTGAGGTAGCCGTCACGCTGGTCAACCGCAGTGCAGACCCTGTAGAGGGTGCTGTGAAGGGTGTCTACGACAGTGGCTCCTTCCAGACCGAGGTCAAGCTCCCCGGCAAGGGCTCCCGCGTGGTAAAGATCACGGAAACGGTGAACAACCCCCGTATCTGGTGGACCCGCGAAATGGGTTCCCCGGAAATGTATCACCTGGACGTTGCCTTTGAGAACGGCGGCAAGGTGAGCCATCAAAAAGGCGTGGACTTTGGTATCCGCAAGATTGAGGGTATCGTAGACGAAAAGGGCCACCGCCAGTTCATCCTCAACGGAAAGAAAGTCCTCATCAAAGCCGGCGGCTGGACCGACGATATCTTCCTCCAGGACACCCCCGAAAGCCTCAAGGCCCAGATGGACCTGGTGTGCGATATGGGTCTCAACTGCATCCGCTTTGAGAACATCTGGGGCAAAGACGACGAAATCTACGACCTCTGCGACCGTATGGGCATCCTGGCCCTGGTGGGTTGGAGCTGCCAGTGGGAGTGGATGGACTACTGCGGCCTGCCCGAGACCCGCGGCTACGGCTGCATCAACGACCCTCGTTCCGAGGCCCTGGCCGTCCGTTATTTCCGCGATCAAATTATCCGCCTGCGCAACCACCCGTCCCTGATTGGCTGGCTCACCGGCAGTGACCGCATTCCCAACGAGCGCCTGGAGAAGGAATACCTGGCCCTCTATGAAAAACTCGAATATCGGCCCTATATCTGCTCTGCCAAGGGTCTCACCAGCCTGGCCGGTCCTTCCGGAATGAAGATGGAAGGCCCCTACGAGTTCGTAGGACCCGACTACTGGTACATTGATACCGAGTGCGGCGGCGCCTTTGGTTTCAACACGGAAACCGGCCCCGGCCTCAACCTGCCTCAGGTGGAGAGCCTCCGTCGTATGATTGGTGAGGAGCAGCTCTGGCCTATGGGCAAGAACTGGGCTTACCACTGCACCTCTTCCTCTTCCCATATGAATACCCCCGCCTTCCAGATGAAGGCCCAGGAGGGACTGTACGGCAGAAAGGCCGAAACGTTGGAAGATTACGTGAAGCGTGCCCACGCTATGGATTACAACACCGAGCGTGCTATGTTTGAGGCTTTCCGCTGCAATGTTCCCAACGCTACGGGTATTGTTCAGTGGATGCTCAACAGCGCCTGGCCCAGCATCTACTGGCAGCTTTACGACTGGTACGGCATTCCTACCGCCGGTTACTACGGCGTCAAGAAGGCCCTCCGTCCGCTGCAGCTGGTCTATAATTATGGAGACGCGTGCGCGTACCTGGTGAACGACGTCATTGACAAGACCGGCATTCTGACCGCCAACCTCTGGGTATATGACATTGACGGAAAGACGGTTCTCCGCAAGGAAACCAAGCAGGTGGAAAGCAAGGCCCGTGAGCCCTTAAAGGTGTTTGAAAACATCACGGGTCCCGCCTATGTGGTGCTGGAGCTCATTACCCCGGACCGCAAGGCCTTTGGCAACAACATTTACACCATCGCCGCCAACAACAACGTATACGACTGGAAGAAGGCCGACTGGTGGGGACTTCCCATCCTGGAGTATGCCAACGTAGGTTATGTCTGCGACCTTCCCAAGACCCAGGTGGGCAAGACCATCCAAAAGACCGACAAGGGTTACAGCGTTACCCTGGTCAACCGCGGAGAGGCCTTGGCTTACCAGAATATCCTCAAGGCCAAGAATGCCAAGGGTGAACTCATCCCCGGCACCTTCTGGACCGACAACTTCTTCACCCTCCTTCCCGGAGAGACCCGCATCATCGAGTGCACGCTCCCGGAGGGCTGCAAGGAAGCCAGCATTGAGATTGAAGGTTGGAATGCTAATGTAGAATAATTATTTGCTATGAACAGGTTTGTTGTTTCAATAATAAGTTTGGTTGGGTTCACCGTTATTGCAGCCGCCCAGACCCCCGATTCCCTGGACCGTAACCGTTCCAAGTACGCCACGTACAGCTTTAGTAAGGATGACCAATACACCGTGGAGGTCCCTTATGAGATCGTTGAGGTGCAGCAGCCTCGCGGCAAAAAAATCAAGAATGTCATTTTCATGATTGGCGACGGAATGGGTTTCGAGCAGGTGAACGTGGGCTGGGTGGCCAACGGTGGAAAGCTTAATATGACGGAGCAGATGCCCGTTCTGGGAGCTTCCCGCACGTATGCTACGGACCAGCTGATTACCGACTCCTGCGCCGGCGGTACCGCCCTGGCCATTGGTCAGAAGACCAAGTACGGCTACATTGGCATTGACAAGGATGCCAATCCCGTGGAGTCCAACCTGCAGTATGCCAAGCGCAAGGGTATGAAGACGGGCGTAACCGTCACCTGCCGCATCAACGACGCCACTCCCGCAGACTTCTGCGTCCACGGCCCGTCCCGTAAAGATGAGGAAGGCCTGGCCGCCCAGTTTGTGACCGCCAACGTGGACTTCATCTCCGGCGGCGGCACCCATTTCTGGAACCAGCGTTCCGACGGCCGCAACCTCATTGACGAGATGAAGGCCAAGGGCTACACCTTTGTGGACAAGCTGGAAAATGTGGCCGATGTCAAGGGAGACAAGTTCCTGGGCCTGTTTGAAGAATACGATATGTCCCCCTCGCTGGACCGTGGTCCCGTTTTGCTGGAAACCACCAAGAAGGCCATCGAGATGCTGGACAACAAGAAAGGCTTCTTCCTTATGATTGAGGGTTCCCAGATTGACGACTACGCCCATCGCAACAAGGTGGGTCAGATGGTAGAGGAACTCTTTGACTTTGATAAGGTGATAGGTTACGTACTGGAGTGGGCCGCCAAGGACGGCGAAACCCTGGTGGTAGTAACGGCCGACCACTGTACCGGCGGCCTCACCCTCCTCAAGGGCAACCTGGAAGAAAGAACGGTTAAGGTTCATTTCTCCACCAAGGGACACGACGGCATTATGGTGCCGGTGTTTGCCTTCGGCCCCGGAGCCGAGAACTTTGCCGGCATTCACGATAATGCCGAGGTAGGTCAGATTGTAAGAAAGTTAATGAAATGATCAAACTGCTGGCCATACTGTTGGCGCTTGTTCCGCAGATTATTCCTGCCCCTGCCGAAATGCAGGTGCAGGATGGTTCGTTTATAGTCACGGAGAAAAACCGCAGCAAGATGGAGTTCAAACTGGACCCCAAATGCGGTCTCCCGGAAGAGGGCTATACTTTAGAGGTAACGCGCACGCGCGTGAAGGCCGTGGCTTCCACCGAGGCCGGCCTCTTCTATGCCCGCCAGACCCTCTCCCAGCTGGAGCAGAACGGAGAAATCCCCTGTGTCAAGATCAAGGACTACCCTCGTTTCAGCTGGCGAGGCTATATGGTGGATGCCTCCCGCCACTTCCTCTCTGTGGAGAAGATCAAGCAGTACATCGATATCCTTTCGCGGTACAAGATCAACCGGATGCACTGGCACCTCACCGATGACCAGGGATGGCGCATCGAAATAAAGAAGCACCCCCCCCTCACCGAGATAGGAGCTAAACGAACGGAGTTCGACGGTTCGGTGACGCAAGGTTACTACACCCAGGATCAGATCCGGGAAGTGGTGGCCTACGCCGCCGAACGTTTTGTTACCGTGGTTCCGGAGATTGAGATGCCCGGTCACAGTATGGCCGCCATCCGCGCTTATCCTGAACTCTCCTGCGAGAAGCAGCCCATAGGCAATTTCTATACCTGGGGTTCCCCGGATGTGGTCCTCTGCCCCGGCAGCGAGTTCACCTTCCAGCTGCTGGAAGACGTGGTGGCCGAGGTTTCGGCCCTCTTCCCCTCCGAGTTCTTCCACATTGGGGGAGACGAGTGCAAGAAGATCCGCTGGCAAACCTGCCCCGCCTGCCAGGCCCGCATCAAGGCCCTGGGACTCGTGGCCGATGATGAGTTCACCGCCGAAGAGAAGCTGCAGAGCTACGCCGTGAAGCGGATGGAGCAGATTCTCCATAAGTACGGCAAGCGCCTCGTGGGCTGGGACGAGATTCTGGAAGGCGGCCTGAGCCCCAACGCCACCGTTATGAGCTGGCGCGGGGAGAAAGGCGGCATCCAGGCAGCCCGCGAAGGACACGATGTGATTATGACTCCCGGCACCGGCGGTCTGTACCTGAATCACTATCAGGGAGACCCCAAGGCCGAACCTGAATGCTACGCCCACCACTCCATCCTCCAGGTGCCCTACGACTACAATCCCGTTCCAGCCGAGCTTACGGCGGAGGAGGCCAAGCACATTCTGGGTGTACAGGGCAATCTCTGGAGCGAGTACATCTACAGCGATTATATGCGGGATTACCTCACCTTCCCCAAGATGTTCGCCGTGGCCGAAACGGCGTGGACGCCTCTGGAGAAGAAGAATTTCCCGGATTTCTGTGCCCGCCTGGACGCCGCCTGCGCCTGGCTGGACACCCAGGGCGTGGCCTATCATATGCCGCTTCCGGAGCAGCCCGGCGGCTCCTGCAGCCAGATTGCCTTTGAAGACAAGGCCGTTCTGGAGTTCACTACCTCCCGTCCCATGACCATGGTCTATACGCTGGACGGCAGCGAGCCCACGGCTTCTTCGGCCCGTTATGAAGGCCCCATTACCGTGAAAGAAAGTGGAATGCTGCGCATTGCTTCCCTTACTAACTATGGAAAACTGAGTCTGGTACGTGACATCGTACTGGAAAAGATGCAGCCCATCCCGGCGCTGCACCCGGAGAATCCGGAGGGCATCCGCTGCCGCAGCACAGTGGGTGCTTTCCGCATCCCCTATGATATCTCCCAGGACGCCGTCTGGACGCCCAACCAGGTCAAGAGCCTGCGGGAGATACCCAAGATTTACCCTCAAGACTATAATATGCAGAAACCGCAGTTCTTTGCCGCCGAGGCCGAAGGCTATTTCAAAGTCTCGTCTACGGACACGTGGTACTTCAGTACCCTGTACGACGAACTCTGGATAGACGGCCGACTGGTAGTGGACAACCGCGGGGAAGTGAAGAAAAACTACCGTCACGACGGCACCCTGGTCCTGGAAGAGGGCATCCACCACTTCCGCCTGGTGTTCCTGAGCAATGTGACGGGAGGCTGGATTACCGCCAGAAACAAAGGGGAAGTCCTTACGCGGAAGGCGGGCTCCGACGAGTGGAAATCACTTAAGACACTATAGAGAAATATAAGTAGAACTAATTAACTAATCTAACTAACCAATGAAACAGAAAGTAGTCCATTTACTCAGACTGGCTTCTGTCCTGTGTCTCACCCTGGGACTCTGGTGCACAACGGCCCAGGCCCAGAGGGGCATTACCATTACCGGTAGTGTGGTGGATGCAGACGGATTACCGGTTATCGGTGCGGGCGTTACCCTGAAGGGTACCACCACCGGTGTGGCTGCCGATGCGGACGGTAACTTTACCCTTGTCGTCCCCGGCGAGACTGCTGTGCTCGAGGTTTCTGCGCTTGGTTACGTCACCGAAGAGGTGAAAGTGGGCAAGCAGCAGCACTTTACCATTGTGCTCAGGGACGATACCCAGTCCATTGAGGCCACGGTGGTGGTGGCTTACGGTACCCAGACCAAGGCCACCGTTACGGGCGCTCTAGCCACCATTGACAACAAAGCCCTCGTAAAGGCACCCGTGGCCGACGTGACCAACGTTCTGGCCGGTCAGATGCCCGGTGTGGCTACTGTGCAGGAATCCGGTCAGCCCGGTGAAGACTATGCCAAGATTTACATCCGCGGTGCCTCTTCCCTGAGCGACTCCAATTCCACGCCGCTCATCCTGGTGGATGGTGTGGAACGTCCCCTCAACACGGTAGACCCCAACGAAATCGAGAGCCTCTCCATCCTGAAGGATGCTGCCTCCACCGCCGTGTTCGGTGTGCGCGGTGCTAACGGTGTTATCATCGTGACCACCAAGCGAGGCGACGCCGGCAAACCCAAGATCACCGTGAGCTCCATCACCGGTATCCAGGTGCCTATGTCCTACATCCGTCAGGCCAGCAGCTACGATTTTGCCCGTTACTACAACGTGTACCAGTGGAACGACGGACGTGAAGACGCCAACCTGTACTTTAAGCCCGAGGCCATCGAGGCCTACCGTACCGGCAGCGATCCTATTATGTTCCCCAACACCCAGTGGACCGAGCTGATGTTCCGCAAGGCCTTCATGCAGACCAAGAACAACGTGAACATCTCCGGCGGTTCCGACAAGGTGCGTTACTTCGTATCTATGGGTTATATGTACCAGAACGGTCTGCTCAAGCAGATGCCCGGTCTGCCGTACAACAACAACTTCTCCTACAACCGGTATAACTACCGCGCCAACCTGGACTTCAAGCTCACCGAAACCACGGATATGAAGTTCAACATCAGCGGTGTGATTGGTGATACCCGCGAACCTATCTCCGATGCCGACAACATCTGGATGCGTTCTATGCTGTGGTCCCATCCTACCGGCAGCCCGGGTGCCGTGAACGACATTCCCAAGACCACGGTGTCCACCAACGCCCTGCCTTCCGGTCTTACCAAGTGGAACGGTTGGGAGTACTACTACTGGAGAGGTTACCAGAACAAGTACAAGACCACCCTGGGTATGGATATGACCATCACCCAGCGCCTGGACTTCATCACCCAGGGCCTGAGCGTGGCCATCAAGGGCAGTTACGACACCTCCATGTCGCTCACCAAGAAGCGTGAGGGTAACAACGGCGGTTATTCCCAGAGAATTGAATATAAGACCTGGGCCGAAACCGGCGGCAACATGTCCGACCCTGACTTCGATAAGACCTATGTCTACGACGTCACTTATTCGGCCCCTACCCTGAGCTACTCCGAGAGCACCAGCGACGACAAGAGCTGGTACCTGGAAGGCCGAATTGACTACAGCCGCAAGTTTGGAGGCAAGCACGCCGTGAGCGCCCTGTTGCTGTACAACCAGTCCCGCGACTACTATCCCAGCAAGTACTCCTGGCTGCCCCGCGGTTACGTGGGTTGGGTAGGCCGTGCCACTTACGGCTACAAGGACAAGTACCTGGTGGATATCAGCGCCGGTTACAACGGTTCCGAAAACTTCGCCCCCGGCAAGACCCGTTACGGTTTCTTCCCGTCCCTGTCCCTGGGTTACGTGGTGAGCCAGGAGAAGTTTATGAAGAAAGTGCCGTGGATTGACTTCCTCAAGCTCCGCGCCTCCGTTGGTAAGGTAGGTAGCGACAAAGGCTCCAGTGCCCGCTTTATGTATATGGAAGGCGTGTGGAACGATGCCGGTGCCTACTACTTTGGCGTGAACAAGAGCGACGGTGTGCCGCGTTACGAGATGGGTACCCCCGGTAACGAATCCGTGACCTGGGAAACCGCCCTCAAGACCAACGTGGGTATGGACTTTGACCTGTTCAACTACCGCCTGCACTTCTCCGGAGACCTCTTCTGGGAGCATCGTACAGGCATCCTGATTTCTCCGAATTCCCTGCCGGGCATCATCGCCTTCACCGCCCCCAATATGAACCTGGGTATCGTGGACAACCACGGTTACGAGGTAGAACTGGGCTGGAAGGATCACATTGGCAACTTCACCTATGACATCAGCGCCAACGTTACGTTTGCCCGCAACAAGATCATCTATATGGACGAGGTGGAACCCGAATATGAGTACCAGCGTCAGACCGGCGGTTCTACCGGCCGTTACTCCCTGTACCAGTTCGAGCGCCTCTACCAGAAGAGCGACTTCTACGTAGACGCCAACGGCGTCCGGCGCCTGAATCCGGATCTGCCGCAGCCTGGCACCACCGTATATCCCGGTGATGCTATGTACAAGGACCTCAACGGTGATATGAAGATTGATGGTAACGATATGATGATGGACGGTTATCCCAACCGCCCGGAATACGTGTTCGGTTCCAACTGGAAGTTCGGTTACAAGGGCTTCAACCTGGCCCTCAACTGGGTGGCTGCCACCAACGTGAGCCGTGTATGGAACGACGACTACCGTATCCCGTTCACCAACTCCGGTCACCGCGGCCTCCTGAACTACTTCGCAGAGAACTGCTGGATTGACGACGCCAACCCTTGGGCCCCTGGCCGTGAAAACGGTACCCTGCCGCGTTTCACCAAGACCAACTACCCTTGGAACTCTATGAACTCCACCCTCTGGACCGTGGATGCCAGCTATCTGCGTCTGAAGAGCGCCAGCTTTGGCTATACCTTTAGCAAGGGCGGCGTCCTTAAGAAACTGGGCATCAGCTCCCTGGGCATTATGTTCACCGGTTACAACCTCCTCACCTTCTCCAAGATGAAGTTGCAGGATCCGGAAGCAACGTCCAGCGACTCCGACGGCCAGTATCCTCTGGTGAAGACCTACAATATGGCCATCAACATCACTTTCTAAACCGAGCGTACCATGAAAAAATTATATCAGATTTTGACAATTGCCCTGCTGGGTGCAGGACTGGTCGCTTGCGAGAGTCTCAAGCTGGGTGACGCCGGCCTGTCCAAAGCCCCGGAAACCTCCGGTGCCACCATCGACACCCTGTTCGCTACCGTAAAGGACGCCGACAAGGTGCTGGCCACGGCCTACTACTACCTCCCTTACGGACTGGTATCCTCCTTCGACTCCAAGATGGGCGGTGACTTCCTCGAGTCCATTACGGACCACTTCATCTCCAACAAGCACTCCGACAGCGACGGCCCCAACAACCTCTATTATTCCGGAGGTCTGAGCGCCACTCTCACCGGTTCCTATGCCGGCGGTGAAACCTATCGCTTTGGTAGTGAAAAAGACTATACCGTTATCCGTTATGCCTGGCTGTTCCTGGAGAACGCAGACCGCATCCCCAATGCCGACCCTGCCCTCCTGGCTCAGAAGAAGGCCGAAGCCAAGATGTGTATGGCCATTGCCTATGCCCATATGCTTCGTTTTGTGGGCGGCGTTCCCATCCTGGACCACGCTGTGGTTACCGGTGAGGAAATGAACTTCCCCCGCAACACCTTTGCAGAGACGGTAGATTATATTGTAAAGCTTTGTGACGAAGCCGCTCCGGATCTGCCCTGGTACGTAAGCGCCAATGAAGACGGTCGTTTGACCCGCGCCGCCGCCCTGGGCCTGAAGCTCCGCATCCTTTGCTTCGCCGCATCGCCCACCTTCAACTCCGACACCAAGTTCCATCCGCAGGCCGACGAGTACAGCTGCTACACCAACTATAGCGCTGCCCGCTGGCAGGCCGCCAAGAACGCAGCCGACGAGTTTATGCGTCAGCAGCTCTCCAACGGTCACTATGCGCTGGTACAGGCTACGGCTTCCGATCCCACCAAGGGCATCCGTCCCCGCGATTATCGCCTGGCCTACCGCAGCGGTTACTTTGACCGTGGAAGCACGGAGGCCATCATCTCCATCCGCAAGAGCAACAGCGGCAGCTACCACGACAAGCACATTGACGTGCAGGACGACTACGGTAGCGGCGGCTCCCTCAACTGGGCCAACAAGTTCCCTTGGGCCGACGGTACTCCTTTCCCGGAGGACTTCGACTGGGAGAACCCCAAGAACTGGCCCGAGATGCCCTTCTTCAAGAGAGATCCCAACGGTGACCTTCAGGTTGGCTCCACCATCCTGATGGAAACCCGTGACCCTCGTCTGTACGAGAACCTCTGTGTTCCCGGAGACAAGTGGAAGAACGACGTGGTGGGTCCCACCTACGACAACGCCAAGAGCCCCAACGTGCAGGACGGCTGCACCGGTTTCCTTATGATGAAGTACGTGCTTCAGCAGGATGGCGACCGCAGCACCCCGCCGCACTGGTGTATGATGCGTTTCGCCGAGGTTCTGCTCAACTGCGCCGAGGCTTACAACGAGGCCGATGGCGGCCCGTCCGACAAGGCCTACACCTGGGCCAACGCCGTGCGTGAGCGCGTGGGTCTGCCCCCGCTCGCCGAAGGTATGTCGCAGGAAGAATTCCGCAAGGCCCTCATCCTCGAGCGCGAGCTGGAATTCGGCTTTGAAGAAGTACGCTGGTTCGATATGGTGCGCTGGGGCCTGAAGGAAGCCTTCACCACTCCGTTGAAGAAACTCATCCCCCACGGAAATAAGCAGAACAACGCCGATGATTTCACTTACACCACCGGTGATGCTTATCCTTCCCGTAAGTGGTACACCGACTTCGATACCAAGTGGTATCTTACCCCTATCCCTTCCATTGAGATCAACAAGGGATACGGAATGACTCAGAATCCGGGTTGGTAATCTTTAAATGTACCCGAAGATGAAAAGACTATATAAATATATTGTACTTCCGCTTCTGCTTATAGGCTCCGTGGCGCTGGCCCAGGAGAAGTCGATGCTGGATTCTATCTCGCTGGGTAACGCCTTCGGGATCAAGGCCAACATCAACCTTTCCGCCGGCAGCGAACTCTTTGATAAGAGCCCCGAAACGGATATTACCAATGCCCTCTACGGGCAGTTCTCCGGACTCCTGGTCAAGACGGGGTCCAGTGTGTACGACTCCAACCAGTCCAAGCTCAAGCTCACTATGCGCCTGCACGGTCACAGCCCGCTTGTGCTGGTAGACGGCTTCCCCCGCGAGGCAGACGACCTGATGGGCCTTGAGATTGAGTCCGTGACCGTTCTCAAGGATGCCGCAGCCGCCGCCCTGTACGGTGTCAAGGGTGCCAACGGAGTCATCTCCATTACCACCAAGCGCGGATCCGATTCCCGCCTCAAGGTAACGGCCAAATACCAGTACGGTCTCCAGAAGATGTTCCGTGCTCCGGAATTTGCCGATGCTTATACTTATGGCTTCCTTGTCAACGAGGCCCGTACGCTGGACGGTCTCCCTACCAAGTACAACGATGCGGAACTGTTTGCCCTCTACAGCGGCCAGTATCCGTACGCTTATCCCAATGTGGACTGGTGGGGCGAGGTCTTCCGTGACCACGGAGACAACCACCGTGCCCAGTTCACGTTCCAGGGCGGTAACAAGAACTTCCGTTACTTTGCTGCCGTGGATTACCTCAAGGAAGACTTCCTTTATAAGAAAGCCACGTCCGACGACCGTTATAACGCCAACCATTACGACAACCGCCTGGGCATCCGTGCCAATGTGGATGTGAACATCACTTCCACCACCGCTATGAAGGTGAACGTTATGGCCCGCCTGGCCGAGTTCAACAAGGGCAACTACAGCGGCCGCATCGAGAAGACCCTGTACAGCCTTCCTTCGGCCGCCTTCCCGGTGAAGCAGGCCGACGGCGTGTACGGCGGAACTTCCCTGTACGGTGCCATCAACCCGGTGGGCCAGATGCAGGACTCCGGTCAGAAGCAGTATTCCCAGACCAAGGTGCTGGCCGATATGCTGCTCCGTCAGGACCTGGGTATGCTCTTGGAGGGCCTCTCCATTGACGCCAGCGTAGCCTTTGACTACATTGGCCGTCTGAGTGAGGATGCCACCAAGGAGTACCGTTATTCCGAGCTGCTGAGCACCACCGCCGCCCAGGGCAACCAGAACTACATCCTGAGCGAACAGGTGTACTACGGTGTTGACTCCAAGGTGGTGGAATTCAGCCACTGGTTCTCCAACCTGCAGATGAAATTCGAACTTCAGGGCCGCGTCAACTGGGCCCGTGATTTCAACAAGAACCACCTGGAGACCCACCTGGCCTACCGCCAGCGTTCCTGGGTCATCAGTGGCCGTAACGAGTCCTCCAAGACGCAGGAAATCCTGGGTTCCGTAAGCTACAACTGGAACCAGCGCGTATTTGCCGACCTCGTCCTCAACGGCGCCGGCAGCGCCTATCTGCCCGCCGGCAAGCGCTTCCATTTCTATCCCGCTTTGAGCGTAGCCGGTATCATTTCTACCGAGCCCTTCATCAAGGCTTACGCTTCGGCCGGTATGTCCGGCTCCGATGAAGACCTGGAGCACGAACTCTGGCGTCAGAACTACGTGAGCGGCAAGGGCTATTACTTTGGCGGCAGCGGCGGTACTTCCTACAGCGGCCGTGCCGAGAGCGGCATTGCCTCCACCTCCCTGGCCCCCGAGCGCTCCAGCAAGATTACCTTTGGTACGGAGATGAAATTCTTCAAGGAGCGCCTCGCCATCAACGCCGAGGGCTTCCTGGAGAAACGTGACAACATCCTCATCTCCCCGTCCAACGTGTCTGAGGTCATTGGCCTGGAACTGAACGAGCAGAGCCTGGGTAAGCAGTCCTACAAGGGTGTAGACCTGTCCCTGGCCTGGAACGAGCAGAGAGGTGCCATCGACTACGGCGTGTACGCCAACGGCGGCTGGCTCTGGACCAAGGTCATAGACGACGGCCAGGCCTTCCAGCCTTACGACTACCTCTACCGTGCCGGCAATCCCGTGGGCCAGAGGTATGGCCTGGAAGTGATTGGCATCTTCCAGAACCAGATGGAAATCAACAACAGCCCCCGCCAGACCTTTGGCGAGGTCCGTCCCGGCGACCTCAAGTACCTGGACCAGAACGATGACGGTGTCATTGACAAGCAGGACCGCGTGAAGATGTTCGGTTCCTCCACTCCGCTGCTGCAGTTCGGTTTCGGCCTGCACTTTGGTTGGAAGGGTCTGAAGGTTTATGCAGACTTCCAGGGTATGACCGGTGTTACCGTCGACCTCCTGGACAGCCCGCTGTATCAGCCGCTGGTTTCCAACGGAACCATCTCCAAGACCTTCCTGAACCGGGAAATCACCTGGGCTCCCGACCGTGCCGACCTGGCTACTATGCCTCGTCTGACCACCCAGGAGAACCCCAATAACTATCAGGCCAACTCCCTGTGGTACCGTGACGGCTCCTTCATCAAGCTCCGCAACCTGGGAATCTCCTATACCATTCCCAAGAAGGCTCTCAAGCTTTGTGACGCCACGGTTTCCATCACCGGAACCAACCTGTTCAGCCTGGACAACATCCACTTTGCCGATCCTGAGCAGATGGGTGCCTACTATCCTTCTACCCGTGTGTACTGGGTAGGCGTCAAGTTCAACTTCTAAACCGGGAACCGATATGAAAAAGATATTCTACATTTTATCGCTGGTGGTCCTGAGTGCAGGTTGCCACGTCCTGGATTTTGACGAGACGTCTTCCGACTTCACCCGTGAGGATATGCTCACCAGCTACAGCAACATTGAGAAGGTGCTCACCAATGTCTATGGCTATATGCCCAACAAGGACATTTATGATGTGAGCAGCGCCCTGCGCGACTGCGGCTCCGATGATGCCGAATACGCAGATCCGGAAGCCACCGTCCAGCGCTTCACCAACGGCAACTGGAGCGCCATCTCTACCGTTGATACCAAGTGGGAACTCTTTGGCGGCGTCCGTGCAGCCAACGACTTCCTGGATATGATTTGGGACGAAGAAACCAAGGACATCAAAGAGGAAATCAAGGAAAACCTCTCCATCTTCAAGTATACTTCCAAGTATAACCAGCAGATGGATATGCTGGCCCTGTTCCCTTACCAGGCCAAGGTCCTTCGCGCCTACTATTTCTTCGAGCTGGCCCGCCGTTATGGGGATATTCCCATGCCGCTGGTCAAGCTCACGGCAGAAGAGGCCAACGCCATTGAGAAGACTCCCTTCGATGAGGTTATCAATTTCATCGTAGCCGAGTGCGACGAGGCCGCCGCCAAGCTGCCCAACACCTATGTGGGTATGCTGGACGACCAAATTGGCCGCGTGACCAAGGGCTTTGCCCTGGCCGTCAAAGCCAAGGCTCTTCTGTATGCTGCCTCTCCGCTGCACAACCCCACTGGAGACAAGACCAAATGGCAGAAGGCCGCTCAGGCTGCCAAGGCCATTATGGATTTGAACTACTACCGGCTGGATGCCGCAGAAAAGGCCAACAACTACACCTCTCCCGAGGTCATTATGGCCATCTGCCGTTCTGAGAGCTCAAGCCTTGAAAGGAACAACTACCCGGTACGTCTCACGTACGGTGACCGTAACAGTATGGGAGGAAGCTTCCCCACCCAGAACCTGGTGGACGCTTTCCAGACCAAGAACGGTTTTGACATCACTTTGGGTGCCAACGGTTGGGAAACCGCCGATCCCAATTTTGATGTGACCAAGCCTTACGAGAACCGCGACCCTCGTTTCGCCCGTGCCATCCTGGCCAACGGAATGAGCTTCAAGGGTACCACCATCGAGACCTATGTGGGCGGCAAAGACTATTCGGCCACCCGTTCCGATCTGGGTACGGTGACCGGTTATTACCTCCGCCGTTACCTCGTTGAGGATGTGGACTTTACTCCGGAAGCCAAGAAGTCGGCCAAGCATCAGTGGATTGTTTACCGCTATGCCGAAGCCCTCTTGAGCTTTGCCGAGGCCGCCAACGAGTATCTGGGTAGCCCCACTGACGAGTCCCTGGGCATCAGCGCCCTTGCCGCCCTCAACCAGGTGCGCGAGAACGCCGATATGCCTTCCGTGGAGGTTACGTCCTACGCCGATTTCCAGAAAGCCGTGCGCCGTGAGTGGCGTGTGGAATTCGCCTTCGAAGACCACCGTTTCTGGGATGTCCGCCGCTGGGATATCGGCCAGTCCACGCAGGGTCAGGTAGACGGTGTAGAGATTGTCAAGTCCGGAAACACGTTCTCTTACAGCCGCAAGGTTGTGGAGAGCCGTCCCTGGTCTGCCAAGATGAATCTCTTCCCCATCCCTCAGTCCGAGACCTTCAGCAACCCCAACCTTACTCAGAATACCGGATGGAACTAACCCAAGAATAAAAACAATAGCCATATGAAAACAATAATCAGAACCATTGCTTGTTTGGGTGTCCTTGGCCTGATGGCTTCCTGCCAGATGTACGAGATTGACACGCAAATGACTCCAGAAAAGCAGGCCGCTTCCATCCGGATGGTTTGCGATGCCCTGCCTTCCTATACCGTTGCGTCCACCGACGCCAGCGCCGTTACCTTTAACGTAAGCGCCAACACCCCCTGGACCATCACCCGTTCCAGCGGAGCCGACTGGTGCACCGTTACCCCTTCTTCCTCTTCCACCGGAGCCCTCATCTCCGACGTGTCCGTTACCTTCCAGGACAACGCCACGGCCCAGGACCGCAAGGTTACCCTTACCATTAAGGCCGACAAGGTGGGTATTCCCGTGACCGTTGAGATTACGCAGGCCCGTAAGGGAAGACTGTATGTGACGCCCGTGGCCGGTGACTATTCGGCCCTTGGTGGTCCGCTCTCCTTCAACGTCCAGACCAACCAGACCTGGGAGGTGCATTCCAGCGCCAGCTGGCTCACCTTCAACCGTGAGTCTGGCGAGCCCGATCCCGACGGCCGCACCTTCACCATCATTGCCACCGCCGCTCCCAGCGATGTTCTGGAGCGCACGGCTACCGTTACCGTAAAGGCCGGTGATGACGAAGAGAGCTTTGACGTTACCCAGAAGGGTGTCTTTGAACTTACCGAGATTACCGACAGTTTCCTGGGCAACGGAGACTGCCAGTTTGTGTTGTTGCGCACCAACCTGCCCTGGACCATTATGGCCGACAAGGACTGGCTCCTCTTTGATGAGTATTCCGGTACCGGTGACGGTTCCCTGATTCAGATTGAAGCTACCGCCCTGCCCAACGAGGGTATGGCCCGCAAGGCCCATATCACGGTAAAGGCCGGTGGCGTGGAAAAGACCTTTGAGGTGTCCCAGGACGGTGCCGTCTTCGAGATCGTGGCTCCTGCCTCCACGGAGATGGATCCCGCCGGAGAAGAGATTCTTCTGGAAGTGAAGTCTTCCCTTTCGTGGGACGTCTCCACCGATGTGGATACCTGGACCGTAGAAAAGGCCGATGCTACCCACATCAAACTCACGGTGCCCTTCAATACTGCCTTCCAGGCCACCAAGGGCAACGTGACCATCAAAGGACCCAATGGGGCCGAATTCAGTCTCGAACTCACTCAGGCAAGCAACTTCCAGTTCAATGGACACTACGAGGTGCTCACCGACGGCAGCGTCAAACTCTTTGGCGACCAGACCAGCAACATTACCTTGCTGGGTGGCATGCGTTACGGTTCCATCGAACTCAAGCTCAAGGAAGTAAGCTTTGGCGAAGGCGGTAACTTCTGGTTTGAATGCAAGGCTAAGGATGAGACCGCCAATACGGATTGCCAGCTTTATAACTGGTGCACGATTGGCAAGACCCGTCTGCGTGCCGAGGGCACGGCCAACGGCAAATCCATGAACACGGCCGGCACCAGCTATATGAGCGAGACGTATACCCTTTCTGCAGATGAGTTCAATGCCCTGACCAGCTATAAGATGACGGTGACGCCCAATACAGCCGACAACACCCTCCTGGATATGGAATTCACCTACAATGGAACTTCCAAGTGCGTGGCCTCCTGCCAGAATCCTTTCACCACGGCTGGTTTGAGGGGAAATACCTTCATCGGTTTCCACACGGCCTCCGCGGCTTCCTGGGTTATCATTGAGTCTTGCGACGTCACTTTCCTTGCCGAAGAATAAGCATTCTTTAAGCCATGAAAAAGTTATTTCACATCATAGCAGCCACCGCCCTTCTCGGAGGGCTGGCAGGCTGCGGCCAGAAAGAGCCGGAAGTGGTCCAGGCTGTGGATCTCCGCTACCGGTGTGAGAGCGAGTACAACCTCGCTGCCACCGGAGCGAAGGCCTTCACCATCGTGGTCACTTCTTCCGCTCCCTGGTCTGTCACCAGCGCTCATCCCGACTGGTGCATCATCAGCGAGGAAGAGGGCGAAGCCTCTCCCGCCGATGCCGTGCACGTGGGCCAGGGCACCAAGACCAATGTCCGTGTGCAGTACTACAACAATACCGGCCTGGACGACCGTACCGACCAGATTACCATTCAGAGCGATTACTGGATAGGTAAAGTGATTACGGTAAATCAGAAGGGTATTGCTTACCTAAACGTTCCTACGGAGGAGCTGGAGCAGCCGGTGACCAAGGCCGGCGGCGACATCACCTTCCACGTGAACGCCAACCAGAACTGGAGCGCCCAGGTCACGGAAGGCCACTGGCTTTCCATCCTCGACGGTGCTACGGGTACCGGTAACGGCACCGTAACGGTAACGGCCGAAGAGAATGCTTCCGAGCTCCGTTACGCCAAGGTAACCGTTTACGATCGCAACAAAGTGGCTATGGCCACCGTCAACTTCACCCAGGACGGCGTCCAGCTGGTTCCTGCCGCCAACGAGATTCGTGCCAGCTATGACCAGCTCTCTGCTTCCGTTGACATTACCGCCAACGCCAAGTGGCAGGTGGTGAAGGGTGCCGACGAGGCCGGCTGGTTCACCATCGATACGCCTACCGGCGAGGGCAACGGCACCATCAAGCTCACCCTCACCCAGAACGACGGCGCTGCCATCCGCAAGAGCTCCATCCTGGTCCGCAACGTTTCCACCAACCCCGATGATCCGGTGGTTGAGAAGGAGGTCGTTGTAAAGCAGGCCTACAAGGTTATGCCTCAGCGTTACATCCTCAACGACGACGAGATTGCCAAGTTCGATCTGGAATGGGCCAACGCCCCGGTTTACACCAAGGATGTGGGTACCCTGTTCAAGGCCCAGAGCCGTCTGCACAACAGCAATATGCCGTTTGGTACCTATACCTTCCGCTGGAGCAACTTCACGGCCGATCCGGCCGGAGCCGAAGGCCTCCGCTGCCGCCACTGGTTCTGCTTCCCTGAAAGCTGCGAGCTCAAGTTCGATATCCGCCCTGTGGACGGCAAGATCAGCTTCGACTTCAACGTGGCAGGTGACGGCAACAAGCCCAGCATCGACGCCTACACCAACGTAGACTTCACGCAGCCCATCGAGATTACCTACAAGTTTGACCCGAGCGGCTCTGAATACTGCAAGGTGACCTATCTGGTGAACGGTGTTGTGGCCGGTACCTTCGAGACCAGCGAAAAGCTCCTCCGTTCCGTCAAGTGGGGTCAGAGCGTCAATATGTACTTCGGTGCCGACAAGTCCGGCAGCGCCATCCTCGAATGGTACGAGTACACCGCTCCGCTGGATTGGGACGAGTAATCAAAGGACCTTTAAATGAATGAGATTATGAAGACAATCGATAAATTTGCGATCCTTTGCATAATGACCGCCGCCTTTGGGGCCTGTACCCAGGATCCCACTCCCGAACCGGAGCCCGTGGATCCCGTAGAGACCCGGACGCTCACTTTCGTCATCCCCGACTATGTGGTCGGGGAGGGCGAAACCGTTCCGCCCGTCATCAAAACCGCCTGGGCACCCGGAGACCAGATTGTGGTCCACGGTGAATATGCCAAAGACGAGGTAGTGGTTACGCTGGAAGCCGGCGACATTTCGGCCGACGGAAAGACGGCCACCAAGACGGTGGACGGTCTGCACCCCTACAAGAGGAGCGACTGCGCCAGCGTTCTCTATGCTTCCTATCCCGCCAGTGCCGTTCAGAACCTCAAGCACTGCTTCTTCTACAGTGCTTTCAAGAATGTGAACGAGCAGCTCCTGGCCGCCTGCAATTCCGGCGACACCTTTGCCTTCCGGAATGTTTCGGCCCTGGTAAGCTTTAAGGTTAAGGGAGACTATGACAGCTTCTCCTTCACGGCCCGTAAGGACGTTGCCCTGAGCGGCGACCTCTTCCAGGTCAAGATTACCGATACCGAGACCAACCTCAAGCAGTATCTGGAGAACCCGTCCACCACCATTATGTGCGATGAGCTGGTAGCCGACGGCGAAACCGTGAACTATCTGTTTGTTCCCGGAGGCTTTGACCTCCCCGGCGGTTATCTGCTCCGTTTCTACAAGGACGGTGAGGCCATTATGGGTATGAAGGATGTAGATCCTATCATCGTGGCCACGGGCGGCGAACTGATTCTGGGAGATGTCACCGACATCCTCACGCCGGCCGCCGACGATATCGACCCCGGTCTGGCCACGCCTGTGGACAACATTGCTTCGGCCAACTGCTACATCCTCACCGAGCCCGGTCTGTTCAAGTTCAAGGCCGTTGAGGGTAACTCCTATGAAAAGATCGTAGGCGGTGACCACGCAGAGATCCTCTGGGAGTCTGCCGGCAATACCGAAGAAATTATGACCCGAGACATCATCAAGGGTGTTTCCTACGATCCGGACGGCAATTATATGTGCTTCCAGATCCCCAACCCCATCAAGCCCGGTAACGCTGTCATAGCTGTTCTGAATGCCAAAGATGAGGTTCTGTGGAGCTGGCATATCTGGATTCCCAAGACGCATATCATTGACGTTGCAGAGACCAACTTTGCCGCTACCGGCAAGGTGATGAGCCGCAACCTGGGCGCCCTGGTGGATGCTACCATCAACGCTCCCACGCCTGCCGAGTCCTTCGGCCTGCTGTATCAGTGGGGCCGAAAAGACCCGTTCCCGGGCTTCTGCGGGGATACTCCCGTTACGGTGGCCGGAACGCCTACTACCGCCCAGGAAGGCCCCATTACGGTGGCCGAGGGTATTGCCCATCCTACTATGGTTTCCTTCAAGGCAAGCAAGGACTGGCAGAACAGTGCCGATCCTTCCTCTCTGTGGCTGGAGGCATCCAAGACCATTTATGACCCTTGCCCTCCCGGCTACCAGCTGCCCACCCGTAACAAGAGCTGCCTCTTCTGGAGTGGTAACAACATCAGCTCCGATGCCGCCTTCAATTTCAGCGAGGCCAACAAGAGCTTCTCTGTGGGCGCTCTGGTGTTCCCTATGGCCGGTATGATTTCCGACGTAGACGGTGCCCTCTCCAGCGCTTACAACATTGTTTGGAGCGGCCGTTGGGACAGCGGTACCGAAAACGGTTACGGCTTCAATACCTCGGAATGGCGCAACAAGGGTAACATCCGTTCCCGTGCCGGCTCTGTCCGTTGCGTTACTGCGAAATAACTAATAACAAAAAAACATAACCATTATGAAAAAGTTTTTGACTGCTGTGGCAATGGCCCTTCTGCTTGTGGGCTGTACCAGGGAGGCGGTAGACCTCTCCGGCATCAATGAAAAGCTGGCCGAACTGGACAACCGTGTCAGTGCCCTGGAGGGTGCAATCGCCAGTATCCAGAGCGCCATTGGTGACGGCGTATTCGTTCAGAAAGTGGAACAGTATGCCGACCCTGAAACGGGTAAGACCATTGGTGTTACCATTACTTACACTTCCGGCAAGGTAGTGTACTTTGAGATCAGCCCCAAGGCCGACTATGCCGGCCCCGTGCTGGGTGTCATCAGATCTGGCAGCGGCTCCCTGGTATGGGCCGTGGACGGCATTGCCATCAAGGATGCCGAAGGCAATGAAGTTCCCGTGAACAAGACCCCTGTCTTTACCATTGACGAAGACGGCTATCTGTGGGTTTCCATAGACGGTGGAGATCCCGTGAAGCTGGGACAGGTAAAGAGTGAGGGTGCTTCTCTTGTAGACGGTATCTTCAAGGATATCAAGGTAGAACAGGACAAGGTGGTTCTCGTCCTCTCCGACGATTCCATCGTGAACATCCCCTTCGCCGAGGCCTTCAAGCTGGTGATTGAAGGAACCGAGTTCCTCAATGACGGTGGCAAAGCCATCACCATCCCTTATTCCGTAACCGCCAAGACCGCCAATACCGTGGTGGATGTTACGGGATATGATCCCACCTATTTCTATGTGCAGGTAACAGACGAGAACATCATCATTACTCCTCTTATGTCTTGGGTTTCTAGTAAGATGCTCATTTATGCCGACTCCAAGGTTGGTCTCACCTCTATGGTAAGCATTGAGATCTCTCCGGAATGCGCCCGGGTCATTGATCCTCGTGTCGAAGGTGATGTCTATGCAAACTATGTGGTTGAGAGTGAGGGCGGCACTATCGAGATGCACGTGGTCTCCAACGTGGAGATTGAGGCTAAGGTTTTGGATGATTGCGACTGGATTACCATTGTCTCCACCAAGAGCAAGACCTACACCATTACGGCAGCCATCGCCGAGAATACGGGTATGGCCCGTTTTGGCTATGTTGCCATTTACAAGAAGGGAACGGATAAGCAGCTCCAGACCATTGATATTTACCAGGCCAAGACCTCTGCCGTTACCAACCTGAGCAAGAATGGAACGGCCAACAGCTATATTATAACCAAGCCCGGTGACTTCAAATTCAAGGCCGTGAAGGGTAACTCCGCTGAGTCTGTGGGCACCGTTGCCAAGGCCGAGATCTTGTGGGAAACCGAAAATACCACCACCGCCCCTGAAGCTAACAGCGTGATTGCCGCCGTTGGCGTGGACGGAGAGTTCATCACCTTCTCCACCCCCGATAATCTTATGCCCGGTAATGCCCTTATCGCAGCCAAGGATGCTTCCGACAAGGTTCTTTGGAGCTGGCATATCTGGATTCCGGAAACCGAGATTGTAACCAGCACCTTTGGCGGAATCGTGAAGAACGCCATGATGGACCGCAACCTGGGCGCCCTGGTGGCCACGGATGCGAAGGAAGTAGATGGCCGATCTATCGGTATGCTTTATCAGTGGGGCCGTAAAGACCCGTTCCCGGGTGCGGCTTCCGTTTCTTCCTCTGATCCCATTGCTGTTCAGGGCAGTGTTTCTCTCAGCAGTGACAAGACCAACTTTACGGTGGCAGAGACCATTGAAAATCCTACAGTATATGTGAAGACCGGTGGTGACAGCAACAAGACATGGATGACCGATGAAGAGAAGAGTACGGCCTTCTGGGGTAAGGAGAAGACCATGTACGACCCCTGCCCTCCGGGCTATATTACACCTACCCGAGACAAGGAGGAAATGATCTGGGGCAAGACGGCTACGTTTGTAGTGGATGAAGCCAGCAAGCTGATCAAGATAGGAGCTTCCGCAGAAGCAACGGAAGTGGCCGTATTCCCCATTGCCGGTTATCTGGATCAGGGCAGTTATTCCAATGTGGGTTCCCGCATGTACCTCTGGAGTTCCTACGCATCTTCCAGCGAAAAGAACATTGCCTATCAGTTCTATGTAAAAGGCACCAGCATTTCTGTTGAGGAACAGAGAATGTCCCGCGGCGGAAATATCCGCTGCGTCGTAGATCCCAATGCCCCCCAGCCGGATCCTACGGTGGATTTGAGTGAAAAGGGTTCTGCCAACAGCTATATCGTTTCCGCTGCCGGAGATTATAAGTTCAAGGCTGTGAAGGGTAATAGCAAGGAAAGCGTGGGCACCATCGCTGCGGTAGAACTGGTTTGGGAGACCAACAATACGGCTACCGCTCCCGAGGCCGCCAATACCATCATTGCCAAGGTTGGAGTGGACGATGGCTACATCACCTTCTCCACCCCGGCTACCCTGGCTCACGGTAATGCCCTTATCGCCGCAAAGGATGCCGATGGCAAGATCCTCTGGAGTTGGCACATCTGGATTCCCAAGACGGCCATCGATAAGGTTGATGCCGGTTTCGCCGGCACCAATAAGATCCTGGACCGCAACCTGGGCGCCTTGATTGCAACTCCTACCACCGAGAAGGCTCTTGAGTCTGAGGGACTGTATTATCAGTGGGGCCGTAAGGACCCGCTGCTTGGATCCAAGATTACGGCTTTCCCTGCCACGGCCGTGAAGCAGTCTGTCAGTGAACAGACAACTATTGCCGTCGCTACCGAGAATCCCACGATCTACTATTACAATGAAGGAAAGGACTGGCTGACTACGCCCGACGCCACCCTTTGGGACAACGAAGGGACGAAGACCATGTACGACCCGTGCCCGGTGGGCTATAAAGTTCCGGCTTATGATGCCACGCTTGATATGTGGAATAAAGTGGACAATGACACTTTCCCCACCCTGTGGACCTATGATGAGACCAATGGCTATGTGAAGTTCACCACCGGAACGGCCACGTTCCCGCTTTGCGGATATATCAATGGTGGCAGCCAGAGCATTTCCGGCTATGGCAAGCGTTCTCTGGTTTGGTCTTCCACCGCCAAGAGCGAAACACACGGAAGCGGAATGTTCATCCGTGAGAACAAGTACTATTCTGACGGTAACCACAAGGCTTGTGGTGCTTCTGTCCGCTGCATTGCCGAATAGTTGATTTTTCATCCAGGGCCCGCTGACCCGGACCCTGGGTGCCAAGATTGAAACACTAAAACAGAACAATATGAAAAAGGTAAGATCACTGTTCTTGCTCATTGTATTGGGGGGCATTATGCTGGGAAGCCAGTCCTGCTCCAAGGACCGGATGGGTATGATGGTTGGCGCGCCCAACGCCAAGCCCTCCGCAGGAGAGATTCCGGAAGGGGACCCGTTCAATCCCAACCCGCCCACTCCGCCCACCCCTCCGCCGGACCCCTGGGACGCGATTGTGAATAACCCCGACCGCCTGGCGCGTATCGGCCAGACTCCTATTATTGAAATCTATTATACGGAGTACACCAAGGAGTCGTTGTTCCCCTCCATTGACGAGGTTCGTAACTTTACCCACATCAACATTGGCCACGTGCGTTTCCGCGACAAGGACAACGGCGTGGGCGTGGAGATTGATGCCAAGACCATTCCGCTGGTGAGAAAGTTTGTGGCTTACAAGGACTTGTATCCCGAACTCAAGGTCAAGTTGCAGATGGGCGGCTGGGGCAAGAATGCCGACGGCTGGTCCCAGATGGCCCGTGACGACGAAAAGCGCCACGCCTTTGTGGCCGAGTGCGTGCAGATTTGTGAAGAGTACAAGATTGACGGCTTTGACATTGACTGGGAGTATCCCACCTATGCCGCCAAGGACGGAGACCACGTGAACGGGGCCGATCCTTCCGACTATGCCAACTTTGTGACCCTTTTCAGGGAGATGCGTGAGGCCATGCCGGACAAGATTCTCTCCTATGCGGCACCCGACAACGGAAAGTATACGGACAACGTGAGTGTGTTGGCGTATGCCGACTATATTAACGTGATGACCTACGACGAGGGCAACCCGCCGTACCACAATTCCCCGCTGTATCCCGGCAGCAGCATTGTCCAGGGCCGAAGTGCCTCCCAGGCCATTGATGAGACCTTCCATGGCAAGCAGGGCATTCCTTACCAGATGATGAACTTTGGCGTGGCATTCTATGGCCACGGTGATGGTTACAAGAAGACGGTGGGTAACCGCTACCCGTCATCCGTGGACTACAGCAAGCTGGAAGACATCTTCTTCAACGGCACCTGCGACGGAATGGATGTCAAGGGCGTGAACTACCGCATCTGGGACGATGTAGCCAAGGTTCCGTACCTGGGAGACGCCATGGGTAAGATGTACGCCAGCTACGAGGACATAGAGTCCGTTAATGCCAAGGTAGACTTTGCCAAATCCCGCAATATGCTGGGCGTCATGATTTGGGAATACCGTCACGACAATGCCCTGGGAACCCTCCGTCACGCCGTGAAGCATGCCATGGAAGGCAATCCCGATCCTCCGGGCCGATGGGAGCGTCCCGATGAAGACAAACCCGTTGACAAACTGCCCGTGATGGGTAAGGTGACCACGGTGAAGCTTCCGGGCATTGAACAGCTCTCCGGCCTGTGCCTCAGCAAGGATGGTGACTTCCTCTGGGGCGTAGGAGACAAGGGTTATCTCTTCAAGATCAACTTTGACTACACCTACGAGCAGGTATTCTACCACGATACCGATATGGAAGGCGTCACTATGGATCCCGCCACGGGCAATATGTATATGGGAATCGAACCTAAGCGTGTTTATCGGCTGGCACCTCCGTACACCACCAAGACCACCCTCTTTGATATTGAGGAAGCGGCCAGTATGGGCAACTCCGGAGTGGAGGGCATAGCCTGGTATAAGGGAGACCTGTACATTGGAACCCAGACCGGTGCTACTCTGTTCCAGTACACCGTAGACGGCCAGAAGATTATGAAGAAGAGCCTGCGTGAGGTAACGCCCAACATCTCCGAGATTGCAGACCTCTGCTACGATCCCGTGAGCGATTACCTGTGGGTCATTGACTCCAACAGCAATAAGAGCAGACCTGAGTATCTGCCTTATACGGTGTTCCTGTTCAATGGCGCGGCCACCAAGCTCCTGGCTACCTATTATGTAGGTGACTTTGCCAATTGGAACCCCGAGTCCATCTGCGTAGACCGGGCCCACAATTGCATCTGGATTGGCGACGACTGTGACGAAGGCAATCCTTCCAAGCTCCACAAGGTTGAGTTTACCAACCTGTAGTTCTTACCTTTAATTAAGAAAGGCCGGCTCCCGAAAAGGAACCGGCCTTCTTATTGGTATAAGGAAACCTTATTTCTTCTTGGAAATCAGAAGCAGGCCGATGATGGTGAAGGCGGCGTTCATCAAAAGCAGCTCGTAGCTGAAGTGATAGCCGTTGAACCAGGCCTCGGAGTTGCGGTCCAGCACCAGGCACAGCAGGGGAGACACAATGGCCACCACGGGGACCCAGCGGTCTTTGACGGTGTGCTTGAAGCACATACCAAAGGTAAACAGACCCAGCAGCGGGCCGTAGGTGTAGCTGGCCAGGCGGTACACGGCGTCAATGACGCTGGTGTTGTTGAGGGCGTTGAACACGATGATAGCCACGGCCATCAGCACGGCCATACCGCTGTGGATCCAGGAACGCTTGCTGTCTTTGCCGCCCAGGATGTCAATGGTGAAGGAGGTGGTAAGGGACGTAAGGGCGCTGCCACCGGCCGGGAAGCCGGCCATAACCAGGCCCACCAGGAAGAGGATACCCACAATCTTGGGCAGACCTCCGTTCCAGGCCACTTCCGGGAACAGCTGGTCTCCGCGGGCCGTAATGCCGTGCAGGCCGGCATACTGGTACAGGGCTACACCCAGGAAAAGGAAGAGGGAGATCATCACAGCCTGCAGCAGGATGGATACCATCAGGTTCTTCTGGGAATCCTTTACGTTCTTGCAGGCCAGCGTGCGCTGCATCATATCCTGATCCAGACCCGTCATGGCAATCACGGTAAACATACCGCCCAGCAGCTGCTTCCAGAAGTACTGCGGGTGGTTCACGTCGTCAAAGTGGAAGACTTGCATATAGGTGGGATCCAGCTTGCCCACTTCCTTTCCAACCAGGAACAGGGTAAGACCCACGGCGGCCAGCATGGTGAGCGTCTTGAAGATGTCCATGCCAATCACGGCCTTTACGCCGCCGCGCACGGTATACAGCCATACCAGCAGTACGCTGAGGATAACGGTGACCCAGAAAGGTACGCCAATGGGGCCCAGGAGCAGCAGCTGCAGGGTGGCGCACACCAGGAAAAGGCGGGCCGAAGCTCCCAGGATCTTGGAAATGAAGAAGAACCAGGCACCTGTCTTATGGGCAGACATACCAAAACGCTTGTCCAGGTACTCGTAAACGGAAACCACATTGAGTTTGAAGTACAGCGGGCACAGCACAAATGCAATCACCAGATAACCCAGGAAGAAGCCCAGGACCATCTGGAGATATCCAAACTGGGACACGTCCACCATTCCGGGAACCGACACAAAGGTTACACCGGACAAACAGGACCCGATCATAGCGATGGCTACTTTCCACCAAGCCGTAGACCGGGTTGCATAGAAATCCTTGTTGTTTTTTGCCATTTTATTTGTTTGATTTTAGCTCTTCCTTGTAAGCGCGGCCCACGGGAAGGGGTTCCTGTATCCCCATTAATTTGATGGCCGTCGCCGTGCGCTTCTCGATACGCCAGGCGGGTACGATATAAGAGCGATGGATGCGCACAAACTTGCCTTCCGGGAGCATTTCCATTACGTTTTTGAGCGGAATCTGCGAGACCACGTCTTCCCGGTGGTCCAGGTGGAAGCAAGCGTAATTGTTTCTGCCTTCTATGAATTGGATGGCCGTAAGCGGAAGGTGCACCGTACGGTATCCGGCTTTTACTTGAATTTCGTCTCCGCCTGTGTCGGTGAAGGCTTCGGCCTTGCGGGTTGCCAACGCCGTCTTGGCCTTTTCTTGGTTCTCTTCCTGGTCTTTTTCAGTAGAAAGTTCCTTGTTGCGTGCCATCAGCGCGCCCTCGGGGAGACTGGCCGAAACCACTGCGATGAGCAGGATCCACATAGCCCGCTGGTGCAGCTTAAGACTGCCGAACGTGTCTCCGGGACTGGAAAAGTTGACGGGGGTGAGGGTCATCAGGAAGGTGACCACGCCAATGACAAAGAGGGAACCGACGGCCAGTGCCACGCCCTGCCGGTCCTGTGCCATCAGGGGGCCAACCCCCTTCCGGCACATAAACCATACGCCTTCCAGCCACGCCAGGTATCCAAACACATAGTCCGGATGCCATTGCAACCATTCGGTGACTGGAAACAGGAACATCATCCCCGGCACCACGAGGACGCAGAAGATGATGTCCCAAGCTAGCAGGCGGTTTTTCACGGCCTAAAGATCGTAAGAGGCGAATTCAATGTCCTTAGCGGCACGGGCCTTCAGATCCGGGTTCTTGTAGGCTCTCTCCAGGAAGGTCTTCATCTCGTTGACCTTACCCTGACGGGCGGCGATGATGGCCTTGAGGTACCAGACCTTGGGGTCTCCGCAGTGAGCGGCGTCCATAGCCTTGTCCAGCTGGTCGGTGAGGATGTAGGCCAGAACGGTGTTGTGGCAGCAGCCATCCACGTCCTTGAGCACGCGGGCGGCTTCCTCGTACTGTCCGGTGAGGATGAGCACGATACCGAGGTTCTTCTTGGCCTCAGGGGTGCCGGCCTTGCGGAAGCACTGTTCGGCCGTTACGAGGTCTTCTTTATGGAGAGCCAGGACACCCTTGGCGTTGATCACGTCGGGATCGGTGGCTTTGAGCTCGGCCATACCGGCTTCGGCCTTGGCGTCCTTGCCTTCACTCAGGAACAGGGCTACCAGGTTGTACTGGGCGCGCTCGGAGTCAAAGCGCTCGATGGCCTTGCGGTAGATGCTTTCCTTCTGGGCGGCGTCCTGGGCCACGGAGGCTACGCGGAGGAGGGCTTCCTCGTCCAGGATGTTCTCATTGTTCTTGAGGATGTCCAGGAGCTCTTCGTTGGTGTAGTTCTTGGTTTCCACGTTGGCAATGAGGCGGGCGCGGCGGAGTTCGGGCAGCACTTCACCCTTGAGGGCGGTGAATACCTGGGACATATTGCGGATTTCGTTTTCGCGGACGGCAGGGTCGCTGTACATGGAGAGGACGCGGAGAATGAGCTCCTTGTCTTCGATGTTGCTCTCGGATACCAGCTGCTGGAAGCCTTCCCAGTCTTCACCTACGCTGCGAACGGTGGGATCCAGGGCGTCGTGGCCCTTGGTGATCTTGTTCCAGGCCTTGGAAGCGCTCTCGGAACGGTTGCCGGAGAGCTTGTTGTTGAGCTTCTCGGCTCCTTCGGGGGAGGCGTAGGCCACAATCTCGGTGCTCTTGACGGTGGTGCGCTCATCTGCGTTGGCGGCATCCAGGGCGGCCAGGAATTCCTTCACGGAATTGCCCTTGAGCTCGGAATTGCGGACCTCGGAGCTGTTGACCAGGTACTTGATCTGGCCTTCCTTGGAGGCAACGATCACATCCTGGTAGTTGTCTTTCTTGAAGGCCACGTTACCGGCGTTCTTCACCAGCATATAGGTGGTGTAGGCGCCGTCGGCTACTTTCTTGGTGGGGAGGTTAACGGTCTTCTTGCCGGCGATCACCTGGGCGCGGAGCTCCAGATGGCTCTTCTCCATACCGGGAACATAGTCAAAGTGCAGGCGCTCGGTCACGCTCTGGCCGGCGGAAGCAACCACTTTGTAGTTGTTCTTCACTTTCTCGCCCTGGTACTTGATGGGCTTCATAGCGGCTTCGCCGCCTTCGTACACAATCACGGGGGTAACCTCCATTACCACGTTGGGATTGAAATAATCCTTGGGGTAAGTGACGGTAACCACGGGATCAATGTTGCCGGCAACCACTTCCAGGACGGAAGGCTCACAGGTAACTTTAACATTTTCGGCCATTTTGGCCATTTTCTCGGGAGATGCGCAAGCCACGGTAAGAGCGGCGGCAGCAAAGAAAATCAGGAATTTTTTCATATGTCATTTAAACTTATGCGGGATTACAAATATAGTAATAAAAAATTAAAAAAACTCCCGGTCCAAAGGACCAGGAGTTATTCTTGTTTTGCCTGTGTGCGATTTTACTCGGCCTCGGGGGCAGCCTCAGGGTTCTGCTGGGTGATGGGGAAGTCCACGGTGGCGGCTTCCTCAGCGGCGGATTCGGCCTGGTTCACGATACCGGAACCGATGGCGTCGTTGGTGCCGCTCTGGGTGCTGCCGCGGTTCACGAACACGGTGACAACGGAAACCACCAGGATGAAGCTTACGAGATACCAGGTAGCTTTTTCCAGGATGGTGGCCGTCTGGCGCACGCCCAGGGTCTGGTTAGCAGAAGTGAAATTGGTAGCGAGACCGCCGTCCTTACCGTTCTGAAGGAGGACGACCGCAATCAGGAGAATGGCCGCAATAATGATGAGGACCAATAAAATTACAAATGCAGTAGACATATGTTATTACTATTTATATACTTGTTAAATATTGGTTTCCGACTCCAATGAGTCAATAAGGGTTGCAAAGTAAGCACTTTTTTCCGGAAAATCCAAAATCAGACGGGAATAAATGCGTTTTGCCTCGTCCGGACGGCCCTGTTCTGCAAAAATCCGGGCCAAAGTCTCGGTGGCGAAGCGGTCTGCCACGGGAGAAGCGTCCTCTCCCTGGACCGGGGTCTCGGAGCGTACCTGCACGGCAAAGCGGGAGAAAATGTTGTCCGTTCCTTTCTTCACGTTGTCGTACTGGGCCTGGGAGAAATAGTCTCCTCCCACCACGTGCACCGGATGGGCGGGCTGGGCATTTTCCGTGGTGGCGGGCTCCAGGTACGAGGCCAGAAGCTCCTGGACGTCCTTGTCGGAATAATCGGCCTGACGGGAATGCTTCAAAAGCTTGACCAGCAGGCTGCGGTCCGGCAGGTACAGGGCTTCGGGGGCGTATTGGTCGTCTTCCCAGGTGTTGCCCATCTGGGACATCCGGCGGCACAGCTCCAGGCGGGCGCTGCTGTACCAGGGATACATATTAACCACCCCAACCAGTTCGTCCAGGTTGAGGTTATGAATGTCTATGCGCGTGGAGCCTACCATTGTGCTACGGTTGCGTTGAAAATGTCTTCTACCAGTTTCTCTATGATGGATTCGCAGAGGCCGGACTCAACGGCATCCAGCGACATAGTGGCATCGAAGTCTTCGTAGGCGCTGAAGCTTTGGGAAACGTCGTCCTCGGGGTATTTGTGATTGGTAAACGTAATCTTCACGTTTACGGTGAGGCGGTTTTGGGCAGCCTGCTCGTCGGCTGTTACGGCGGCGGTCTTGATATCATAACCGGTTACCTCCGTCACCAGCTCCAGGTCTCCGTCCTGGTCCACCTGCTCCAGGCGGGTGAGCTTGCGGAACTTCTCCTGCAGGGCCTCGGTAAGGTCTCCGGCCAGGCTGGGGTTCACGCGCAGGGCCTTGTACTCCACATAGGGGATGGTGATGGTCTTGACGTCGGGCTGTATGGAAGTGCCTGTGAAAGAGTAGATTCCACAGGATGCGACCAGCAGGGCCGATGCTAATATGACAGCCAGGCGCTTCATTTCTTTCTGTATTCGGCGGGCAGTTTGCGATAGAGGGTGCGCTCGCTCATACCCAGTTCTTCGGCGGCCTTCTTGCGGTTGCCGTGGTATTTCTCCAGGGCCTGGCGGATGAGCTCTTCCTCCGAGCGGCGTACGCTCAGGGACGGCTCCTCGGCCGGGATGGGCTGCTCTTCCTGGTCCTGCCACTCGGCCTCGTCCTCCATCACGGGGGCGGGGGAGGCCACGGGCGGAGCGGGCAGTTCCCGGCGGTCCATACGGGCCTTGAGGGCGTCTACCTCCTGCTTGATGTCCAGGATGGCCTTGAAAATGGCCTGGCGCTCATCGGCCCCCAGCGAAGACTGCTGCGGCTGCGGACCTTCGTACAGCATAGGGATGGGTTCCCCTTCTTCCCGCGGCATAAACGGCAGGAGCTCCTGGGCCGATAACTCTATGCGCTGGAGGGTAGGGGTTACCTTCTGGGAAAGCTGGGCGGTGAGGGACTGCGTGAAGCCCTGCAGCTGGCGGATATTGCCCGGCCAGCGGTATTGCTCCAGCAGACGGATGGCGTCCGGCTTGAGGGATATCTTGCACATACCGTTCACTTCCGAGAAGTCCGAGGTGAACTTGCGGAACAGCAGGTAAATGTCCGATTTGCGTTCCCGCAGGGCGGGGATGCGGATCTGGGCGGCGCTGAGGCGGAAGTAGAGGTCTTCGCGGAACTTGCCGCGCTTGACGGCCTCGTACAGGTGCACGTTGGTGGCGGCTACAATGCGCACGTCCGTGTGCTCTACCTTATTGGAACCCACCTTGCGGAACTCTCCGCTCTGCAGCACGCGCAGCAGCAGCGCCTGAGATTCCAGGGGGAGTTCGGCAATCTCGTCCAGGAAGAGGGTTCCTCCGTCGGCCTCTTCAAAATAACCCTTGCGGTTGTCCACGGCGCCGGTGAAAGAGCCTTTGACGTGGCCGAAGAGCTCCGAATTCACCAGTTCCTTGGGCAGCGCGCCGCAGTTGACCACAAAGAAAGGCCCCTGCTTGCGGGTGCTGTACTGATGGATGATGCGCGCCACGTTCTCCTTGCCCACGCCGCTTTCTCCCTGAATGAGCACACTCAGGCCGGTGGGGGCAAACTTCACGGCCGTCTCCAGGGCCTCGTTGAGGGCGGGGTCGTTGCCAATGATGTCGTATTTGTTCTTTAGCGCCTGTAAATCCATAGTCTTGCAAAGATACGAATTATTTGGAATAAATCTGCCATTTTGTCAGTTTGTTGCAAGGGGAACAAAGATTGATGAAGGAAAAGGCAAAAGGAGAAAGAATTTATGGAACAGAACAACAGTAACTTTTTGGAACGCTTTGCCATCAACCTCAACGAGAGGGCATCGCAAGGCAAGTTGGACCCGGTGATTGGCCGGGACGACGAAATCCGCCGTGTGCTGCAGATTCTGTCTCGACGCACGAAGAACAACCCTATCCTGGTGGGCGAGCCCGGCGTGGGCAAGACCGCCATCTCTGAGGGCATTGCCCAGAACATAGTGAACGGGCAGGTGCCTGAAAACCTCAAATCCAAGAAAGTCTATTCCCTGGATATGGGAGCCCTTATCGCGGGCGCAAAATATCAAGGTGAATTTGAAGAGCGCCTCAAGGGCGTGGTCAAGGAAGTAGTGGACAGCGCCGGAGAGATCATCCTCTTCATAGACGAGATCCACACCCTGGTGGGAGCAGGCCGAAGCTCCGGAGCCATGGATGCCTCCAACATCCTCAAACCGGCCCTGGCGCGCGGTGAGCTCAGAACCATAGGTTCCACCACCCTGGACGAGTACCAGAAGTACTTCGAGGCCGATAAGGCCCTGGAGCGCCGTTTCCAGATGGTGATGGTGGACGAGCCTTCCCCCGCAGAGAGCATTGCCATCCTGCGTGGCCTGAAGGAGCGTTACGAGAACCACCACAAGGTGCGCATCGAGGACGACGCCCTCATTGCCGCCGTGAACCTGAGTCACCGCTACATCACCAGCCGTTTCCTGCCGGACAAGGCCATCGACCTGGTGGACGAGGCCGCTTCCAAGCTCCGTCTGGAGATGAATTCCGTCCCCGAGCCCATTGACAACCTCAACAGCGCCATCCGCCAGAAGGAGATTGAGCGCGAGGCCATCAAGCGCGAGGGCGTAAGCGCCAAGCTGGAAAAGTTGGAGGCCGAACTCAAGGACCTGCAGGGCCAGCGGGAAACGCTTATGAAGCGCTGGAACGAGGAGAAGGATATCCTGGGCGGCCTGCAGACGGCCCGCCAGGAGCTGGAAGACCTGAACATCCAGGCCAAGGGTGCCGAGCGCGCCGGAGACTACGCCAAGGTGGCCGAGATCCGCTACGGCAAGATGGCCCAGACCCAGAAGCGAATTGACGACCTCACCGCCAAGGCCGAGTCCATCAAGGACCCCCTGGTGACGGAAGCCGTGACGCCCCAGGACATTGCCGAGGTGGTGGCCAAATGGACCGGCATCCCCGTGAACCGCATGCTGGAAAGCGAGAAGGAGAAGCTCCTCAGAATGGAGTCCGAACTCCACAAGCGTGTGGTGGGCCAGGACGAGGCCATCCGCGCCGTGGCCGATGCCGTGCGACGCAGCCGCGCCGGCCTTTCCAGCGAGAAGCGCCCCATCGGTTCCTTCCTCTTCCTGGGTACCACG
>JAEEGJ010005785.1_pt1 | contig 38160 bp, 40 predicted proteins | sample 8958761 | NCBI WGS metagenome assembly JAEEGJ01 (sample SAMN16246546, study PRJNA631951) | gut metagenome | biome: gut microbiome; feature: rumen; material: RS-attached | host: Bos | place: Iran: Karaj | collected 2018-10
GATAGAACCCCAGATCTTCTCCCAGTCCTCAAAGAGGCCGGTGTCATCGATAGCGGTGGTGCAGGTCTTGTCTACATCATGGAAGGTATGGGCAAATACGTCGTTGGCGAAGAAGTCGCCGATGCCGAGTTCAATGGCCCAACCAACTCTGTTGCCACCGATGAGAAAATCCCATTCGATGAGAATTCCGTCCTCGATTACGGATACTGCACCGAATTCATCCTTCAGCTTCTTAACTCGAAGTGCGACCCAAAATCCTTTGACCTCAAAGAGATGATTCATTTCTTAGAGGGTATTGGTGACTCAATCGTCGCCCTCAAACAGAAGACAATCGTCAAAGTCCACGTTCATACCAAAGAGCCATGGAAAGCCATCCAATATGCTCAAAAGTTCGGCGAATTCGTCACTTTTAAGATGGAGAACATGTCGATACAGCATAACGAGAAGCTTCTCAAAGAAATGCCAATCGAAGAGGAGAAACCAACTGAGCACATCGTCGCCAACGAAAAGCGTCAGGCCGTTCAGATCGTTGCCGTTTCGCCATCTCCAAGCATCACTGAGCTCTTCCTCAATATGGGTGCCAATCAGATCGTCAGCGGTGGTCAGACCATGAACCCAAGCGCCGATGACTTCATCAGAGCCTTCGATGCCGCTAATGCGGACAACATCATCGTCTTCCCAAATAACGGCAATATCATCCTTACCGCTGAGCAAGCCGGAAAGCTCTATGGAAAGAGCAAGGTCTACGTCCTTCATTCCAAGAGTGTCGTCGAAGCCTATAGCGCCCTCTCAATGGCAAGTTTCGATGGCCAGGATATCGATGAGTGCATCGAAAGCATGAACGATGCCATGAGAGGAGTCATCTCCGCTGAGATTTCCCCAGCCATCCGCGACTCCTTGAATAATGGCATTTCCATCAAAAAAGGCGATTACATGGGTATCCTCATGAACAACATCGTCTCTTCTTCCCCAGATATGATGGACACCATCAAGGAACTCCTTCATAAGGTTCCGGAAATCGAAGAGAAATCCGTCTTCACCATTTTCTATGGTGAGGATGCCGATGATACGGTTAAAGAAGGTCTTCAGAGCCTTGTCAAAAAAGACTTCCCAAGCCTTGAGATGATTGAGATCCAGGGCAACCAGACCATCTATCCTCTCATCTTCGCTCTCGAATAAAAAGCCAAACAAATGACTAGGGCCCTCATGGGTCCTTTTCTTTTGCGTTTATGCTATAGTTTTTCTAATGAAAGCCTTGCTTATCTATTCCCATAATACCGGCGCAACGAGAAGGGGCTTTTCAAACAAGCTCAACTATGTCAAAGAAAGGCTTTTGAGCGTTTTCGATACGCTTGATCCGGTTTGCACCCTCTCCAAAGAGGAGACAAGAAGGCTCATCACCGAAAAAGGAAGCGACTACGATTCCCTCATCATTGTGGGAGGGGATGGCACTTTCAACAACGCTTTGACGGCTATAATGGGCTTAGAGAAAAGACCGACGATCGGTTACCTCAATTTCGGAACCTTAGGTGATGTCGGAAAAGCCTTTGGTCTCAAAAACGATTACAAGAAAGACGTCGAGATCATCGTCGAGCAAAACGCCATGGATTATGACGTCGGTAAGGTCTCATCTTCTAATAATATCTATTATTTTGCGTATACATGCTGCATAGGCGCGTATAGCGACATTCCTTATTCGGTCGGAAGAAATAGAAAAAGGAAGGTTGGCAAGCTCGCCTACTATGAGAAAGCGGTAGGGGAAGCCTTCAAGAAAAAGCTCATCCCATACAAGGTCTTTAGAGACGGCGAAGAGACCCTCGAAGGAGAGTCTCCGTTCCTCATGATCATGAACGGAACCCATATGGCAGGATTTAAGGTAAACGGCCAATGCGTCTATGATGATGGCGAGTTCGAGCTTTATCTTACCGATAAGGGTGTTTTGAATGGTTTATTACACTACATGCCGTTCAAAAATGTAAAACCGCTCATAATCAGAGAGTGTCAAATTGAAGCGCCCGCATCTGAATTTTGGTGCCTTGATGGCGAAAAAGGACCTTCGGGAAGAATTTTGGTCAAAGTGTGCAGAAAAGCCATCAAAGTTTTTACAAATAGCCGGTAAAACGATAAAAAAATATCAAAAATCCCCCACAAAAACCGATTATTTTGCTTTTTTTCCGCAAAATTTGGTTCTAATATAATCTCAAAGGGGAAATTATATGAAAAAATCAAAAGCTCCAATTTTCGTTCTTGCGATTCTTTCGGTTGTGTTCACCGCCGTTGGCATCGCAGCCTACCTCATGATCCCGACTTTGATTAGGGATTTCAGCATGAGCAGCAGCAACGACATGTTCACATCACTTGGTGAAGGACTCGCTGCCTTTGAGACGCTTTTCAAGTTTGACAACAAAGAATTTGTCTCAAAATTCGTCTTTGCTGCCATCATCTTGGACGTTGTCCTCATCGCTGGTCTTGCCGTCCTTGTGATCCTCTGGATCATCAACCTCATCCTTCTTATTGTTAAGAAAAAACCGATCCACTTGATTCCAAACCTCGCTTGGCTCCTTGCTGGAGGTCTTAGCCTTTACTTATTGATCATTGGCACCGTCGTCGTCAAAGACGGCAGCGCCTACAAAGGTATCCTCTTTGAAGGTAGTGGCACCGTCGAAGGCGCGAAGGTCTATTTCCATGACGCCTTTGGCACCATCGCCGAATCCCTCAAGAGCCCATACGACAAGGGTCTTAGCCTTGCTGCTATCATCTTTGTCTTAGCCTTACTTGCCGCTTACATCCTCGGCCTTGTCGGCATCACCAAATCCATCGCCGCTCTTGCCAAAGAGAAAAAGAAGAAAGTCGTTGATGAGAACGCTGACGAATACGAAGAAGAAGAGGAAGAGCCATGTGAGTGCGAAGCCGAAGAAGAGAAGAAAGATGAGAAGGTCGGACCTTACATCGTTCAGAACTTCTACAACGGCAGCCCAATGCCATATCCTCCATATCCATATCATGAGTGCCATTGCCATGAGCACAAAGAAGAACCAAAACCTGAGCCAGCACCTGAGCCAGAGCCAGAAGAAGAGGATAGACCTCTTACCGCTAAAGAGCTCCGTGCTATCATCCGTGAAGAACTCGACGATCGCGAGCATCCAGAGGAATTAGAGCCTCTCACCGATGAAAGAGCCCGCGAAGTCATCCAGGAAGAACTTTCTGACTACTACACCTGCAAAGAGGAAGAAGAGCCAGAAGTCGAAGAGGAAGAATCCGACGTCATGACCGCTGACGACCTCAGAAAGATGATCAAAGAGGAAGTCGAAGGCGCCATGAAACCATCCGAAGAGCCTTCCCTTACCAAAGAAGAAGTCCGTGACATCATCCGTGAAGAACTCGGCGCTCCAAAAGAGGAGAAAGAGTCCCTCACTTCCGATGAAGTCCGTACCATCATCGCCGAAGAGCTCGCCAAATACCTCCAGAACATCGCTGTTGTGGAAGAAGTCGAGCCAGCACCAGAGCCAGCACCTGAGCCAGAGCCAGAGCCAGCACCAGAGCCTGAGCCAGAGCCAGCACCTGAGCCAGAGCCAGAGCCGGAGCCAGCTCCAGCCGCTGCCCCAGTGATCCGTCTCTCATTCGCTGAGAAAGTCACTGCTGCCCCTCAGGAAGTCAAAGACAACTACAACGACCTCAAAGCCTACGCCTTAGGCTATGGCCTTAAGAGCCGTGTTGCCAATGGTGGCGATACCTTCCGTCTCCACACCAAGACCTACTTCCGTATCAACATGGTCGGAAAAGGCCTCAAGCTCTACTACGCCCTCGATCCAAAGGATTATGCCGATTCCCCAATCCCAGTCCAGGACGTTGGCCACAAGAACCTCTACAAAGACATTCCTCTTTGCTTCAAGGTCAGAAGTGGTCTCTCCGTCAAGCGTGCCAAACAGCTCATCGATGATGTCTGTGGAAAAGCCGGCTTGACCGCTGGAGCTCCAGTCGACACCCGCGACTACGCCGCCGATCTCGTTAACTATGTTAATGATGGCAGCGATAGCGGAGACGACGAAGACTAATACATAGTCTCCTATGAAGCGGGGTGTAAAAGCCCCGCTTTTTCTTATGCCTAAAGCGTGTGCGTACGTTTTGCTTTCTTTACGTTTTGACCTATAATGAAATTAACGATATGAAATGCAATAAATGCGGGACCGAGCATCCTAGCTATGCTAAGTTTTGCGCTAAGTGCGGCGCACCTTTAGCCGTTGCTCCTATAGCTGTCCCGCCTGCTGAAAAAGCAAGCGAAGCACCAGTCAAGGAATCATCCTCTTTTTTCACCAAGGTCAAAGAGTTCATCACGAATCCGGTCTATTCCTCGACCCGTTCGATTGTTCTTTATATCGCTACTGGCGCATCCACCCTTGTGTGGCTCATCATCGGCCTTGCCGTTGGCTGGACCGCATGGATGTTCCTTCCGATCATCATTCTCGCCATCTCTCTTGGTGGATTCTTCTACGAAGTTAGTAAGATTGGCATCTCTAGCGAAGAGCTCGAGCAGTGGAACAAGGCCAGAGAAAATAACCGCATCTTCAAGAAACCTATCCAGGATCCTAATAAATTCGGCGCCAAAATCGAATACTGGCATGCCTCTTTCAAACCGAACAAGATGATAGTCATCGTTTCGACTGCGGCGATACTCTTCATGTATCTCCCTCTCGTCATCGGCTCATCGGTTCGTTTCGCCACTAAGAACGCCGCTCCTGGCACCAGCCAAAATGGCGGTGGCTCCACGAGAAAATACGAAAGAGAATTCAAAGGCTTCTGGCCAGATGCTCCTTATATCGTCAAACTCCCATCCTGGGAAGGCAAGGTCATTTCAATCTGGGATGAGATCAAAGGGAGAAAAACATATGAGACCCCTATGCGCGATAGCGCTTATTATGGAATGGAAATCCAGATTCAGGAAGGCGATTATGAGGCCGCTCGTGGTCAGGCCTTAACGGTTGGTTACACCGACGTAACCGAGGATTATCAAGACAGGACAAAGGCAATGTATTTTGAGATGGATTGGGGCGAAAGCACAACCTGGCACCAGAACCGTTATCATGCCTCTCTCACTATCTCTAACATGGGTTATAACAACGACTACAAAGACTACACCATAATACAGCACTACATGTTTTTCGATTACGGAGGCGAATAAGAATGCTGACGAATCGCGCCACTTTGATAGTTATTGCCATCCTCGTTGGATCGGCGATTCTTCTAGCGGTTTTCCTTATCGCCCTCGCTCTTAAGGGCAAAAAGAGCCCAAAAGCGAAAGTAGGGGCTTTGAAGTTCTTCGCCTTCCTTTTTGCCTTAACCACATCGGCCCTTTCCGTCATCGCCCCGCTAGTGTATACGAACACCATTGACATCAACCTTACCTACGGTATTTTCACGCCGACGGAAGAATCCCCATATCATGTTCGCCTCCGTATCCATCGAAGTAGCCTCGAAGTCGAGAGCATGGGCGTTGGCGAATACTCAAACAAAGAAGTGACCTACAAGCTTGAGAATTCCAATCTCACTTTTGATTACAGCGGCAAAACCTATACCTTCGAAGTCCGTAGCTTTGGCAAACATCTCTATGAGAACGGAGTCAAGGTCTTCCATTATCAGAAAGGAACCGAAGGCTAATGAAGTACTGTATCTATTGCGGCGCCAAGCTTTCTGATGATGACGTTTTCTGCATACAGTGCGGTCAGAAGGTTCTTTCTTTAGAAGAGCTCAAGAAAGAAGCCCTCAAAGAAGAAGGGGAGAAGGACCTCGAAAAGGAACGCCTCGAAGAGGAAGAGAAGAAACGCCTTGAAGAAGAGAAGCGTCAGGAAGAGGAAAGACGCTTAGAAGAAGAAAGGCGTCTCGAGGAACAAAGAAGGATCGAGGAGGAGAAGCTTCTTGAAGAAGAACGCAGGAAACTCGAAGAACAGAAACGCTTAGAAGAGGAACAAAGAAGACTCGAAGAGCAAAGACGTCTCGAAGAGGAGCAGAAGCGTCTTGAAGAAGAAAGACGCATAGCCGAAGAGAAACGCCTCGAAGAAGAACGCCTTGCCAAAGAAGAAGAGCTTAGGAAAGAGGAGGAACGCCTCCGTCTTGAGCAAGCTCAAAAAGAAGAGAAAGAAAAAGAAGAGGCTGCCAAGATCCGCGCCGAGATAGAGAAAGAACGCGCAGAGCTTGAACGCATCAAAAAAGAAAAAGAAGCCCTTCTTGCTGGTAAAGAAGAAGAGGCCCCGGCAGAGGAGACAAAAGCCGAAGAAATCGTCGAAAATAAGAAAAATAATGCAGTTTTGCCAGTGGTTTTGCTTTTTGTCGACATCATAATGCTAATTGCATTAATGGTCGTAAAGACTATCAACAAGGATGTCACTGTGATTGTTTGCGGAGCCTCTATGGTTGCCGATGCCGTATCGGCGATCATCGCCATCGTCTTTATGGTGAATAAGAAATATTCCAAGGCAACCAAATGGGCTTTCGGAATGCTTTTGATGGTAGCGATCGCTCTTGCCATCGGTTCGTTCATGGCCTTCAGTTTTGACTTCCCAGGAAGCGGATCCCACTAAGCGTTTTTTGAAGTTCGACCCTGTTTGTGGTAGAATACCAAAGTCGAATAAGGAGTTCGACATCAATTGGACCCTCTAAGTTGGCTGTACCTAGCTCTAATAATCATATTCGTCATAATAGCCGCCTACTTTGCGCTTACTGAGACGGCTTTTTCTTGTTTGAACAAATACCGATTCCAGGTTCAGAAGGACCATGGATCGAGAACGGCTAAGGCCGTCCTTTTCATCGCCGAGAGATTCGATACCACTCTAGTGGTGGTGCTTATCGGCACGAATGCCGCCAGTGTCGTCCTCTCGGTCGTCAGCACGATTCTTTTCACCCAGAAGGTCTTCCCAAACCTTGATTCCTCGGTCGCCGGTCTTATCTCGACCATCGTGATGACCGTCATCCTTTATCTCTTTGGCGAGACAATCCCAAAGCAGATCGGAAAGAAAATCCCTAACAAAGTCGCTTCATTAGTCGTCTATCCTCTCATTCTTTTCTATTTCGTCATCTGGCCAATCGCCATGGTTTTCACTGGCATTTCTTGGCTAGCCAAGAAAATCTTCCCAGCCAAAGAGGAGCCAGAGGTCACTGAAGAGGATTTCACCAGCGCCATCGAGCTTAAAGAGGAAGAAGGCCTTATTGAGGAAAGCGAAAGTGATGTCATCATCAATTCAATCGATTGGAGCGACACCGCCGTCAAAGAGGTCCTTACCTCAAGAAGGAAAATGTTCACCATCGACTTATCCGGACTTACCAATGACGATATCGCCAAGATCGTCTGCGAGACCCAGTATTCAAGAATCCCTGTCTATGAAGGGGAGATAAATGACATCAAAGGCATCCTCATCGTCAAGAAGTTCCTTTCGATGTACCTCAAAAAGAAGAACTTCGACATCAACAAAGCCTTAGAAAAACCATATATCGTTGACCCGAAGGTCAAGATCGATGATCTGACCGATGGTTTTAGGACCAACCATACCCAATCTGCCCTCGTCTATAAGGACAATCGTTTGGTCGGCATGGTCACCATGGAAGACATCCTTGAGGAACTCGTCGGCCCAATCGGCGAGAAAGAAGCCACGTTAGAGGAGGCAAAGCAATGAGCCCGCTTGATTACGTGTATTTGGCCATAATCATCGTCTGCTTGCTTCTTAGCGCCTCTTTCAGCGCGTCTGACATGGTTTATTCCTGTGTCAGTCAGTCCCGTTTAGAGAAAGATAAGTCCAAAGCCTCCAAGAAAGCCCTCAAGCTCGCGGAGAACTATGACAACACGATCGCCACAATCCTCTTCGGAAACGATTTCGTGAACGTCCTTGCCTCATCCTTGACCGCTCTTCTTTTCATCGACATCTTTAGAGGCACTACATTAGAGAATATGGCGGAGACGATAGGCGCTCTTTCACTCCTCTTCGTTCTTCTCCTTTTTGGTGAAATAACACCAAAAGCCATTGCAAAAAACCACTCTTTCTTCCTTTCGAGGTTCTTCGCGGGATATATAAACGTCCTCAAAATCATCTTCTTCCCGTTCGTCTGGCCAAGCACCAAAATCGCCGAATGGATTTCTTCTCCGTTCTTAGAGAAAGCAGGGGAAGAGAGCAAAGTCGCAAGCGACGAAGAGCTTGAGGCGATGGTCAATGCTATCGAGGATGAAGGCCTCATTGATGAAGATCAGTCTGAGCTCCTTCTTAGGTCGCTCGATTTCAAAGAGACTAGCTGCTACGAGATCATGACCCCACGTGTCAAGATCTTCGGATATGACACCGATTCCTCATTTGAGGAATTCTTGAAGCGCAAAGGCGTTTTCGATTTCTCACGCATCATCGTCTACAAAGGCGACCTTGACCACATCCTTGGCTATCTCCCAGTCAAGACTCTTCTTAGAGAGATGGTCAAAGGCACTTTTACGTCCTATGAGAGCCTCATCATGCCGATCGTCAGCGTACCTCGCACGATGATGGTCTCAAGCGTCATGGAACTCATGAAAGAGAATCGCCATCACATCGCTCTCGTAAGAGACGAATTCGGCGGTACCGAAGGTATCATCACCCTTGAGGATATTCTTGAGGAGCTCGTCGGTGAGATGTGGGATGAGAACGACAAGCCATCGACTTCCATCGTCAAGGGCCCAAAGAGAAACACCTTCATCGTCAAAGGCGACACCAACATCGACGATTTCTATAACTATTTCGGACTTGACCCGGACAAACTCCTTGAGGACGATTATTCGACCGTCTCAGGCTGGGTCGTCGATAAGCTTGGAAGATTCGCGGAAGTAGGGGATGTCGTGAGTAACGGCCCTATCAAACTGACCGTCACGAAATGCAAGGAATACACCGTCACTGAGGCCCTTGTCCGCTGGAATAAAAAGAAACCCGTCATCACTGACGAGTAGCTTTATTGTTTGTGTTTGAGTCCTCTTTCTTCGAGGGCTTCGAGATATTTGTCGTAGATCTCCTCGGCTATCTGCTGGGGAGTCTTTTTGTCTGTTCTGATTTTGTAATCGATATAGCCGTTTAGCTTTTTGGCGGCGAAGCTATTCTGGTCTTTCATGAGGCGCATATAGATATCGCCTTCTTTGTCTCCGCGTTGCCTCATTCTCGCTTCCCTTGTGGTTGGTGTGGCCATGAGCTGAAAGGAGACGATGATCTTGCTATTCAGCTTCTTGAAGGTCTTTAGACCATTTGGATCAAGAACGACGCATTTGTTCTCACTGACCTGGGCTTTCGAGCATCCGTAATGATAATCACCATAGGTGGTGGTCTCTACGAAGGCATCGCTTTTCTTGAGCAACTCAAAGGTTTCTTCGTTAACGAAGTAATAGTCGACGCCGTTCCTCTCGCCTGGGCGAGGGGCTCTGGTTGTATGAGTTATCGCTTTCTTGATGTCGTAGTCTTTTTTGAGAGCTTTTGCGACTTCTGTCTTACCGCTTGCGCTTGGGCCAACGATGATGATCATGGCCTTATTATAACCCAGTTTTTCTTTCCTGATGTCGGCAATTTGAGTTGAAAAATTTCTTCTTCGATGAGGCCTGGTTTTTTCATCTTTTTTGTGAAAAATGAGCCTTTCTCCAATATTGGATAAGTGAGGACCTGCAATATGAACGAAAACGAACCGAAAAAGAAAACCATCCGCTTAGAGGAAATCATCAAAAAGGAGTATTCCTCCTCCCTCTTCCATAGCGGTTTCCCTTCGAATACGCATGTGTATGACCTTAATACCTCATATCTGAGGTTCCGCATGCCTAGGAAGGAGGCTTCTTTCCTCCTCAAGGCCAATGAGTTCTTTAGGAATCTCACGTTCGTTCAGGGTCTCATCTTTGTGAACGATTATCTCGAGAAAGGGAACAATTACCGCTTCTGGTGGATGAAACTCGGAAACAGAGATTTCTATGAGCAAGAAAGGAGAGACTTAGAATGCAAACTGAAAGACAAATACGGATATCTCATGGGCGCAAGCTGAAAGCGGTTCTCCTCGCCCTTTGTTCTTTGACGCCGCTTCTTTCTTCCGCTTGGTCTTTCAATTACGTCTGGCAGACCGTTACACAAACCTGCTACATCGAGGATTTCTATTGGCAGCCAAACGATCAAAAAGACCGAAGGGCCATCCTGCGGATGCATATGCTCAAGGATGCTGATATCGCTCTAAGCGTTCAAGCCGATCACACATATAGGGAAAACGGCAAAATCAAAAACGAGACTAGAGGCGATGTCAGACCTGGTCTTAGTTATTTTGATGCCCGTTTCGACTTCCACCATTACAAGAAAGGGGAGATTATCGATTTCGAGATCGTTGTTCCTTATTCCCAGATGCACATCGGATACGAAGACCAACATCTTGATGTTGAAACAAGGGTTCTTGTTAAACCTGAAACAGTGGAATCTTGGAATGTTGAAGTTCCATACGGATACATCGCTCCAACGGAGTTCCGTCTAAATGGCGGCCATTCATTCACGAATTCGAAGTGTTTCGGAGGTTATTACAATGGGCAACAAGCCCTCGCTAACGCTCATTACGTGGTTGTTTCAGCTAAAGACCTTAAAGACGAATATGAGGTCGATTCGCAGGGGATTTTGCCCCTTAAAGAGATGAGATTCCATAAACAGGAATACGATTATTCTTTAACCCCTCTCACGATGATAAGCGGGGAAGTTCGCTTCTATAACTACCTTGATGATTTCCATATCGGCACAAGAAAGGTCGATGAGAAAAACAATCCATACATTACGGTTCCTCTCACACTCTTGCCCGATGGAAAAGAATCGTATCCCCGTTCGAAGAAATTCCTCTTTATCAAAGAGGACATACGTTACCAAACTAACGACTACCGTTCCGAGAACGAAGGCTATAGCATGACGACTCAAATCTTTCTTCCGCCGGTTAGAGGGATGAATGGGAGGTTCTATGACTGCCAGATTCGTTTAGAAGGCGTAGGGGACCAGAATGCCGATACTTTGATCCATGATTTCAGGGTATTCCGTTATTCGAATGACGTCGGTCCAAAAATCAACAGCCGCTACTACGTTACGGAGGTGAAAACGGATGCTTAATTACCTTCTTTTTGTGGCCCTCTTCGTGCTTTCTGTTTCCGCCTATTCCTTTTCGTATACTTCTAACGGCATAGTCAATGCGTTCACGGCTTTCGATTTCACATATGCGCAGAACGCAGTTATCTCAGATCCTAACGGGGGACCGGCCTATTTCGGCAAAAGGCTCTTCTCCCACATTGTGAATGATTACTTCACGATAAACTTGGAAAAGTATAACGTCGGCGAATGGAACGTCGCCCTTGATTTCAAAGATGGGGACGGAAAAAGAACAGAATACATTTCGAGAGTCGACATGTACTTATTTTGCAGATTCAACGGCAAGTATAAGTATGAGGCCCATAAAGCTTTTGAAATAAGGGAGGGCAAGGCTATATGAGCGGAGACCCTGTAGCGTATCTCGAAGGCTCCTTCCTTTCGCCTTTGCTCGTTAAAGAAGGGGTGACTGATATCTCCTACAATGGCGAATCGCTCTTTTATGTCTCCAATGACAAAGGGCGTCAAAGGTCATCCATCGAAGCGAAGAAGGAGGATGTTTCCTCTTTCTTGAGGCAGCTAGCGAACCTCACAGAGAGGCAGTTCAGTGTACAGAGTCCAATCCTTGATGTGAGTTTTGGGAGATATCGCATCAACGCGGTCAATTCCTCTCTTGCCAGAAGGAAGAACGCGAAGACTTATACCTTCTCCCTTAGGTTAGAGAGCAATGATTGCAAAATCACCGACGATTCAGGCTTCTTCGATAAAAAATCCTCGCAAATCCTGCGTCGATTGATAAAAGAAGGGGAATCAATCGTCATTGGAGGGAAGGTCTCAAGCGGCAAAACCGAGCTTCAGAAATGGCTTCTCCAAAACATGATGCCTTGCACGAGGGTCATCGTTATAGACAACGTTGAGGAACTCGATATGGTCGAGAACGAAAACATTGATCTGACGACTTGGCTCGTAAGCGATCAAGGGAAAGGGGTTTCCTTCTCTTCCCTAATTAAGAACGCTCTAAGAAACGACCCGGATTACATTGTCTTAGCTGAGGCAAGAGGGGAAGAGATGTTAGACGCTTTGCTCAGCGCCATGAGCGGTCATCCGATTATCACAACCATCCACGCCCAGGAGCTTAGGGCGATGCCTGACCGGGTAGCGAGGCTAGCGATGATCGGCAATAAGAGGCTCTTCAAAGATGAGCTTATGGAGGATATATCCAGACACCTTCGATATTACGTCTATGTCGAGAAAGAAATTGCCAAAGACGGCTCCATAAGACGCTTCATCAAAGAGATTGGAAGGCTTGATGAGGACACCCAAAAGATGTCTGTGCTTTACGAAAGGGGGAATAAGTCATGAAAGGTATCGTGCTTTGTTTGGCGCTGTCCCTGTATTTTGGGATCATCGCTTATGTGACTACCAACAACCTCCTTTTAGGAGGATTCGTCTTCTTATCGTATTTCGCGGTTCTAATCGTCTTCATCAGGCCGATCGTCAAAAGGTATCTCGATAAAAGGAGAAAACGCCATGAGGTTTTCAATTTCATCAATCACTTCATTATTTCGCTTTCCGTCACATCGTCGCTTGACCAGGCCTTTGAAGATGCCACCATCGACGCGAAGAGCGAGGAGAAAAGGGTTCTCGAATCCATAACCCCGCTTTCCACGATGGAGAAGCTTGAGTATCTCCTCAGGTATTTCGAGGAGGACATATACCCGGTCTTCTTATCCATCGTCAAAGCTTATATGGAAGAAGGGGGAGACCTTCTTGAGATGTCTTCTTCTTTGCTTAATGAGGCGGTCTTCAATGAGGAGAAACACAATTCCTTAGAGACGATAAGAAGGAAGTCTCTTGTCCAATATGGATCGCTTTGGTTCTTAAGCACCCTTGTTCTGGTATTCCTTCGCTTTGGGCTCTCGAACTTCTATGACTCTTTGACGAAGAACCTTCCTTATCTCCTTACTGCCATCGCCTATTTCCTTATCGCCATAGCCTCCTTCTTTATCTACGCGAGGTCTTATACCGGCGAAAAGATGAGCCTTGAAAGGAAATGATATGAAGAAGAAAAACAAAAAACCGAAAAAACCTTGGACCCTTGCGCTTAGGGAAGCGGGTCTTAACCCCAAGAAAGAAATAGCCATCATCGTACTTGGGAACGTGCTCCTACTTGTCTTCGCCGCATTCATATACAAGATGACGGATGCGCTCATCGCTCCTTTGTCGATTGGCCTTCTTCTCGTTGTCACCGATTATTTCCTTTTAGGAAAAGTGAATAGGGTCAAAAAGATCAAGACCGAGGCCTTAGAGAAGGAATTCGTCCACATTTTCTCTTATTTCAAAATCTTTGTCGGAAATGGTAGACCCGTCTATAACGCCATCGAGGACTGCATTCGTTACGCCTCTCCGGAGATGAGCGACCACCTCACCAACCTTCTAAGCGAAATAGACAAAGACAAAAGCGTGAAGCCTTATCTCAATTTCGCATCGCATTTTAAAAGCCTAGAGATACGTCAGGTGATGATAAGCATCTACAAGATGGGGAACGATGGTGGTTCGTCCACCTACATCGAACAATTCCAAAGCGTCTTCTCATCGATTGCCGTTGAGAAAAGGAAGTATGAGCTAAGCAAATTCGAGAGCACGCTAAACAACAACAACTTTCTGCCTTTGGCAGACAGTGCCTTAACGATGGGCCTAATCATCGTCGCAATCGTCGTTATCATGGGGAATCTTACATATGGGATCTAGCTTAGGTTTTCTTTTATCTCTTTTCTTCGCCGTTCAGGTAATGGCTTATGTCGGAGACTTAACGGTCATCCAGCAGATTTACGGCGCTCTGAATAGCGCAGCCATAACGGCCGGTCACATCATCTCGTTAGAAGGGGGAATAAGCAAGCGCACACGCGAGTTCGTTGAGAAAAGCGCAAAAGCTTACATCGTCCCCGTAGATGAGGATTATCAAACCGTTGGGAAAATATACGAATATGTCGTAATCCGCAAATACGAGCCAATCATAATGTCACGCGAAACCATGGTACTCGAGGTCAGGCGAAGCGTGATGATCGGATACATCGAATAGGAAAGGAGGTACTTTATGTCGGAACTCAAAGGACAGCTTCTTGGTATGATTCTTGTTTTGGCGGCTTTCGGAACGATTCTTGGAATCCTCATCCCGGCCTTCGCCACAAGCGCAGAAGCGGTCAATAAGAACATCACGGTCGAAGCTAACGGCAGCGTCAAGTTCGCAAATCCGAATATGACGGTGACCCTCTAAAGAGGGCCTTAGTCTTGCGCCCATCTTTTTTCCCACCTATAATAGGCGCAATGTGAGGTACATTTATGAGCGCAGACCAAATGATTGAAATCCGCAAGTTATTTTGCGAAAGAATGAAAGTTGAAACCATCGATGAGGCCAAATCCCTCAAAGATTTCGGACTCGACAGTCTCGATGTCGTTGAGATGTGTCTTGATTTAGAAGACAAGTATGGCATCGAATTCAGCCCAGAAGAGCTTGCTGAGTTCAAGACCGTCGGCGATCTTCTTGCTTCAATCGAAAAGAAGCTTGCCAAATAAGCAATCAAAATCAAAAAAACGAACCGTCAGGCTTATGTCTGGCGGTTTTTTATATGAAGAGAGGGATGAGCGATACCGCTCCAAGGGCGCCTATCAGCATGAACCCGGTGATGATCGCCCCATATTTCATAAACTCTCCAAAGGAGAAGTGGACGCCTTTGTGCTTGAGGATGCTCATCCACATGATTCCGGCCAATGCGCCGATTGGGGTGAGCAAAGCGCCTAAGTTCGAACCAATGATGACGCTGAAAACGCTGACAAGGTTGCCATCGAGGATTCTGCTGAACATCAACGACATTGGGATGTTGTTCACTAAGTTGCAGGCTAACGTTGAACTAGCAAGATAAGCCCAACCTTCGAGGATAGGGTTTTCGATGCTGTTGAGAAGACTTGCGAACCAACCGAATAAGCCGGTTCCGTCCTCCGCCATGATGATGACGAACATCGAGAGGATGAATGGGACGAGAGAGTAGGGGAGCTTCTTGTAGATGAGCCCGATCTCGTTCTTCTTTTTGACGATGGAATAGACGATGAGGATGACGCTCATGGATAAAGCGAATCCCAACGTGATCATCCACATCTCAATACCAATGATATTAGATATGGCTAGGCAGATTATCGCGAGGACAAGATGAATCAAAGAAACATACATGAGGAATGGGTCGTTGACCTTCTTAACCTCCAAATCGAAATGCTCGATTGGCTTGCTTAAATCCCTGTGGAAGATGAGTAAAAGAACCGCGATTGAGAAGACCCCAATAATGAGAGTTGGGACGGCCATTACTTCAAAATACCTGACAAAATCCACTCCAAATACGGTGGAGAGGTAGATATTTGTAGGGTTTCCGATCTGAAGGAGCATCGAGAAAGTGTTTCCAGCGACGAACTCCATAACAAGGTAAGGCAATGGTTTGAACTTGCCTTCTTTAGCGAGGTGAATGATAAACGGAGTGAAGGTGAGGATGACAATATCGTTAGATGTGAAGATCGTCGTTACCGAGATGAGCAAATAGAGGAAGAAGAATAGAGCGTACTGCGATTGACGAACCTTCTTGATTGACCAAGAAGCGAGGAAAGAGAAAAACCCCGACTTATCCAAACCAATCGAAAGAACGGAAATCGATAGGAAGAGGACAAGAATCTTTAAGGGGTTTATCGGAGTGTTTGTGAATAAGGCATCCTTAAGTTCGCTTTTGTCGAAGAAAGGGAAGATAAGGAAGATGATTGCAACAAGCAGAAGCGGGAAATAAAAGGTGCTGAAATGCAGTTTCCCGATCTTGAGAGTTGGGTAGAGGATGATAAGCAGAATCATCCCAACCATCGCCGCTATTGATAGAATATCAATCAAAACTATCATACGGCGAAGTATTCTAGTCTTGTTGTGCTATGTTCTCAACAAAAAAAGAGCCGGTCAGCTCTTTTTCCAATGTTTTAGGTTAGGAAGCATGCCTTTCATATATTCTCGGGCTTGTTCTTCGGAAAATCCTTGGGCGACCATGTGAGGCACGCAGGTGTTGATGAGGTCATCCATGTTGTTGTAGGTGAATGTCTCATCGTGATAACACCACTGACAATAATCTTCGTTGAATGAGCCGTCTTTTTCTTTGCTCATTAGTGAATCCTGCAAAGGCATGCCGCAGCACTGGCAAATCAATTGCCTTGGCGATCCTAGCAGAGTGTTGATTGAGACGCCATATAGTTTGGACAAGAGCTTTAAAGTCTCGGTGTTAGGAGTGGTTTCTCCAGTTTCCCATCTGGACACGGCTTGTCTTGTAACCATGACTTTCTCAGCAAGCTCTTCCTGAGAAAACCCTTTTTCGGTTCTGAGTTGTAACAATACTTCTTTGGTTTCCATTTCGTTTACCTCTGCCTCAATTATTGTCATTCGAGGAGAAGAAACAAGCAACGCGTTGTTGCTACTAAAAAAAAGTATTGAGAATCACCAGGATTCGTCTGGCCGGCAAATAGGTCCGCCGCCAGGGCACGTACGGATGCTGACATAGATCGTGCTATCCATATCTGGCATCGCGAAGCAATAGAGGCAATACTCTCCATCAACGTGGCTAAGCAGTTCTTCGTTAAGATAAACTACCACATCCGCGTCACATACAGGGTTAACCTCGAAATAAACACTATCTCCTGCCTTGAATCTTTTTTGCGGTTTTTTATTGAAAAGGTGTGGCATTTCGTGCACCAATCCGTCTTCCGCATTAACAGAAAGTGAATGATAAACGGCGCCATCGCAGCCAGAAAGGGGGATTAAGCTAAGGAACAACGGAAGCAGTAAGCGAGTTCTGTTCTTCATAATGAAAACTCTCCTGACAATAAGACTTATCAAGAGGGTAAAAACGCTAACGGATTTTCAACAATCACCAATTACCGAGCGACTTATCTTCGAATTTCCTATAGTCTTCGTCCATGAAAGCGTCATCAACGATCTTTGGATTGTCACCATCGACATAGCAATTGCTTCCAAGGATTTTGCACTCCAACGCAGTGCCTTGTTTGACGTTAGCAAGAAGCATAGGGTTGATGGCGTCGGCCTGGACGTGCTTTTTGCCATCATCGCCTTTGAAAGAAACGTACATCAGAATACGTTGTCCGTATCTCGTGTATCTTGTCTCAAAACGTTCGACCACGCAGGTTCCTTTTCTTCCTCTGGCTATGACCTTTTTGGCAATCAATCCTTTTCTAAGGAAGAGGATGCCAAACACTAACATAGAACCCAAAACGAGCAAAAACATGAACATCGCGAAGAAAGGTACGATTGAACCGCCGAAAACGTACATATTTGGAATAAAGGTACTGCCAAAAATAACGCCGACGAATATAGGGAAGATTATGAACATTATCCCGAACAAAATGTTGGTGGATGGTTTGTTGGAAAAGCGCATATAAACCTCCTAAATGTATCTAACCGCACTAGGCGGCAAGGTCTTCTTCTTTTATATCCTCGTCTTTAACGATTTCCAAGTTGTTGACGTCAACGTAACATTTATCTCCAAGGATCATGCACCGTAGGACCGTTCCTTTGCTCACTTTATTGAGGATTTCGTTGTCGATGCGAACAGAGTGATCGTGCATCTCGCCGTCCTCGCCTTTGAAAGAGACTTTCATCCAAATGCTGGGTCCAAATCTATTGGCATAGCATTCGAGGTGTTCAACGACGCAGGTCCCTTTTTTCCCTTGTTGGTCAACTTTCTTGCTAGTGAGCCCTCTCCTTATGAGTTCGATGCCAAGGATGATAAAAACTAAGGCTGCAATAGCCATAAAGACAACAATGCCTGCATAACCAGAATTGTCCTGACTTTTGTCTTGCGTTGCTATAACGGCAATGACGAGAGCGGCAAATATTCCGCCGAGGAACAGCAATGCTACACCTCCGCCGATGCCTCCATATGTTTTCTTCATATCGATACCCTTTCTAAACGCACTGAAGTCAATTGTCCAAATATTGAAATTTTTGTCAATAGTTTTTGAAATTTTTAGCAAAGCTAAATGAGCGGTTTCTTTTCAGTCTCCGCTAAGTCTTTGTCAATGACTTTTAATTCCTGAACATCGATGTAACAATCTTTTCCATAGATGAGGCATTCTAGAGTCATTCCCACATGTACGGCGTTGAGAGCTTTGTCATCGATGTGTGCCGAGTATTCTTGAGTGTTTCCATTATCGTCTTTATAAGTGACATCCATAAATACACCAGAGTTACGATATGCCGTTCTGAATTCTTTAATCACGCAAGTTCCTTTTCTTCCGTGCTTGATGACTTTTTTAGTCGTGATGCCCCAGCGTAGATCGTCGACGCCGAGAAAACTAAAAACTATTGTTGGCAGAACAAAAGCAATCGTAACAAAGGGGATATATTCCGGTTCCGATCTTAGTGAGCTCTTATCCGACAATAGGCAGATCAAATATGCCCCAAGGAAAAATAGGCCGAACACTATAAAGAATACCCCTTGGCCGATGCTCCCTTTTCTTCTTGTTTTCATAGTGGTATCCCTTAAAAAGACCTTTGAGGTCAATTGTCCAAAAAAACAAATATTTGTCAATAGGTATAGGAAAGCATTTTGCCGCAATATTCTCAGCAAAACGCGTATATTCTGATTTGTTATTTTATTGTTTCGACGACTCTGATGTAGCGCCTTAAAGCGTACTCACCATCATGGCTTTCGCCAGCGAGCATGCGCGAATTATCACCAAGCGCGGTTATCCTTGTGGCGCCCGCTTTAGCCAAGAGGGAAGAGATCTCTTTCTTGCCTTCGATTAGTTTATTGATGGAAACGGTTTGAAGCAGGTTCTTGTTTGGTTTAAGGACCTTGATGATGTCCTCTTTCTTTAGAGGCTTAATCCAGATGTTCTGGAACAAGAAAGAAAGCTCTAATTTGTTGTCTTCTTTGACGATGATGGAGACACCGTCTTTCATGAAGACTTTATCCGCATTGCCTTCAAGTTTCTCGTTATAGATGAGCAAGGAATTCTTGGCTTTCATCGTAAGAGGCAAAGTTCCCATCTTCTTGCTTGTTTCAGCGAATAGAGGAAGGATGCGTTCCGCTAAAGCCTTGAGTTCGTTAACGTCGTCGGTGTTGACGTATATTCCTTGGCTAGAGGAGCAGAAGAGCTGGTTCGTCGCGCAGATTGATTCGCATAAGGCTTTGAGTTCCTCATCAGTGACGTTCTTGTCCACGTAAGTGAAAGAGATCTTATGGCCCCAGGAGATGATCGACGAATGGATGTCGACGAATGTTCTGGCAGCTTTCTGCGCCATATCGCCGCCCCAAACGATCGTTGCATCGGCGAGGTTGGCAAGTTGCTTGATGGTTTCGACTTCGGTGCTTGGGACATCGAAGACGTAGATGTAGTCTTTGAGAATAGGTGACTCTTTGATGAGTTCCTGAAGCAAACGGATGGACATTCCGTTGTCCCCGGTAGGGAGTTTGAGGATGTTGATATTTCCAACGAGAAGTCCTTCGACCACGCTATAAGCGGGAAGGAGATCGACGTTTCCGGCCGCGATATGGAAAAGGATGCCTAAAGGCTCGTAGTGGCGTGTGTTCTCTTCGTCGAGATCGAGTTCGCCGTTTTTAAGGTCGCCTAATTCGATATCAATCTTTTTGAGGAGACCTTCTTTGGAGAAGTATTTCGCGTATCTCTCAAAGGTGGAATAAGGCATGTTTGCCATCTCAAGAAGAGGCAAAACGATGCTATCGAATTCATGGTTCATGACCCTTTGGTAGAGCTTGTCGCAAGCGTCAATAACGTCGTTATATGTGAGGGTCCTATTGTTTTGAAGCGTTTCGAGCATATCTCCCTCTAGAGAGGAGATGAGCTCTTCTTGCTTTCCGTCAGGATAGACTTCGCCTTTATAAAGAATCATGACTTCTCTCCTTTCAGAAGATCTTCGGCCCCGGCTGCGCATGTTTTGATATCTTCGATGCCGCTTCTGCCGAGGATTTCGAGATACATTGACTTCTCACCGCATGGGCAAGTCTCTTCGTGGAGGATGCCGATATCGTCGGTCATGACGGAAAGAAGTGGGGCACCTAAGCACATTGGGGTAAGAAGGTTGATGAGACCTGGCTGGCCTGGCTTAACTGGCTCAAGGGTCTCGACGTCGCGGATGATGACGCGAGCGTAGTTCGGTATGTGGAAGTGATGATACCTGCAATCGGTGTAGAGGATTGGATGCTCGACCGCGCCAAAGAATTCGAAGATGTGTTTGTCATCGATTCCAAGGACCTCGTTGGCCAGGTCGTAGAAGGTCTGTTTGTCGACTTTTTCTTTATAGAAAGACTTCCAGCCTCCGCCTAAAGAAAGGATTGAGCCTTTAGGGAGCTTGAGTTTGATTCCTTTGGCTTTCATCTGCTCGAGCAAGAAGTAGGTGTAAGCAGGGAATCCAAGGGTTCTCACAGGGGCTTTCCCTTTTGAGTATTTGATGAGTTTCTTCTCAAGGTTATCGAGATCGACTTTGTAGCCTCCGTCAACCCATCTGATCGCGTAGTCTTTGCTGAGAGCAGGGGTGACGAAAGTGAAACCCCATGCGGTCTTGGCGATCGCTTTGTCGTTTCCTTTATGCGGCTGGTAGCCAAAGATGATGTAGCGGTGTGGCTTAAGCGACCATAAGTGGTGGTAGGAGAACACTCTCCTGACCATGTTCCAGCCTCTAAGCAAATCGCCTAAAGTGAAACCGATGATGGAGACGTTCTGCCCGCTCGTTCCGCTAGAGGTAGCCTTGACGATATATTTGCTGTTTTTCAAGGACAAGAGGTTGTGGTGCTTGAAATATAAGGTCGGAATGAAGGGGATTTTCGCTAAAACCTCATAGGAATTGATATCGGATGGCTTGAAGCCAAATCCATCGAGAAGCTCCTTGTACTTCTTGTTGTGCTCGTAATGGAAAGAACAGTTTTCCTTCATCGCGAGATAGAACTTCTCATCGTCCAAAGAATAGATTTTCTTTTTCTTCGTATTGAAGAGGGATGACATTTTGCTCATATGAAAAGAATACGCTTTATGAACAAGCAAAAACCACCCTTTATGATAAAAAAAGCCCGACACACTTCGTGTCAGGCTTGTTTTACGTCTTTGGTGACCTGTACGGGATTCGAACCCATGAATGCATGCGTGAAAGGCATGTGAGTTAAGCCGCTTCTCCAACAGGCCATAAATGGCGCTCGCTATAGGGCTCGAACCTACAACACCCTGGTTAACAGCCAGGTGCTCTGCCATTGAGCTAAGCGAGCGTCATAAGCGTTTGAAGACGCACGGAATATATTAATGATAGAAAGCGCTTTTTGCAACTAGAGAATTACGATTTCTTGTCTAATTTCCTATAATCATTGGTATGGATACCAAGTTAGAGGAGATCAAGTCTCTCATTAAGGCCTCAAAACGCATCGTCTTCTTAGGCGGAGCGGGCGTCTCTACCGCCTCTGGGATCCCTGATTTCCGTTCCCCAGAAGGACTATATAAGATTCATTCCGAATACGGCGTCTCTTATGAGACGATGCTTTCACACACCTATTTCGAATACCATACCGAAACCTTCTATGACTTCTATTGGAAGACGATGGTGGCCAAAAACGCCAAACCGAACAAAGCCCATATCGCTTTAGCCAATTACGAGAAGGCCGGTCACCATATCGCCATCATCACCCAGAACATCGATGGCCTCCATCAGGAAGCGGGTTCCAAGAGAGTCTACGAAGTCCATGGCTCAACTAAACGTTATTACTGCACAGACTGTGGCAGGCATTTCTCGATCGAGGACATCCCAAACATCGGCATCCCTCATTGCCCTGAATGCGGTGGGGTCATCAAGCCTGATGTCGTCCTATATGAAGAGCCTCTCAACGAAGATGTGGTGGAGTCCGCTCTAACTGAGCTCAGATTCGCCAACTTCCTCATCGTCGGAGGAACTTCCCTCAACGTCTATCCTGCCGCTGGCATGATCGATTACTTTAGTGGAGGGCACACCCTTCTCATCAACAAGGAACCAACCCCAAGGGATTCCTTCTTCGAATACGTCATTCATGACGACATCGGCAAAGTCCTCGAGGAGCTTCTCTCATGAGCCATCCTTTCAAACATCTAAGAGTCATCTTGAAACACCGCCACCAAGTAATCAGGAATGGCTGGCATTTGGGCATCTTCTGGCATTGCCTTAAGCATGACCTAAGCAAATTTGGGAGAACCGAGTTTAAAGTGGGCTCAACCTACTACGTAGGAACCCATTCCCCAATCTACGAGGAACGTCTCCGTAATGGCTATTACTCAACCGCCTGCCAGCATCACACAAGAAGGAATAAACACCACTGGGAATACTGGACCGACTTCTTCAAGGGCAGGATCATCGCCAAAAACATGCCGTATAAATACGCTCTCGAATATGTCGCGGACACTTTAAGCGCCTCTAAAACGTACGACCCAAAGAACTTCAAAGGCAGCACGACCTTAGAGTATTTCAACCGCAACTCAGAACACTATTACTTAACCGACACCACCGAGGAATTCATCAGATACTGCCTGACTGAATATGCGGAAAACGGTTGGAAAAATCTGAAGAAAAAGAACACCAAAAAGGTCTATAAAGAGATTGAAGCAAAATATCCTAAGACCAAGGTTTTCGATACCATGAAGGCCCTGGGAGATTTGCCTCTTCTAAAAGAAGGTATATAATCAGCGCTATGGCAAACAAAAATAAAACCATCGTCATCGGCGTAGGTAGACTCGGAAGCGGTATCGCTAACCGCGCCGCCGCCAAAGGTCAAGACGTCATCGTCGTTGACCCAAATCCGAAAGCCTTCTATGGCCTCGATGACACATTCAGTGGCTTCAAAGTGAACGCCGACTCGACCGACATGTTCGCCCTCGAGGAACATTGCGACATCAAGACAGCAGGTCAGGTCGTCATCGTCACAGGCGACGATAACGTCAACCTTTTCCTTGCCTACGTCTGTTCGCTCGTCTACGCCGTCCCACGCATCTTCGTGCGTTTCGATGACCCGGACAAAGGCGCCCTCGTCGAAGGACTTCAGAACGTCAAAGCCATCTACCCATTCGATCTTACTTTGGTCAAATTCAACGAGATTGAGCAAGTTGAGAGGAAATAAAGCATGCATATCGTAATCGCTAACGGCGACTCAGACGCCGCCTACATCATCGACATGTTCAACACCAAGGAAAACCGCCTTACCGTCATCAATGGCAGCGAAGCGGTGGCCCAGACCCTCATGGAAAGAAAACACATCGCCGTCACCATCGGCGACCCATGGCACAACGCCATCCTTGAGGCAGCTCGCGTTTATGACGCCGATATTTTCATTTCCCTTTGCAAAAAGGACACCGATAACTTCGCCTCTTGCCTTATGGCAAAACGCAACTTCCACATCAAGAAGTGCATCTGCGCCGTCTCAAACCCATCAAACGTCGACCTTTATAAGAAGCTTGGCATCGATGTCGTCATCTCTTCGACCTACCTCCTTGCCAAATCGATCAAGAACGAATCCAACGCGGAATCCCTCATCAAATCGCTTTCTCTCGACAACGAGAAGATCGTCATGATCGAGGCAACCCTCCTTCCGAAATACTGGATTTGCGACCAAGCCATCAAGGACATGGGCTTCCCGAAGAACGCTTCGATCGCCTATGTCGTCCGTAACTATAACTTCATCATTCCTAACGGCGACCTCGTTCTCCGTCCGATGGACACCATCGTCGTCGCCTGCGCCAAAGAGAACGAAGTGGAGATCCTTCGTTTCTTGAAGAAGCAAAAGCCAACCGTCGAAGTCAAAGAAGAGGCTCCAGCGGTGGAAGAGCCAGCTAAGGAAGAAAAGAAATCTTCCAAAAAGAAGAAAAAGTAATTAAGGCAGCGTTATGAAGAAAGAACCGGCAAAGGGATTCCGACTCGTATTCGGTTATCTTGGCCTTTTCCTCGCATTCGAGGGAATCGTCGTTCTTTTCCCTTTGCTCACCCTCATCTTCTATCCAGGTGAGTGGAAGGTCCTTCTCGACTTCATCGTTCCTGCCGTCATCGATATCGGAGTCGGCATCCTTCTCTATAAGCTCCTTGTAGCCGGAAGAGAGAAACTCCGTTTCCGTCCGAAAGAAGACGCGGTCCTTCTTGTCCTTATCTGGATCGGCGCCATCCTTTCTGGTGCGATGCCGTTCTTCTTAACGAGATTCTCCTGGCTCAACTTCGGAGATGCCTCCGCCAATCTCAACATGTCTTTCTCCGAGTGCTTCTTTGAAGCAACCTCAGGATTTACGACCACCGGTCTCACCCTTTTCCCAAAGAGCGCTTATCTCGATGGCGTGGCAAGTAGCCCGTTAGGAGTGGATTCCTGCTCCGCCTATGGATATTCCCATGTCTTCCTTTTCCACCGTGCCTTCATGCAGTTCATCGGAGGCGTCGGTCTTGTCCTTCTCCTTACCTCGATCATCGCAAGCAGGCAGAACTTCAAACTCTACTTCGCTGAAGGCCATAACGACCAAATCGTCCCTAACTTAGCCAAGTCCGCGAAGATCATCTTCCTTGTCTATGCCGGATGGGTCGCTGCAGGCTCTTTGAGCCTTTGGCTCGCCGGCATGCCTCCTTTTGAAGCGGTATGCACGTCTATGAGCTGTTTAGGAACAGGAGGCTTCTCCACGAGAGCGGAGTCCATCTATTTCTTCTGCCAGCAGATGCCACTTGGTGAGATCAACAATCTCTCCTATACGGTCACTAACAGCTTAGGCATCGAGATCATCACTTGCGTCCTTATGCTTGCTGGTGCGACGAGCCTTGTCCTTCACACCTTTGCTTTAAGAGGCAAACTCAAAGACTTCTTCTGCGATATTGAGATCGTCTTGACTGGCGCTCTCCTCGTCGTCGGCATCCTTATCTGTTCCCTCTCGATGACATATCTATACAACGAAGGCGAAGGACTCGATTTCCTTTCCTCCCTTAGATATGGCACTTATTTCACAATCACGTCCTTGACCACCTCAGGATTTGCGAACTTCCCATCCATCCTTAAGCTTGGTCCGGTTTGCTTCTTCCTTGGCTGGGTCTTCATGACCATCGGCGGTGGAATGGGCTCAACCGCAGGCGGCATCAAGCAGTACCGTATCGGCATCCTTGGCAAGGAATTCTATTGGTTCCTTAGATATCACGACACCTCAGATAGAACCATCTCTCCTCGCGTCGTCAGGCGTTTAGGCGTCCTCAAAGAAGTGGATGAAGCTTCAGTTAAAGAAGCAAGAAACTATACCCTTCTCGTCTTAATCGTCGCGGTAGTGGGAGGAATGACCTTGATGTTCTTGCCTCCTCTCCCAGGACTCAACCAGGCAGAATGGTTCCAGCGCTGCTTCTATGAATTCATGAACGGATTCACCTCGGAAGGCATGTCCATGATGGATTATGTCGGATATAAAGCCGCCCACCCACTCGCCTACAATGGCTTCATCTGGGTCGAGACGATGGCCATGTTCTTCGGACGTTTAGAGATTCTTCCTATCATCTTCGCTCTTTGGAGATTCATCATCGATCCAATCAGGGATATGAGGCTCAAATCCAAAAAAGCCCGTCCTTCGATGGAATAAGCCCTTTTGCTCCTTGTAGCCAACTTTTATAAGGGTTATAATACCACTCGCCTGAAAAGGCCCTAGGGGCGTGGTTCAGTGGTAGAACAGAGGTCTCCAAAACCTTTGATGAGGGTTCGATTCCTTCCGCCCCTGCCAAAACAGAACGAAAGACCTTCGGGTCTTTTTGTTTTGCAGGGGCTTTTTGTCACGCACCATATTGAAGTTATTAGACCCAATAACTAAACTAGTTTTCATAAACTAACATTTCTCAAAGAAGGGGTTTTATGAGAAACAAAAAGATTAGATTGATCAATTTTGAGGTCGTTCTTTCCTGTGCGTGCATTTTGCTTGCTGGGTGCAACAACCAGCCAGCCGAATCTAGCGTGGCGCCAGCCAGTTCAGAAGAGGAAACCTACAACATCGTCCGTCCGGAATTTGACGGGGATTATTTGACCTATGACATCGGCCAAGATCCTAAGGGATTCAACCTCACTTACTATAACGGCGTCTATTCCCGCGGCTTCTCCTGGCTCACCGATAACACCGTCGAAGAGACTGAGCTTTATCTTGTGAAATCGGATAAAGGGGAGCAGGCAGATTTCTCTGGCGCCGAACTCATTAACGGCGTCACTCAGGAATTCGTCTCCAAGACCAACGGAACCGTCTCCTTCACAGATAGCGATATCCCCGATGGAAAAGGATCTAGCAGCAGCATGGAGCTCACCCTCAATTCCCATAAGGTTCACGTTGAGAATCTTGAGAAAGGCAAAGCCTATAGTTACAAAGTCGGCGCGCCTGACCATTATTACTACGGTGCGTTTGTGGTGGAGAAAGAACACCCATCTTCCATAACCGCCATCGAGCTTAGCGATGCCCAAACCATCGAGCCAGATAAACTCAATGTTTGGCGCAACACCTTCACCAAAGCCGTCGATACAGCCGGCAATGACCTTGATATGGTCCTATATAACGGAGACCAGTTCGACCAGAACATGAGAACCGTTTCTGGCATCAGCCCAAGCAAACCACAAAGACTTCAGGCCTATGTCAAAGCCCTCGACGTCATCAATGACTACAAGATCAACCTCGCTTATATGGCAAGCGCTGGCAACCACGAGCCAAGTGCCTCCTATTCCCAGTACATCATGAGTGATATCGACTATGCCGGTTTCACCAAAGAAGGTTGCTATTACTCATACGATTATGAGTACGCTCACTTTACCGTCCTCGATAGCAACACCCTCAAAAGCGGAAGTGCCCAGTTCGAATGGCTAAAAGATGATCTTAAGAATGCGGCTAATTCGAAATGGAAAGTTGTCATGGTGCATCACTCTCCATATACGACTGGCGACCATAGCAATAAGAGTGAAACCCACACCTTCATTGAGCTCTTAGCCCCTCTCTTCTCCGAGAATCACGTTGACCTCGTCCTTGAGGCCCATGACCATACATATAGCAAAACCCTCCCATATCGCTGGGATGCAGCAGGTTACACAACCTCATTCGACGATGACGAAGTAGTAAATTTGAACCCTACAAAAGAGACCATCGATGAGACGACATATGACAAGAACCCAAATGGCACCTATTACGTCATCACCGGTGCTGCTGGACATCGTCACGGTGCCAGAGAAGCCGAAGACGGCATCTGGGCTGAGTGTGTTGTCGAAGATGGCGAGATGAAAGGCTTAGACCCAAGCAACACCTTCGTTAACAATAAGTACAAGACCGTCGTCGGCACTTTGACTCAGGAAAACGAGTATGAGCCATACACCACGAATGGCCACACTTCCGATCAGCATTACGAAGTAGGGGATCCTGCGACTGGCAACGTCAACGCCGCGATGTTTGGCGTCCTTACGCTCAAAGAGAATACCCTTTCCTATCACGTCTACACCGTCAACGATGAAGAAGTTAAACTTTTCGATACACTCGATGTAATGAAAGGTTGATATAATCGAAGAATGAAAAATAAGTTCCTGCCTATTGTACTTTCTTCCGTTCTATTAGCCGGATGCGGCCTTTTGACCGACTTTGATGAGTTTAGCAATAAGCTCGGCGTATCAATGCCTAGCAAATATGAGAAGCTTTTTCAGGGTGGCGAGAGCGCGATAGACTCATCTTTACACTACGACATCTACTCTGTGAAAGAGGAGTGGAAACTCGAATACCAAACCCAATACCAAACCGACTTCGAAGAGCCGTTTGAACTGGATAAGTACATCGACGCTATTAACGGATATGAGCCTCTAAACATCCCAGAAGAGCGCTATATCCCACATTCCTCTAGCCTTGACTGGGTTTGCAAAAGAGAAAAGGGCAAAACAAGGAATTATGAGTGGCTTCTGATCTTTGACAGCAGCACCAAAATGCTCTATGCCTTAGACAGCACCCATCAATACTTTACCCAAGGCATTCCATACAGGAATTGACGGGGATTTTGCAAAAAAATCACATGACCAATGGTCAGTTCCGTTGGTCTTTTTTTGTGAAGATAAAGAAATTCTATTTAAATAGAATTACTTTTGGGGATTTCTTTGTTATCATTGTTGGGATTTGATTTAGGAGACTCTCACCATGGTTAGGAAAAAAGTCGTACATATCTTCTTCACCGTTGATGATAACTATATACCGTTCCTCTCAACAACAATCGCCAGTATCGTGGCCCACGCTTCTAGCGAATACAAATACCGTTTAACCATCCTTCATGACGGTCTTTCCCTCGAAAGCAAAAGGATGCTCCGCAAATACCAGGACAACGAGAAGATCTTCATCTCGTTCTTTAACGTCAACATCAAGGTCAACTCCCTTTCCGTCAAACTCGATGTCCGTGATTACTACACGATTACGACCTATTATCGTCTATTCATCCCGTCCCTCTTCCCAACTTTAAGCAAATGCTTATACCTCGACAGCGACATCGTTCTTAACGAAGACGTCGCCAAACTCTATTTCACCGATTTGGAGGACAACCTAGTAGGTGCTATCCCAGATGCCTCCGTCCAGCTCTTCAGCGAATTCTCCAACTATGTTGAGAAGGTTTTAGAGGTCGATCATACCAAATACTTCAACGCCGGCATCCTTTTGATGAACCTCAAGAAGCTCAGGCAATTCAACCTTGAAAGACGCTTCATCAATCTCATCAACAGAGTCACCTTCAAAGTCGCTCAAGACCAGGATGTTTTGAATTACCTTTGCAAAGACCAGGTCAAATACATCGACAAGAGATGGAACGTCATGCCTTTAGGCGAGAAGATCAACGATCCATTCCTCGTCCATTACAACCTCATGTTCAAGCCTTGGAACCTCACCAACATCATGTATGAGGAGCTCTTCTTCAAATACGCCGAAGAAGCAGGGGTCAAAGAGCAGATCATCAAGAACAGGGACGCTATCCCTGCTGAAGTAGTCGCGAACATCCTCAAAGGCGTCGACGGAGTTAAGGCTTTCTGCAACCAAGAAGCCGAGAAAGCCGAAGAGTACCACGAGAAGATGACTGGCACCCCGAAGAAAGAACGCTTCGAGACTATCGAGATGAAAGTGAGACAAGGCAAGGTCAACGTTCCTAAACTCACCAAAGAAAGACAGGAGATCGTCGACAAGATCGCCGAGCTCGAAAGAGAAGGCAAATTCGATATCGATGTCGAAAACGATCCGCCATTCCGCCGCCTTATGCCAGGAGACGTCGACTATTTGAGAAGAAAATGGTCGAGCAAATTCAAGACCTGGTGGGCCAATTACTATTCCTACCTTTACTTCAAGCACCTCATCAAGAAAGGCCAAATCGTCATCGATGGCTATGAGGGCATCGAGAACCTTAAAGCCGTCAAGGGAGGCGCCATCATCACCGCCAACCATTTCTCCCCGTTTGATAGCATCCCAGTCCATCTCGCGGTCAAGAAACACGCTAGATGCAAGAAGCTCTTCAAGATCATCAGGGAAGGCAACTACACGATGCCTGGCCTTTATGGTTACTTCTTAAGAAACTGCAACACTCTTCCTTTAGCGACGAACCCAACCGTCATGAGGGATTTCCTGAGGTCAGTTGATATCATCCTCAAGAAAGGCAACTTCATCCTCATCTACCCAGAGCAGTCGATGTGGTGGAACTACCGCAAACCAAAACCTTTGAAGCCAGGCGCTTTCATCTTCGCTGCGAAGAATAACGTCCCAGTCATCCCAACCTTCATCACCATGCGTGATACCGAAAAGACCGAGGAATCGGGCGCTTACGTCCAGGCCTATACCATGCACATCATGGAACCAATCTATCCAGATGATTCCTTAAGCCAGCAAGAGAACGTCGCTCATATGCTAAGAGAAAACGAGAAACGCTGGAAAGAGGTCTATGAGAAGACCTATGGAGAGCCTTTGACCTATCTCACCAAAGAGGAAGAATAATGGTTCTATATCTCATCACCATCTTCGTCGGCGTTGTCGCGGTCTCCGCTTTGAACATTTTCTTTAACCCACTTTACCAAGATGGTTGGTGGTTTTATATCCTTTTCACCCTTGGTTTCACGGTTATTGCCGTCATCATTGATGCCATCGTGGCCATTGTCATCAGGAAGATGCCTGAGAGATGGTTCCAACAGGACAAAGGAATATTCAAAACCAGCGAGAGAGAACTAAAGTTCTACCATTTCCTCAAGGTGCATAAGTGGAAGGACTTCGTTCCTGAGCTCGGTAGCTTCACCGGCTTCCATAAGAACAAAGTCGCGACCCCATTCGACAACGAATACATCTCCCGCTTCATCTTGGAGGCGAGGTACGGCGTCGCCATTCACATATATAGTGTTCCCGCTTCCTTCCTCATCATCCTCTGTGACTGGAGAATGTATACCGGAGAATCAAATCTTTGGTTAACGATCGCTCTCCCGGTTGCCATCGTAAACGCCATCCTAATTGTCCTTCCTGCCTTCATCTTGAAGTACAACCTTCCTAGACTCATCGCCATCTACAACAACAACATCGAGCTCGAAAAACGCAAAAAGAGCCAGCAAAATTGAAAAATCCACTGCAAATCCAGTGGTTTTTTATTTGTTAATCAAAAGACCGCTTCGGAAATTTTATCAATGTAACCGCTATTATGTTTGAATTGAAAAAAGGGAACATATAATCAAATTGATATAAATGGAGATATCAAAAATGAAACCTATCAAAGAAGGAAAAGTCAGAGAGATCTACGATAACGGGGACACCTTAATCATGGTCGCTACTGACCGCATCAGCTGTTTTGACGTCATCTTACATAACGTCGTCACCAACAAAGGCAAAGTCTTAACCCAAATCTCAAAATTCTGGTTTGATTACACAAAAGACATCTGCAAGAACCACATGGTCAGCTGCGATGTCAAAGACATGCCTGAATTCTTCCAAAATGAACAATTTGAAGGAAGAACGATGATGTGCAAAAAGCTCACCATGCTTCCTATTGAATGCATCGTCCGTGGCTACATCACCGGAAGCGGTTGGGCCAGCTACCAAAAGAACGGTACAGTCTGCGGCATCACCCTTCCTAAAGGTTTAGTGGAATCCGATAAGCTTCCTGAGCCAATCTACACCCCATCGACCAAAGCCGAGATAGGCGATCACGATGAGAACATCTCCTTCGAAAGATCGGTTGAGGTCCTTGAAAAGGAATTCCCAGGCAAAGGCCTTGAATACGCGACCAAATTAAAGGAATACACCATCGCCCTTTATAAGAAATGCGCCGACTACGCCCTCACAAAAGGCATCATCATCGCCGACACCAAATTCGAATTCGGCCTTGATGAGAATGGCGAAGTCGTCGTCGCTGACGAAATGCTCACCCCAGATTCATCGAGATTCTGGCCTCTTGAAGGATACGAAAGAGGAAAGAGCCAGCCATCCTTCGACAAGCAATTCGCTAGAGATTGGCTTAAGACCCATGAGCATGACTGGACCCTTCCAGAAGAGGTCGTCGAAAAGACCATCGCCAAATATCTCCAGGGTTACGAACTCTTAACCGGCAAACCTCTTTAATAGCAAATAGCATTTAAGCCACAAACGGGAAATCCTGAATGTGGCTTTTTAATTACAAAAAAGGCCCGTATGATTACGAGCCTTGTTTTTTGTGTTTATTCTCTGCCATCCCAGCAGTAGGTACAGATCTTATCAGGATCGAGTCCGACAGCTTCTTTAAGATCATCAAGTCTCATGAAGCGGAGGGATGTGAAGTTAAGCTTTTCGCGAATGTATTCGATCATATTGGCGTATTCTTTGCTATCTGGATCGAGATACTTCTTGATGGTTTCTGGCTCAACGTTTCCTTCAAGGGCCATGATGGCGCGTCTAGCGATTAGTTCCATGTCGCTAGTGGAAGCGGAGAAGTTGAGGTATTTGCAGGCATAAAGTATCGGAGGGCAGGAGGAACGGACATGAACCTCAGCGGCGCCGGACTTATAAAGGAATTCCGTCGTCTCTCTCATCTGGGTGCCTCTGACGATTGAGTCATCGATGAGAAGAAGCTTCTTGCCATCGATCAAATCGTGGATCGGAATGAGCTTCATGTGAGCGATGAGGTTACGTTTCGTCTGCATCGTAGGCATGAAGGAACGAGGCCAAGTAGGGGTGTATTTGACGAATGGCCTTGAGAATGGGATACCTGAGGCATTTGAGTAGCCGATCGCGGCTCCAAGGCCGGAATCAGGGACGCCGGCGACGGAATCAGGTTTGACGTTATCGCGCTTGGCGATGAATTCGCCGCATTTGCATCTAAGTTTCTCGACCGAGAGTCCTTCGTAGACGGTTGATGGGTAGCCATAGTAGATCCAAAGGAAGGTGCAGATACGCATCTTGTTTCCTGGTTCCACCAGAGTTCTGACGCCTGTTTCAGCGTTGATGACGTCGATCTCGCCTGGGCCGAGTTTCTTATAAGCCGTGTATCCTAAATTAAGGAACGCGAACGATTCGAATGTGACGCAATATGTGCCGTCTTCTTTCTTGCCGATGACGACAGGGGTTCTTCCGTATTTGTCTCTAGAGCAGTAGATGCCCTTCTCGTTGAGAAGGAGGATGGTCATTGAGCCATCGATGACTTCTTGGACATATTGCAAACCTTCAATGAGGTTTTTCTTTTGATTGATGATGCTGGCGACGAGCTCAGTGCTATTGATGTCGCCGGTTGAGGTTTCGAGGAAGTGGGCGTTGTTATTAAGGAATTTTTCTTCGAGTTCTTTGGCGTTGTTGATTTTGCCAACGCATGTGATGGCATACGTGCCGTGGTTCGATCTCACGACGAGAGGCTGGGAATCGAAATCGGAGATGCATCCGATGCCCATGTTGCCTTTCATCGCCATGGCTTCTTTTTCGAATTTGGTTCTGAAAGGGGAGTTCTCGATCTTGTGGATCGCTTTGGTGATCCTGCCGTCATTCAAAACGGCCAAGCCCGCTCTTCTAGTACCTAAATGTGAGTGGTAGTCGACCCCATAGAAAAGGTCGAATACACAGTCGCTTTTGCCGACAACTCCGAAAAATCCGCCCATAGAAATACCCTTTTATTTTGCGCTTATCGCACTTCCTCATTATAGGTAAGAAAAAAGGGGGATAAAGATAAAAGCGCTTTCATCCAAAAAACAATTATTTCAGGTTTTGTATAAGGTATTATTTATATGACAAAAGCCCCAAAAGAAAGTAGAAGAAGGAGCCCATCATGAAAGCTATCATCTCAGTCGTTGGCAAAGATACTGTCGGTATTTTAGCCGCTGTCGCAACCAAATGCGCAGAATACAAAGTCAACATCCAAGACGTCAACCAAACCATCATCGGTGAGCTCTTTACAATGTACATGGTCGTCAGCATCGATAACCTGACGATCGATTTCACTTCCTTCGTCGACGAGATCCACAAAGTGGGCGAGGAAAAGAACCTCAAAATCGAATGCATGCATGAAGACATCTTCAACCTCATGCACAAGATCTAATTGGTGAGAAAAATGATCAACAATAGAGACGAGATTATTGAGACCATCCGCATGATCGAGGAAGAGAACCTCGATGTGAGAACCATCACGATGGGCATTTCGCTAGTCGACTGCATCGATAACGATATCAATAAGTCATGTGAGAAGGTCTATAACAAAATCTATAAATACGCGAAAGACCTCGTTAAAGTCGGAAACGAGATCTCCAAGAAATATGGCATCCCGATCGTCAACAAACGCGTTTCGGTCACCCCAATCTCCATCCTTGTCGGCGTATCCGGGGGAGACCCTGTCCTATACGCGAAAACCTTAGATAAGGTCGCGAAAGACATCGGCATCGATTTCATCGGCGGATATAGCGCCCTTGTCCAGAAAGGCTTCGCTCCTGGCGACAGAGAACTCATCGATTCGATTCCTAGGGCGTTAAACGAAACATCATTCGTCTGCTCTTCGGTCAACGTTGGCTCAACCCGTGCCGGTATCAATCTCGACGCCGTCAAAATCATGGGTCAGAAAATCCTTGAAGCAGCAGAGTTGTCTAAAGATAGAGAATGCATAGCCGCCTCCAAGATGGTCGTTTTCTGCAATGCGGTGGAGGATAACCCATTCATGGCCGGCGCCTTCCATGGCATCGGTGAAGCCGATTGCGTCATCAATGTAGGCGTGAGCGGCCCAGGCGCAGTCCGCGCAGCCGTTGCCAAATGCCCAAAAGACGCTTCGATCTCCGAGATCGCCGACGTCATCAAAAAGACCGCCTTCAAAGTCACGAGAATGGGTCAGCTAGTCGGTGTTGAAGCATCAAAGATGCTCGGTGTCGAATTCGGCATCGTCGACTTATCCCTTGCCCCAACCCCGGCGATTGGCGATTCCGTCGCCCACATCCTTGAAGAAATGGGCCTCGAACAGTGTGGTGGAGTAGGCACGACGGCTTGCCTTGCCATCCTTAACGACGCCGTCAAAAAAGGAGGCGTCATGGCTTCCTCGAGAGTCGGTGGTTTATCCGGCGCTTTCATCCCGGTAAGCGAAGACCAAGGCATGATCGACGCGGCGAAATCAGGTGCTCTTTGCATCGAGAAACTTGAAGCGATGACCGCTGTTTGCTCAGTCGGTTTGGATATGATCGTCATCCCAGGGGATACCACTCCTGAAGTGATTTCCGCCCTTATCGCCGATGAGGCGGCCATTGGCATGATCAACTCTAAGACAACCGCCGTGAGAGTCATCCCGGCAATCGGAAGAAAAGAAGGGGAAGAGCTCAATTTCGGAGGGCTTCTTGGCCACGCTCCGATATTGGCGATCAGACGTCAGTCACCAAAGACCTTCGTTGACCGTGGAGGTCAGATCCCTGCGCCTCTCAATTCTCTTAAGAATTAACGTTCCATTTAGGCCTCTATTCAGGGGCCTTTTCTTAATGTAACCACTTTCATAGCTCATTCGATTGAATATCGTTAGCAAATAAAATAGATTTTATATGTACTGAAAAACGTAACTGTTATTGTGACTGACGGTAAATGCGAATTAACGCAATGGAGCAATAATGGATTCAGTAGTCACGTCGACCGCCTGGGCACACTCGTGGAATTGATCTTTGTAATCACTTTCTAGCAGCGTGTCTTTTTATTTTTTTGGGAGGGAAACAGTATGAAGAAAGTCGGAATCATCATGGGAAGCGCAAGCGATCTTCCAATCCTCAAGAAAGCATTCGAGCAGCTCGATGCCCTTGGAGTTCCTTATGAGGCTCACGTCTATTCGGCCCATAGAACCCCAGAGGAAGCTGGAACCTTTGCGGCAAACGCCAAAGCAAACGGCTTCGGGGTCCTTATCGCAGCAGCTGGCATGGCCGCTCATTTAGCGGGCGCAATCGCTGCAAGAACCACCCTTCCAGTCATCGGAATCCCTTGCAAATCCGCCGCGCTTGACGGCATGGACGCGCTTCTTGCGACCGTCATGATGCCTTCTGGGATCCCAGTCGCGACAGTCGCGATCGACGGGGCGAAGAACGCCGCTCTCTTAGCAGCGGAAATCCTCGCTCTTAGCGATCCATCCCTCGACGCCAAGCTCGTCGTCCTGAGAGAAGAGGGAGCGAAAGCCGCCCTCGAAAAAGATAAGGAAATATCAGAGGCCTTTAATAAATAAGCAAGTAAATCTAAGGGAAGGAGGGGAAGAGAATGTCGTCGTTACATGAAGAATGTGGAATCTTCGGTGTCTATTCACCGGTAAAACAAGACGTCGCCAGAACCGCATACTACGGTTTATTCGCCCTCCAGCACCGTGGACAAGAATCCTGCGGCATCGTCGTCTGCGATGACGGTCTTTTCTCAACTTACAAAGACTTAGGCCTTGTCGAAGAGGTCTTCACCGAACGTCATCTTGCCCGCCTTGGACAAGGAAACATCGCCGTGGGCCATGTCAGATACGGCACCACAGGCGCCACAGATAGACACAACGCCCAGCCTCTCGTCGTCAACCATATCCATGGCCATATCGCCATCGCCCATAATGGCAATATCACCAACTCATTCGAACTTCGTTCCCAGCTTGAGCTCCAAGGCTCGATCTTCCACACAACCTCAGACACAGAGGTCATTTCCTACATAGTCACAAGAGAAAGAATCACCTCTAACTCCATCGAAGAAGCGGTGGAACGCGCGATGTACACCATCAAAGGCGCGTATTCCCTTGCCGTTATGTCCCCGACGAAACTCGTCATCGCCCGCGACCCATATGGTTTTAGGCCTCTTTGCTATGGCGTCAGAGATGATGGCACATATATCGCCGCAAGCGAAACCTGCGCCCTTGAATCTGTCGGCGCCAAGTTCGTCCGCGACGTCCTCCCAGGCGAAGTCGTCTACTTCGACAAGGATGGCGTTCACTCCATCAAGACGCACTGCGGCAAACAGAAGAAACACATTTGTGTATTCGAATTCGTCTATTTCGCTAGACCTGATTCAGTGATTGACGGCGTATCCGTCCATTCAGCCAGGGTCAAAGCGGGAGAATACCTCGCAAAATCCCATCCAGTTGAGGCCGATATCGTCATCGGCGTCCCGGATTCAGGACTTGATGCCGCAATCGGATATTCAAAGGAATCAGGCATCCCTTACGAAATCGGATACATCAAAAACAAATACATCGGCCGCACGTTCATCGCTCCTGGCCAAGATAACAGGGAAGACAAAGTCAAACTCAAGCTCAACCCAATCTCATCGGTCGTCAAAGGCAAACGAGTGGTGGTCATCGATGACTCGATCGTCAGAGGCACCACAAGCAAGAAGACAATCAAGCTCCTTCGCGATGCGGGCGCCAAAGAAATCCACATGAGGGTATCCTCACCGACCTTCCTCAATCCTTGCTTCTATGGCACGGACATCGATTCGAAAGACAATCTCATCGCCTGCCACCATTCGGTGGAGGAGATCGCGAAGATCATCGGCGCGGATTCGCTTGGATTCCTCTCGGTCGAAAACGTCAGGGACATCGCAGGGGGAGAATGCTGCACGGCTTGCTTCGATGGCAAGTACCCGACAGCCATTCCAAAAGACAACAGAAAATCAAGATTCGAAAGCAAGATCTCAGATAAAGATTAAGCGGGGGAGAAACATGAAAAATTCAAAATCAGAATCATACGCGGCAGCAGGCGTAGACATCACGGCAGGATACAAGGCCGTTGAGCTCATGAAGGCTCATATCGCCAGAACCATCGTCCAATCGAAACCAGAGGACATCGGTGGCTTCGGCGGGCTTTTCACCCTTGACCTTGAAGGCTACAAACACCCAATCCTCGTTTCAGGAACCGATGGCGTTGGCACCAAACTCAAGATGGCCTTCCTCATGGATAAACACGACACCGTCGGCATCGACTGCGTTGCCATGTGCGTCAACGACGTCATTTGCTGCGGCGCCAAACCTCTCTTCTTCCTTGACTACATCGCCTGTGGCAAGAACTACCCAGAGAAGATCGCCTCTATCGTTTCAGGCATCTGCGATGGCTGCGTCATGGCCCATAGCGAGCTCGTCGGCGGAGAAACCGCGGAAATGCCAGGCTTCTACCCAGTCGATGAATATGACCTCGCAGGCTTCTCCGTCGGCATCGTCGACAAAGACAAAGTCATCGATAACAAAAAGATGGCGGCAGGGGATGTCATGATCGCTCTCCCATCTAGCGGCGTTCACTCTAACGGCTTCTCTCTTGTCAGAAAAGTCTTCGATATCGAACACGCCGCTATCAAAAAACCTCTCCCAGAACTCGGTGGAAAGTCTCTTGGCGAGACCCTTCTCACCCCAACGAAAATCTACGTCAAACCAGTCCTCGCCCTTCTTGATGAAGTCGAGGTCAAAGGCATCTCCCATATCACGGGAGGAGGCTTCTATGAGAATATGCCTCGCTCCATCCCGGACGGACTTAAGGTCGTCATCAAGAAAGAAGACGTCAAGGTCCTCCCGATCTTCAAACTCATCCAGTCGACAGGAAATATCCCAGAAAGAGATATGTTCAAC